>Ga0265298_10002477_pt1 | contig 25664 bp, 37 predicted proteins | sample AusTroGonzalo_MG_3_FD_193486 | JGI IMG/M metagenome (GOLD analysis project Ga0265298, IMG submission 193486) | Bovine rumen microbial communities from tropical cattle in Woodstock, Queensland, Australia - Gonzalo_01 | ecosystem: Host-associated > Mammals > Digestive system > Stomach > Rumen ...
CATCCGTTTTCCGCTCTAATAGCGCACATAAGGCCCCTATTTTGAACGATTTTAGCCGATTTGAGGAGGTGATTTCAGGAGATGGCAAAAGGTTTGACGGAGAAATCCGAGGCAAAGCGCCTATTGGCGATTTATGAGAACTTACCGCCAAAAAGGTTAGCGGTTGCACAGGGTTTGATTGAGCAAGCTGCGCGAATCAGGGTCAATCTTGACAAGTTGTCTGCTGACATCGCCGAAAACGGTCTAACGGAGATGTTCAGACAGTCTGACAAGGTTGATGCGTACAAAAAAACCCGTCCTGAAGCCGATTTATTTATCAAGCTTGACAAAAACTACCAGTCAATCATAAAGCAGTTGAACGATATGATCCAAAATGACGAACCGCCCGTTGATGACTTCAGCAGTTTCAGAAAGCAATGAATTATATTTACAAATACTATCAAGGCATTCAAAACGGTTCGATTATCGTTGGCAAGTGGATTAAACTGCTTTATGAAAAGATTCTTGACGGCATTGAGGATGGTACATACCTGTACAGTCAGGAACGGGTTGACAACTGCATCAATTTCATTGAGAAATACTTTCATCACAACAAAGGAATTTTAGCGCCTGGGTATCTGAAGCTTGACCTTTGGCAAAAGGCTGGGCTTTCGTTGATGTACGGCATTTTAGACCCGGAAGAAAATATAAGACAGTTTACGGAAACCATGTGGATTGTTGGTAGGAAAATGGGCAAGACGCTGATTGCTGCCAGCAATATAACATATTTCACTTATGTTATTGGTGAATTCGGGTCAGAGATTTACTGCGTTGCTCCTAAACTGGCACAAGCCGATTTGGTCTATTCCGCTTTCAAGTTTACGGTTGACCACGAACCAGCGTTTGCGCGGATATCTAAGCAACGCAAGAACGATCTGTTTATAGAAAAGTACAATACAACAATCCAGAAAATTCCTTTTGCAGATAAACGGTCAGACGGTTATAACCCTATGTTTTTTGTCGCTGACGAACTTGCTGCTTGGCCTGGGCAGAAGGGTCTGCGGCAATGGGAGGTTATGACCAGCGGCAACAATTCACGCCTTGAACCGATGGGGCTTGGCATTAGTTCCGGGGGATATGAAAACGAGGGCATATTTGACGAACTTGTAAAGCGTGGAACGGCATTTTTGAACGGCAACAGCAGAGAAAAGCACCTGTTGCCGATTTTTTATATGATTGACGATATCAACAAATGGGATGATATCAACGAACTTTACAAGAGTCTGCCGGGGCTGGGTGTGTCCATCAGCGTCAAAAAAATCCTGTCTGAAATCGACACAGCGCATGAGTCACTTAGTAAAAAGGCCGAGTTTATTACTAAGTATTGCAACATCAAGCAAAATTCGTCTTTGGCCTGGTTCACTTCGCAGGATGTCAAAAAGGCGTTTGGCAATCATTACACGTTTGAGGATTTCCGCAATACTTATGCGCTTGGCGGTCTGGACTTGTCGCAGACAACCGACCTTACAAGCGCTTGCGTATTGATTGAACGGGACGGGATCATTTATGTTTTTTCGCATTTCTGGTTGCCGTCTGAAAAACTGAACGAGGCAACCGACCGGGACGGCATACCCTATCAGGCGATGATTGAACGGGGTTTTCTTACGCTGTCCGGTGACAACTTTATTGATTACAAAGATTGTTACCGCTGGTTTGCCGATCTGATAGAAACTTATCAGATTTACCCGTTAATGATTGGTTATGACCGTTATTCGGCCCAATACCTTGTTCAAGATTTAGAGACATACGGGTTTCATTGTGACAGCGTTTTTCAGGGTTTTAACCTGACCGGGATCGAAGACAACCTTGAAGGGCTTTTGAAAAACGGAACCATTCAATGCGCTGATGACAACGACCTTTTGAAAATTCATTTTCTGGATGCTGCACAGCAGATTGAAAGCAATACAAGCGCACATCCGCGAAAGAAGTTGGTTAAATTGAGTAAAAACGCACACGTTGACGGCGTTGCTGCAATCCTGGATGCGCTTTGTATGCGTCAGCAGCATTGGAGCGAATTGAGCGACCGCCTGTTGAATGCGGGGTGATAGTATGGGAATTTTTGAAAAGATATTTGGCAAACGTGAAAGCGCTGCCCAGAACGCAAGGGAACAGTTTAGGTTGCTTGATGGGTATGTTCCTGCTTTTCAGACGTGGCAAGGCAGCGTTTACGAGTCTGAACTAATCCGTGCGGCTATTGATGCGCACGGGAGACACGCTGCGAAGCTGGCCCCGGTCATACAGGGTTCAGCCAAGCCGAACTTGCGGAGCAGACTGCAAAACCAGCCGAACGAATTTCAAACTTGGCCCCAATTCCTTTATCGTACTGCAACGGTGTTATACGCACGGAACACGGCTTTTATTGTTCCGGTGCTGGGTGAATACGGGGAAACCAACGGGATTATCTGCATAGCGCCAGAACGCTGGGAATTGGTTGAATACAAGGGCGAACCGTGGATTAGGTTTTTCTTTGACGCTAACAGACAGCGTAGGGCGGTCGAACTGTGGCGGGTTGGCATTCTTACCCGGTATCAATACCGTTCTGACCTGTTCGGCGATGACAACAGCGCCTTGAAACCAACCCTTGACCTGATAGCGATTCAACGTCAGGGCGTTCAGGAGGCAATAAAAAACGGCGCTTCGTTTAGGTTCATGGCGGTAAGTTCGAACTGGACTAAAGACGAAGACCTTGCGAAAGAACGCAGAAGGTTCGACCGGGAGAACTTCACGGGTAGTTCGGGCGGCGTACTGCTGTTCCCTAACACCTATAAGGACGTAAAGCAGATCAATTCAAACGCATATAACGTAGACGCAGCGCAACTGAAACTGATTTCCGAAAACGTGTTTAACTATTTCGGGGTCAATGAAAGCATCTTACAGAATAAGGCGTTCGGTGATGAATGGCTTGCGTTTTACGAAGGTGCGGTTGAATGGTTCTCCGTCAATCTGTCTGACAGCGTTACCCGTATGCTTTATTCTGAGCGAGAACGCACAGTTGGCAATCGGGTCACGTTTACTTCGAACCGTCTGCAATACATGAGCAACGCAGACAAACTAAGCGTTGCTGAAAAAATGGCAGACCGTGGTTTGATGACCCGTAACGAAATCCGCGAAATTTTCAACTTGGCCCCGCTGCCTGATCCTATCGGCAACCAGTTACCTGTTCGGGGCGAATATTACAACGTTGGTGAGGAAGGAGGGAACAACAATGAGCAAACAGAAGGTTGAATGCCGTGCATATGCGTTTGATGTTGGTTCTGAAGAAATTGAAGGGAAACGGCGTTTAACGGGTAGACCTATTGTGTTTAGCAGCAGGACGAACCTTGGCCCGTTTGACGAAATCATTGAACCAGGTGCGCTTGACAATACCGATTTGCGGGATGTTAGATTTCTTGTAAATCATAACGTCAGCATGATCCCGCTTGCCAGGAGCAGAAACAACAACGAAAACAGCACAATGCAGTTAATGCCTGTTGCAGATGGTATGGATATTCGTGTTGATATTGATGTTGATAACAACATGGATGCCCGTGCGCTATCTTCTGCCGTAGATCGTGGAGACATAACCGGAATGTCTTTCATGATGGTCGGCATTAAAGATAGATGGGAAAACCCGCGAGGCGAACACCCGACCAGACACATTGTTTCAATCGGGCGTGTTCTGGAGGTCTCTGCGGTGACTTTCCCAGCTTACGATGATACGTCTATTGAACTTCGTGCCAATTCCGAAGCGCTGGATAGCGCTATGGAATCGCTGGACAGCGCAAAGGCAGTTGAAGAACAAGAAGAACGTACCAGAGAAGAAAAGAAGCGTAGAATTATGTTACTGATGGAGGTTAACAAATAATGACGATTGAAGAGATTGAAACCAGAATGGACGCAATCAAGGCTGAACTTGAAAGCCCTGAAGCTGACCTTGATGCGCTTCAGGAAGAGGTACGTAGTCTGACCGCCGAGCGTGAAGAACTGCGTAAAGCCGCTAAAGAAGCGGAAGAAAAACGCCTTGCCATTGCTAATGGCCTTGGCGAAGTGAAAGAAAAACAGGAGGAAGAAAAAACCATGACCGTTGATGAAATCCGTAGTTCTAAAGATTATATTGTTGCCTTTGCCAACTACATCAAATCCGGTGATGACCGCGAATGCCGTGCGATGCTGAAAACCGAAAATGCGTCCGGTCAGGTTCCCGTCCCGGTGCTGGTGGATGAAATCGTCCGTACTGCGTGGGAAAATGAAGAGATTCTTTCCCGTGTCCGCAAAACGTATTTCCGTGGCAATCTGAAGGTCGCGTTTGAACGCGGCGCCGACCCCGCTTATGAACACACCGAGGGTTCTACGGCCCCGACCGAGGAAAGTCTGACCCTTGGTATCGTTTCGCTTATCCCGAAAAACGTCAAAAAATGGCTGCGCATCCCGGACGAGGTTGCCGCGATGGGTGGCGAACCGATGGTTCGTTATATCTATGACGAAGTTACCTACCAGATTATTCATAAGCTGTCTGCTCTGGTTGTCGGCGATATCGCTGGCGCTGATACTTCCCACAGCGCTTCTGCGGTTGGTATTCCGAAGGTCAACCTGGCCCCGGCGCTTAATACCATTCCGACCGCTGTTGCTAACCTGAGTGATGAAGCCCGTAACCCCGTGGTTATTATGAACCGCCTGTCGGATGTGAATTTCCATGCTGCGTATGCCGCTGGTAATTTCGCTGTTGATCCGTATGCTGGGCTGCCCCGTCTGTATACGTCTGCCCTTCCCGCCTATGATACCGCCAGCACCAACGCTGTTTATGCTATCGTTGGTGACCTGAACGGTGCACAGGTCAACTATCCCGAGGGTGACGGCATTGTCATCAAGTGGGACGAACTGACTGAAGCGGAGAAAGACCTTATTAAGATTGTAGGCCGCCAGTATGCCGCCCACGGCGTGACTGCTCCTGGTCGTTTTGTGAATATCACCAAACCCGCTGCCGCTACCACCTGATGAAAGTCAAGCTTTTGCGGGATAGCAAAATCATGCACAAGGCCGGGGAAATCGTAGAGGTTTCCCCGGTCGAGGCGAATTTCCTGTTGTCGGTTTGCTCAGCTATTGAGGTAAGAACCGAAAACGTCATAGAACAACCGGAAAAGACCACCAGAAAACGGGGAGCGAAAAAAGAATGAAGTTGCTGATTGCTGTACCAGCTTTCGACCAAATCCCTACAAAGTTTGTAGAATGCCTGACGGCGTTGCTGCAACGCCTAAACCGCGATGGGATGAGCGTTGATGTCAAATTCCTTACGGGTACGCTGGTTTATGCGGCAAGGGATAAGTTAGCGATACACGCAATCACGCACGATTATTCACACGTTCTTTGGTTGGATGCAGATATGGTCTTTGATGACGAATTGTTATATGATCTGCAATTCGCGCATAAGGATTTTGTGTCCGGCATTGCAAGGTCACGCAGACCGCCCTATTGTTCTTGCCTGTTCTCAGACCTGTCAGCGGTCAAACGTATTGATGATTACCCAACAGACACATTCAGAATTGCGGGTTGCGGGTTTGCTTGCGTCCTGATTAAAACGGATATCATCAAGGCGGTCAGGGAACGGTTTAACACCTGTTTTCTGCCAACGGCAGACCTGGGTGAAGATTTAGCGTTTTGCAAACGTGCGTCTGACCTGGGTTATGCAATCTGGGCTGAACCGGGTGTCAAGATTGGACACATAGGGCAAATCGTGATTTATCCTGATGACGTACACGCATTGAACCAGATAAATACGGGGGTTGGCGATGCTTGACAAGGTTAAATTAGCAATGGCGATTACGACAGACGCATATGATGCGGAACTGTCTGATCTCATTGACGCTGCGAAGCTTGACTTGGGCATTGCTGGCGTAAATAGCGAATTTATACACGACAAGTTGATACAAAGGGCAATCATTACATATTGTCGGATGATGTTTCATAGTCCTGCCGATTTTGAAAATCTGCGTTGGGCGTATGAATCACTAAAAGGCAGTATGGCAATCTCAACGGGTTACACAGAATGGGGTGCGCTAAATGGTAACAGCGGATGTCCTTACGCTAATTGCTGATTCCCCGGAATCACACGGGCGCTTTGATGCTGCGACAGAAACGCGCAGACAGGTATATTGCACCGTGCGCAGCGTTGGAATGCGTGAAGCCTATGAAGCGATGTCCCACGGACTGCGGCCCGAATGGGTGTTTGTCCTGACGCATAGTTTTGAGTACAACGGTGAAAAGCGCTGCGAGTTTCGCGGTGTACCGTATACCGTCCTGCGTACTTATGTGACCGAGGCAGACGGCATTGAAATAACTGTCGAAAGGGGTAATAATGCAATTGTACGAAACGCTGATAGCGAATCTGAAAGCGCTGAAAATACCCCTGGCTGAATACGCCTGGGATGTGCGGCCTGATACAGATTATCTGGTCATAGCCATTGACACCGAGGCGGCAAGCCTACAGGCAGACGGTGCGAAGGTCAACCAATCCCCACAGGGAACGGTTGACCTTTTCACTTCTACCAATGACAGAACGGTTATGCAGTCTGTTCAAGGTGTGCTTGATGCGCTTGACGGTTGTGCCTGGTACTTGAATTCTGTGCAATACGAAGATGATACACGGTTGCTTCATTGGGAATGGGTTTTTTCGCTTGAAACGTGGTGATTAGATGGCAAGAACAAAAGCGGTCACGGGTGGGGAAGAGTTTTCCGCACTATTGAACAACCTTGCCGGGGATCAGGTTATTACCGTGATGAAATCTGCCTGTTATTCCGGGGTCGGTGTGCTGGCAGATGCAATCAAGTCTGAAATACGCAATCTGCCTGAAGAGGACGGCTATATGCGTCCGGGCAAAAAGCGTAACGTCATTGGCAAGCATGACAAACGAAAGCTTGAAGAAAAATTAGGCGTTTCGCATATCGAGGCTACAGGCGATAAAGCAACCGTTGCTGTCAGTTTCGCCGGGTACAATGACCGCCCAACAAAGAAATACCCCAACGGTGTACCGATCCCGTTGATTGCCCGATCCATCGAAAGCGGGTCAAGCGTTCGTCAAAAGAATCCGTTTATTCGGAGGGCATTTAACAACGCGCAAACCCAAGCACAAGAGGCAGCTATAGACGCTGGGCAAAAAGCCCTTAACGAACTAATCAAATAATTTGGAGGTAACCCAAATGGCAAAAGTTGGTCTTAGTAAACCATTTTACGCCAAATATGCCGCTGCGAATCAGGTTGTGACCTATTCAGGCGGCGCTTCTATGGGTAAGGCTGTCGAGGCCCAGATTGAACCGGACGATAATGATATTGAAAAGTTCTATGCTGACAATGGCCCCGCTGAATCTGCCCAGGTCTTTTCGGGTGGTACGCTGACCCTGAACATTGACCGCCTTGATTCTTCTGTTGTCGGCGATATCTACGGCATTACACCTGGTTCGTCTGCAACGCCTGTCGGTACTACGCTGGCTTTCAAAGCGGATGCGGTTGTGCCTTATGTGGGTATCGGTCTGATTGCTAAAAACATTGTTGACAATAGCGCTGTCTGGATTGCGATGGTGCTGCCGAAAGTGCAGTTTGTGCATCCTACGTTTGACCTTACGACACAGGGCGAAACCATTGAATTCAGCGGCAATGAACTGACCGCGACCATTCTGCGTGATGACACGTCTGATGGCAACTGGTTGAAGATGGGTTATTTCAGCAGCGAGGCCGATGCTGAAACCTGGATCAAATCCCTTCTGTCCATTTCTGCGGCTACAACCTGAGAATAACAAAAGGAGCGCATTTTTATGAGAACTTCGAAACTTAACATTGCTGGTAAAGAATACCTTCTTTGTATGTCCAACCGTGTTTTGGTTGACATTGAAAGCAAAGGCCAGAACCTTGAAACCTTCTTGCAGACGGAACAACCTATTACTAATATTTGCTGGTTGATTCGCAGGATGAGCGAGGCGGGACGTGCCTACGCTAAATTAGCTGGCCTGGGTGATTATAGCACTATTTCCGAGGAATCTATCCTTGATGCGTCCGGTTCTGACGATTATGACGAATACATGCAAGCGATTCTTGAAGCCGCTACAGGCGAACGCAAGGTAGAGGCAGAACCGCCAAAAAACGCAGAGGGCACTCACGGGGAGGGCCTAAACGCCTAACAAGTGAGTGGTTTATCTGGTACGGTCTGGAAATGGGCTTGTCCCTTGACGAAACTATGTCCCTTCCGCTTTCGCTTCTATATGACCTGATAGCCATTAACCAAATTAAAAAAGAAGGCTACAGGTACAAACAGACAACGGCAGAAGGGCAACTTGAACTGATGCAGATGTTTAAAACGCTAAAATAAGGCGGGTGAAAGAATGGCGGCAAAAAGCACAATTTCCCTTGGAATTGAGGTAACCGGAGCGCAAGCATTTAAGGCCGAACTAAAGGCTTGTGATGCGGAATCTAAAGCGCTATCGGCAGAAATGACCCGCCTGTCACAGTCAACAAGCCTGATTGATAAAGGTCTGTTGGGTATGTCTCAGAAGTTTACTACTTTGGGGCAGTCCATGCAGAACCAAAAAGATAAGCTTGCATTACTGAACCAGGAATTACCCAAAGCGCAGCAAAGTCTTGCCGCATTGGGGCAGGAACTTGAACGGGCCAAAGCAAGCGGCGATTCCGCTGCAATAGAACGGGCAACAACAGCATACGAAAAACAGCGTACTACGGTCGCTGGCCTTGAACAGAACATGAGCCAGACCCGGACGGAGATTGACAAAACCAAACAATCAATGTCACAGATGGTTTCCGGGGCAATCATGACCGGGTTTAACAGTCTGAAAACTGCTGCCGGGAACATTGCAAGTGCGTTTGTTCAGGTCGGCAAGGCCGTTGAACAAGCTGCATCCGCTATTATTGACAAGATGAACAAGGCCGTAGTTGGATTGACTGCGGCTGGTACGGCTGTTGTGCTTGGCTTGGGCAAGGTCGGTCTTGAATATAATGCCCAGATGGAATCATACGTTACCAATTTTACAACGTTGCTGGGCAGCACCGAGGCCGCTGCAAAGAAGGTTGAAGAACTTAAAAAGATGGCGGCAGCTACCCCGTTTGGCATGGAAGACCTTGCACAAGCAACGCAAACCTTGCTTTCGTTTGGTATTCAAGCCGATAAAACAACCCCGATCCTAAAGGCATTGGGTGATGTTTCGTTAGGCAATAAGGAACGGTTCCAGTCATTAGCATTGGCGTTCGGTCAGGTTTCGTCTGCTGGTAAGTTGACGGGTCAAGACCTGAACCAGATGATTAACGCTGGTTTCAACCCGCTTAACGAAATCAGCAAGCGCACGGGCGAAACAATGGAGCAGTTGCGCGACCGCATGAGCAAAGGCGGGATCAGCGCGAAGGAAGTTGAACAGGCGTTCATTGATGCGACAAGCGCCGGGGGTCAGTTTGAAAACGGTATGCAGTCAGCGTCTAAGACAACTGAAGGTTTGATTTCAACCCTGAAAGACAACGCCAAAGCGCTTGTCGGTGAAGTGTTCCAGCCTATCAGCAACACAATTAAAAATGACCTTCTCCCGGCAGCGCTGAGGTATATTCAGGAACTAACTGACGCATTTACAAAGAAGGGGTTGCCCGGTCTTATCAATGCTGTTGGCGATATTCTTGATAAGATTATGGGCAAGGTGCAATCTGAAGGCCCAAAGATTATCAATGCTGCGTTTGAAATCGTTAATCAGGTAATAGACAGAATAACAAAATCAATGCCTGAATTTGTCAAAACGGGCGCTGAAGTAATTAATTCCGTGGTTAATGGGTTGCAAAACACCCTGCCTAAGTTAGGCCCGATTGCAGCAGAAGTTGCTCCGCTGATTGTTAAAACAATCTTTTCATACAAAATGACGCTGCTTGATACGGGCATTCAGATTATCGTTGCCATTGTTGACGGTATTGCAAAGGAAATGCCGTCTATCATGCAGACAATGAGCGAGGGCCTGTCAAGGCTTTTGGATACTATTACAAGCAATTTGCCAAAGTTCTTGCAAGCTGCCGGGGAAATTATTGTAAGTCTTGTTAAAGGGTTGCTTGATAATATGGATAAAGTAACTGCTGCAATAACGGAAATTATCAATGCAATATCTAACTGGATTATGAATAATCTTGGCCTTATTCTTGATGCTGGTTTGAAAATTATTGGTGCATTGGTGCAAGGCATTATAAATTCCATGTCAAACATCAATAGCGCTGTTGCTTTGATAATTGCTGCAATCGTTGCGATCAAAGGCCCCTTAATTGCGGCAATGGTTGCAATCGGCGTGAATGTTGTAAAAGCAATCTGGGAAGGTATTCAATCTGTTGGCAATTGGCTTGGTGATAAAATATCTGGGTTGTTCAGCGGGATCGTTGACGGTGCAAAAAGATTGCTTGGCATTCATAGCCCGTCAAGGGTTTTCGCCGGGATCGGTGAGAATATCGCCCTGGGCCTTGCTGAAGGTATGAAAGATAGTGCTGGGATTGTACAAGCTGCGCTTGATTACATCATGCCGTCAGCGGGTAATATTACTATGGGCATGGATACGACAAGCGTTGCAGGACGTGTTGCCGACAGCAACGATGGATATATGCCGTGGATTGACAACAGGCCGATTATACTGACGCTGAATGACCGTGAACTTGGCAGGGCCGTAAGGGGGTACGTCTGATGACCGTTTATTATAAGAACAGCGCGGGTCAGGTATTTACCCTGTACGGGGACGGACTGACGTATATTGACCTTAACGAACTGCATACCTGGGAATGGAGTTACAACCTATCAAACCGGATTACCGGGTACGGTGGGGATGCATCGTCATTTGCGAGGCATCCCCGCACGTTCGAATTGGAACTACGAATGCGGGGGATGAACAAAACGGAATTCCTGAACCGCATGAATACAATTCACGATGTTACTGAAGCCGATATGATAGCGGGTGAACCGGGGCGATTATATGTTGATGACCAATATCTTGTTTGCTATTTGGCGGTATCTGGTTCCGCTCCTAATCATCTTGTAAACGCGAATTTTGCGACACGTAAAGTTACGGTATTGGCGGTCGAACCGTATTGGTGTACGCCTGTATCAATTACGGTCAATCCATCAACCGACCAGCCGACCAACGAAAACGGCAAGAAGTTCAACCTGAAATATTCATACCGTTACGGCACAGGTTTAAGCGGGGCAACAATCATCAACGATCATTATTCAGCGGCCCCGGCAATCATCCAGTTTTTCGGCCCGATTGCTAACCCGTCAATTACAATCGCGGGTGTAACGTATGGGGTTAATGAAACCCTGACGGCAACTGACCGCCTTGTGATTGACCAGATAGCGCACAAAATCTATACCGTTTCTGAAACGGGTGTTAAAACTAACGTGTTCAATTCCCGGAATAAGGCTTATGACATTTTTACCCCGATCCCGGTTGGTTCCCACAATATCATTTACAGCGGTGATTTTGTGGTTCAGATAACCATGATTCAACAAAGGAGTGAACTGCGGTGGACAGCCTGAAATGGATACACGCGAATAGTTCACTTGTTGAAATCCGGGAATTGATATCCGTTGATGAAGCGGATATGCAAGTTGACATCAAAAGCAACGCAGCCCTGATTGACAATACCTGGAGCATGACTTTGACTGAGGATGTTTGGTCTGAAGCCCCTGTTGAAGAGGGGCATTATATTTATGCACCGGGTACAGAATGGGGCGGCCCCGTTACGCTGGTCAAACACGTTACCGAGTCAAAAAAGGTAACGCTGCAAGGCCCTACTTGGCGCGGGTTGTTGTATCAACGCAGGATTTACCCCCCGGCTGGGGAAGGGTACAAGGTTTATACCGATATTGACGCGAATGCGCTGATTGCTGATATTGTCGGGTCAAGTTACGGTTCCCTGTTCACCTTTTCGAACGTTGATACCGGGGTTGATATTTCTGCACAATTCCGGTATCAGTCTTATGCGGTCGGCTTGCAGACGGTGCTTGCCGATGCTGGCTTGCGTCTGAACATTGTTTTTGATAACACGATCCCCGCAGCGGTTTTGTCAGCGCTGCCGATTGACCAGCTTGATGAAATCGAAATTTCGCAGGATTACGGGATCAATTTCACGTCTGAGATTGGCAACGTTGAGTTTGCGAATCATTGTCTTGCCCTTGGCAGCGGCGAACTTGCCGACCGAACCGTTTTAGAGGTATACAGGGTCGGTAACAATTATTATACCAGCCAACCCGCAAGCCTATTGACGAAAGACCTTAGAACGGTGCTGCTTGATTACGGAAGTTCGGAATCAACTGACGAATTGTTGAAATCCGCGATTGAACGTCTGGAACAGACAGCACCGAAACAGTCAATAACAATCAGCGAATTACCCCTTGACGTTGTTACCAACCTGGGCGATCAAATTTACGTTCGTGACCGTCTGACGGGCCTTGAGGCGCTGTCAGAGGTGACCGAAAAGATTCTAACCATTAAACAGGGCAATACTAAAATCGACACACAAATCAGCGTCCTTTACATTAAAAGTGCGTAGGAGGTTTGAAACATGGCACAAAAGGCAATTACAATTTATACCCCTGATTCGGCAACCCCTCATATCTATGCCGAGGATGACGCACAGATTCACAGGGCGTTGATTGGTTCCAGCGGTATTACCCTAGCAGATAACCAACTTGCTTGCACCATCGTCAATGATAATACCGTGCGGCTTGCGTCCGGTCTGTATTCGATGCAAGGTTATATGTTGGCGGTTCAGTCAGGCACAACGCAGGATTTGACCGTTGACAGCGGCAGCGCCGGGGCTTATCGGCATGACCTGGTTGTTGCTGATTTCGTCCGTGGCGGCGGCGATACCGCTGACGCATTTGAGTTCAAGATTGTCAAGGGCGCAAACGCAAGCAGCGCAAGCGGGGCAGAAGACCCAGCATTGACACAGGACAACCTTACAACGGGCGGCAGTCATCGTCAAGAAGCGCTTTACCGCCTGAACATTAACGGTACGGATTTGGCAAGCGTGGAACGCATAGCGCCTTATATCGGCAACGTATACCAGTAAGGGGGTATATCAATGCCAAGCTTAACCTATGAAGGTGATTACGGGTCATCAAAATTTTTGAACCAGCCAAGAACCGCTTCCCTGACGCTGAATGGGACATTACCAACCGGGCCGATTGCCGTAGCATCAGCAAAGGCGGTCATTTACGTTGATACAACCGCAAGGCCGTATGATTACAAATTTCACGTTGCGATTGACGGCGGTTATACGGGCGATCTAACGTACAGGTTTGCCAGCACAGACCAGGTTTATTACGTTGATGTTCCTATTACTGTAACGGCGCTTGATCCTGATTTCCCATGCAAGACGATTTCGACAATAACGGTTTCCGATCTTAGCGATTACTCTAACCGTGTTCGTATTCGCGGCAAGGTCAAAGTCATCGTCAATTATGTCAATATCACAGCGCCGACACCGCCAAGTAATATCAGGGTCAACGGCGAAACGGCAATCAACCTTGAAGCTGGCACAAATGCAGTCCTTACATGGTCTGCCGGGGCGCTGGGTGCGTATGATTCAAACCTTGCTTACAAAGTCAAACTGTATGACGTTGAAAACGATAGTTGGACGGTTCTGACAACTACAACCGACCTGACATACACGCTGACAGCACCATACACAGACAGCAAATCCTATTATTACTACGTCAGTAGTTATACACCGCATTATGATGAACTGTCGGACACGTTTGCCAGTATATACACGTTCATACAGTTAACCGCCCCGACAATACTTGGCGGCGGTACAAACCCGGTATACAATCCACGCCCAATGTTCCTGGTTACCCTTGGCAATGGGCCGTTGGAAGAATACCTTACGCTAATTGCGGACGGTTGGACACCTTCCCGGCGTGGTTATCCGGGTGACAAAATCTATTTGCGGAAAGACCGCAGTTATAGTCAGGCAACCGAAACCAGCATAACTATAACCGAAACAGATGAACGCATGAGGTCAGTAAACAAGACCCTTGCGATTGATTATGCACCGCCTGACTATACAAACCCGGAAATCATAGCGGGTACAACGATTGTTCATGCAGCGGATATAACCGAACTGCAAGAGATTCTTGCCGATATCCGGGCGGCGTATGGCATGAGTGAATTTACGTTTACCCCGTGCGTTTCGGGCGTGACTTCGTTAACGCTGTGGGTCACGCACATAACCGAAATACAGACCTGTATACTGCAAATCAGGGACTTTGTAAACGCATGGGATACGCAATCCCCGACCTACGCGATTATTCTTCCGACAATGATTGCCACAGTTGGCCCAAGCGCGGCAGTTATGCAGCAATTGCGTCAGATTGTAACGATGCTGTGAGGTGATTTGATAATGATTTGGTACTTGAACGGTGACCCATTAACCAAAAATCAGAACTGTGCCGTTCCGCTTGGCGTTCAGGGTGACAACGAAAGCCTGGTTTATACCGCCGATGTATCGGATTGGCTTGAAGTGTGGCCCCTGGGCGTTATCGCCCTGGTTCTGCAAGCCCCTGACGGTTCTGAAGCGTACATGGGTGATACTTCCCTCGACCGCGAAACCGGGGTTGTTTCGTGGACTATCACGGAATTTGATACGTCTGTTGTCGGATACGGCAAGGGCGAATTGCGGATTGTCAGCGGCGATGTAGTCAAAAAGAGTTGGCGCTTTGCAACGTACATCCGTCCGTCCGTGCTGGCAACTGCTGCCGATCCACCAGCACCGACCCCGGAATGGATTTCTGACTTGCTTGAGGCTGCATCTGATGTGTATATGGCTGTCGATGCTGCCACCCGTGCAGAAACGGCAGCGGGGAATGCTGAAGGATCAGCGACAGCGGCAAGCGGCAGCGCCGGGGCCGCAGAAGCGGCAAAGATTGCCGCAGAAGGTTTCGCCGATGATGCGGAAGAATCAGCGCAAGACGCGAAAATGTATGCGCAGCTTGCTGAAATGTCTGCTGAAACGCACGGTATTTTCGAAATGCAAATCAATGACGAGGGGCATCTACTTTATATTTGCACCGAGTCTTTTGATGATATCACGTTCAATTTGGTAAACGGAAGGTTGGTGTATTCATATGGCACTTAAAACTGTTGACCTTGGCCCGGTATCGTCTTACGCTATTGCGGTTTCTAAAGGCTACACGGGAACCGAACAGGAATGGTACGAACTGATCCACAACGTAACAACTGAGGCACAGTCTGCCGCTGATTCGGCTGCATCCGCTGCGCAGGACGCTGCTGCGGCTGCGCAGTCTCTTGTTGACATTGGCACGGCTAAAACCGCTGCTATTGGTGAAATTCAGGATGAAGGAACAACCCAGAAGGGGCTTGTAACTGCTGAAGGTACTGCCCAGGTTGGCAACGTGCAGGATGCTAAAGATTTAGCCGTTGCTGCTGTCCAGGCCCAGCAAGGCACGTCTGTTCAGGCTGTCTATGATAAAGGCACAGAACAGGTAACTGCGGTTGGTTCGGAAGGAACTACGCAAATCGGCCTTGTCACGGCAGAAGGTACGGAACAGGTCGGGCTTGTCGAGGCTAAAGGTCAGGAAGTTCTTGAATCTATCCCGGAAGACTATTCCTCTTTGGTTACCCAGGCCAACAATACACAGTTTGCCCTTGAGAATACCAAAATCCTGCCCTACAATTACATTAAATATCTTAGCGGCGGTCAGATTGATACATCAACCAATAAATGGGCCGATGTTGGCAGCAGAACTAAGCGATTCAGCGTTATGCCCGTCAAGGCCGGGGATACCCTGTCAATCAAGGCGAACGGCACATTAGACGCACAGGTTGCTATGCTGAAATCGTATGACGGCGAACAAGAAACAGGGGATGATCCTGTTTTCAGCACCGCAACGGGTTGGACTGCCGTCAAGACGATTACCGCTGGCACTACGTTTAGCGGAACCGTTCCTTCCGATGCTGTTTACGTGTATTGCTACCTTGGCACAATCAGCGGTTCTACGGCCCCAGCTTCACTCCTGGTTGGCGGGTATGATTTCACCCAGAATTTGTATGCTAATATCTCCGAAATCGTGGGGGATGTGGGTGATTTAAAGAGCGCAATAAATGGGAATGTAAACCCAGTAATGACTACATTTGCTGTGCCGATATTTGGCAAAAATCGTTTTGATAAAAACTCTAACAATATAATCAACGGCTATTATATTGATTCGTCTGGAAAACCTATACAACCTAATGCCGCCTACTTTACATCTGATTATATTTATGTTGCAGATTGCTCACAAATTCATATAAGTGGTGGCTCCTTAAATGGAACATATATAGCATTTTACGATGCTACGAAAATGTTGAAAACAACAGTGCAAGGAGTATCTGGTAGTTATAACACTTATAGCGTACCATCTGGATGTGCCTTCATGAGATTTAGTGGCAAACTTACTGCAATAGATAATCTTCAAGTGGAAAAGGGGGACGCATGGACTCAATACAGTTCCTATACAAAACCCGTTATAAGCAACAAAAAAGATTTCCTCAAAGTGGCATCAAACGTATTGGTTGTTGCAAAGGATGGAACTGGCGATTTCACTACGATAACAGCCGCTTTTAATTATGCCAACACGATACAGAGCGCCAATAACCCTGTTACAATATTTATCATGCCGGGAGTATATAAAGAATCGCTTAACAGCGGTTATCACAAATATATATCGTTCATCGGGGCGAACAAACACGATGTTATCTGGCGCTATGATACAGGAATTTACGAGCAAGACCCGTTGAAATATGCGAACTGCGGCATTGTAAAGGGGATCACGTTTATCTCAACGCATGATGATACTGCAGACTTTGAATCCACATACACGGGGACGGCATTAACAAATTACGCCTCATACGGTCTGCATCTGGATACCGTTGATTACAACACCTCTCTAAATACCAATCCGTTTGATACGATCATCGAGGACTGCATTATAATCTGCAAACAGGCCCCGGCCATAGGATGCGGCATGTGTCCATATCAAACACTCCATATCAAAAACTGTGAATTGATCATGGATATTCCATCCGCATTGCTGGACGCGCATGACAGCGCTGGAAAAGGGTGCCTGCTCATCCACCGAGCGTTTATTACGAGCGAAACGCCTACAATCGCATATATCAGCAACAATATAATACGTGCAAATACTGGAATCACCTGGCAGTTGGGCAAGCCGTCAACATCGCAGGCCGGAGTTATCTTTCATCTATACAATAACGTGTCGTGGTCATCGACAAACGGCAAGAGCAACAATAGTATTTTGGGGTATTCGCTGGGAATGGCAGAAATTGCGGAGGACTGTTTTGGGAATAACGTGACAGCACTGAATAGCCAATAATACGGAGTTTAAAGGACACTTTATGGGGGCATCGCCTCTGCTCTTAGCAGATGATTGACGGGCGGCGATGCGGCGCAGAGATGTCAGAGGGAACGCTGTGCATTAAATTAAAGGCAAACAATCGGACACAATAAGGGAACTTCGTCTCCGCTCATAGCGGATGGTTGGGGTGGCGAAGCGGCGTAGAGTTGAGGGGCAGCTACGCATTGAAAGGACACTGTGAGTAACCGACAGCCAGACTGACGGGGAAGGGTGAAAGCTACTCAGACCTGAAAGCTGTCGGCGTGATAGGGGATACGGGGCAATCAATGGTGATTGTCCCAACCCCGTACAAGGTTAATAACAGGAGGGTATTATGTTCTGGAAAATCCTGATAATTGTGTCCCTGTTGCTGTCATCTTGGGCGGCGTGGGCGGCATGGCAGAACACCATGACAATCGGCAAAATCATGGATATGGTCAATGACATTGTTAGTGCCACCATGAAAAAAGATGGTGAATAATCGGACACAATAACGTATTGCAATGTATGACAATGTATGATATAATATCGTCAAGGAGGCGATGTTATGTCATCGAAAATGATTTCTGTGCGGATTGGCGAAGAATTACTCAAGTACCTGATTGAGAGAGCAGAAAAAGAACACAGAACCCTGTCAAACACGATTGTTTCAATTCTGATGGATGAAAAAGAAAGGACGGAAGGGGGTAAAGGGGCATGACCAGAGAGCAATTTGTTGCTACGCTTGCGTTAAAACTGTATACGAATGAGGATCATGCCCCTGTCGTGTTTAAAGACGGCTCTACGATCACAGAAGATATGCTTTGCAAAATTCTTGATGCGATCAAAGGCGGCGAAGAAAATGGTCAAGATCGACATTGATATGCCAGCATCCTGCGCTGACTGCCCGATTCGTGATAATGACCGCTGTCCGCTTGTCGCCGGGGTTCCTGCGTGGCAAGCGGAAATCGCGGCCTGTACCGACAGACGGTCGGAGCATTGCCCGTTGAAGGGTGAAGAAAAAAACACAAAAATTCCAGAATATCCGTGCATCGCATGTTGCAGTCCGTCTGAACGTGCGGCTTGTTGCGGATGCCCGAAGGAACGGGAGTGGAAAGAAAAGTACGGGAAATGTTAAGGACACATTAATTCACAAGGATGAAGTAAATGAAAATCAGTTATTGCGAGAAGTGCAAATGCTACGAGCGCAGGAAATGGAGCGATTATTATGTTCCAAAGAACTATCACCCAATTGGAATGACTCATGCATACGGCTATTGCAAACTGTATTGTATGCGATGCAGTGAAATCAAGCCGTATATCTGCAAAGAAAGGACACCTATAAATAAGTTTTAATAGGAGCAAAAGATGAGCAAAGAAGAGATTATCGAAGGCTTGGAATGGATTCTTGAAGATGATAAATTTGGCTTTGGTGAAAACTGGAAACCGGAAGACAAGCCGAAGTGTGATGAAGAAAAAGCCGGGTACATAATCCAACGGGCAATTAATTACTTGTTAGATGGATGTTAAAGGACACTATAAGCGAAAAAGGTGGGTGATGCTATGCAGGACATCGGGACAGCTCCGAGTTATCCTATTCAGTAGCATCGCCCCGGAAACGGGGCAGAGATGAATTGCGATCATTGCAAATTCTATTGTTGGTATTTCGACCGTTGCGGCAAATGGGATTGCAAGGTTGATCCAAGAGAAGTGCACAACTGTTTTGAAAGTAATGAAATTCACGTCATCAGAGACATAATGGTGTTTGGTTCTCAGCAAGAACAAAAGGACACTTTGGAGAAACTTGTAATCAAGTAAGAAATCTATTGTGGGATGAGCGCAATTATCGTGCGAATATCTTGAGATTTTTCTTGCAATCAAGTAAATGACACAATAAGAGAAGGAGAAGAGTATGAGTATGAGTAATGAACTTATTACTGTTGAAGTTGCTATTAAAACAACTTGGATGATTCTTAACGGGCTTGGTTATTTCGAGTATTGCAACCCTCAATTAGCAGACACCATAGAAAAGGTATTTGAAACAGCACCGAAAAGCAAAATGCCTTAATGGACACCTTAAATCACTAAAACTTGCAATCAGGTTGCAATAAATTTGCAACCTGGTTGCAATTGGGGGCATTATGATTGCAACCGTAAACCTATGCTGGATCATTCCTTTATGTTTCTTTGCCGGGGTATTTGTTGCCCTGTTGATACTGTCGGGGAGTAATAACGATGATTGACGCTGATAAGCTGTGCGAAACCTTTGCGGTTCCCCTGGATGAACAGGGCGGGTATATCTATGGCAAATCGGGCCAGCGATGGACACAAGCCCAGCAGGATGCTGCTACAAGGCCGCAAACGGTCAGTTACGGTCAACAATGGGTTGGTAAACGTGTCTGGGATTGTTCCGGGATGTTCGTCTGGGCGTTTAAGCAATTCGGGGAATCTATCTATCATGGATCAAATACTATTTGGCGTGACTACTGTACCAAACAGGGCAAACTAAAAGACGGACAGCGCTGTGATGGTATCGCGTTACGCCCCGGAACCGCTATGTTCCGTTTGAACGATACTGGCAGACATCATATAGGGTTGTTTGTCGGCAATGATACCGTTATTGAAGCGAAGGGGACTAAATGGGGCGTTGTTACCAGCAAGCCGTCCCATTGGGATGAATGGGGCGAATTGAAACAGGTTGATTATAGTATGTTCCCGGAAGAGGTGATTCCGTTGACCAAACCAACATTGCGCAAAGGTGACCGGGGCGATGAAGTCAAGGTTTTGCAGTCATACCTTGTAAAGTGTGGGTATATGTTAGATGTTGACGGGGCGTTCGGCAGCAAGACGGAAACGGCTGTCAGACTGTTCCAGGGGAGCGCCGGGTTAATGGCAGACGGCATTGTTGGCCCGAAAACCTGGGCAGCGCTTGAAGAGGTTGTAAACGATACCGCCCCGGAACCGGAACCGCCTGAAGAGGATGAAGCCCCGGAACCTGACGGGGATATGGTTGAAGTTGACCGGGAAAAGCTGCTGGAATGGCGTGATTCAATGTCTGAGATTATTGACGAACTGGATCGGTTATTGGTATGAAATCCCCGTGCAAAAGGGACTGCCCCAGACGCAGCGCAAACCCAAATTGTCATATGACCTGTAAAGAATATCTATTATTTGATGCATACCGTAAATCATTGATTGAAAAGCGATGCAAAGCGAATAAAATTAAGCAAATGTCGAAACTGTATATAACTGATGTTAAGAGGTGGTAACTTTGGACGTGTTGACATTCCTACAAAAAAATTGGGGCTGGATGACCGGGGCTGCTGGCATTGTTATTGGGGTGGTGGTGTATGTGTATACCAGAATAAAAGCGGTTCAGCTTGGTGTTCAGGCGTTGTTGCGCGCACAGATGATAACATACTATTTCCAATATCGCCGGGGGCCTGTCCCGCAATACGTCAGGGACAGTTTTGAAAACTGCTGGCTTCAATATGAAAAGTTGGGCGCTAACGGGATCATGGAGGATATGCACAAACGTTTTCTTGAACTACCTATTTCGGAGGAGGCGTGATGATGGGAATTAACTGGTTGAATATTTTAGAACGTGCTGGATGGACGTTTCTTGAAGCGTTTCTTGTTGCCCTTCCTGCTACTATTTCACTTGACATGACCGGGGCAGCTTGGCGGTCTGCCTTGCTGGGTGCTGCTTGCGCTGGCCTGTCTGCGGTAAAGACGCTGATTATTGAGATCATACAGAAAAACAAACCGCCTGAGACAGACGAAGAATAACAGAAAAACCCGAATGTAATGACCCAAATGACCGATTAGATAACCCCCGTGTTGTATACTATAAAGGGGGTCTATCTATGGAGTACACGAACAGCCAAATTATGGGCATTATTGGGGAATGGATACATTCGGAACGCGACCGGGAAGTATTGTGTTACAAGTTTATTGATGGCCTGACTATCGACCAGATTTGTACACGATACCAGGCGAAACACCCGGAATACTATTTGTCATGCGATACGATCAAGCGCATTATCCGTAAAAACGAAAACCTAATCTTTAATCATCTCCCCGGCTAATGCCGGGGCCTTTTTTATTGCCCACAAATTGCATTAAAACTGCCCCGCTTATGCACTCCCAATTATTATTGATTATAAATATAATTAAGGCATAAACAAGCTAACCCGCAGCTTGTAAAAATGATTGGAGGTGTTATTTGTGGCAGAAGTTCAGTACGCGACCAATGGCAAGGGCAATCTTGGCGTGACCCTTGGCGCTATCGGTACGGGGCTGGGTGCGCTGGCTGGTGCTGGCGGTCTGGCTGGCCTGTTCGGTCTGCGTCCCGGCAGCGGTGATCCTGAAGAAAAGTCCGTTACCCGTTATGAAATGGGTCTGATTCAGGAAAACACGCTTCTCAAAGCCAACCAGTATGCGGATACCCGCGCCAACGGTTTGCAGCAGCAGATTACAAACCAGATGGTTTGGAACGCTACTCAGGAGGGTGTTCTCCGTTCTCAGGCCCAGCAGATTGCGCAGCTTTACACCCTGACGCAGCTTGTTGTTCCGAATGCCAACGTTATGCCGGGTTGGGGGCCTGTTTCTGTGTTCCCGACCCCGCCCACGTTCCCGACCGTTAGCGATCCCGGCGTTGCCGCGAAAAAGGCGTAATTAGTCAGGAGGGGACACAATGCGAGTTAGCAGGACGCAAATTGTTAAGGGCGTGAGCGATTATATCCAGAACGATATTATTCCGAAGATGGATAACGACCGCGCTATTCAAATCATTTTAAGCATTGCCGTTAATGCGGTCATGGCAAATAACAAGCTTGTTGATTCGTTATTTTCTAATGATATCGTTCGGTCTATGCTGGACGATGACGGCGGCGGCACTTATGATATTTCTGGAGTTGCTGACGCTATGAAAAAAGCGGTTGACCAGTATGGCAGTTTTCCGGTCAGCATCCCTGCCATTCCGCTTGTGTCCCCGAATGAGATTACGTTACGTCTTGGCGCTGATGACATTGAGGCCATGCGGCGAAGGATCGAAAACGCAATGTGAGGTATAAGCAATGGACGATATGATTATGCTTTTTGACTATGCGGAGGATGAAATTAAAGATTCCCGGAAGTATGCTGAAGCGGCGTTGAAATACAAGGACAGCAACCCCGATCTTGCGGCGATGTTTAACCGCCTGTCTGGGGAAGAACTTGAACATTTCAATATGTTTCACCAGAAGCTTGCCGAATCAGTAGCGGAAGTTAAGAAAATGCGGGCAAGTTTTGAAGGATAACTTGTTATAAACCGTGTTATAAACCGTACAGGATTTTAGGGAATTTCAGGGAATTATTTGATTCGATTCTGAAATGCCAAAAATGCGAAACCCCTTGATTTCTCAAGGGGTTTTTTGGTGCGCCATCAGGGACTCGAACCCGGGACACCCTGATTAAGAGTCATGGACAAACCCCCTATTTTACTGCGTTCTGGCTTGTAATGTTATAAACATGTTATAAACCAGAACGCATTATATAATTTGATCGGATAGCGCCTTGAGTTCAGCAAGGGACGTTGATTGGTAATGTTTCTTTGTGGTTTCATAATCCGCATGGCCCATCAACTGGGCCTTGTCCTTGTCCGATCCTGCGATATTCTTAATCTTGTTTGAATAGGTGTGCCGTGTTGAATACGGCACTTTACCAACTATGCCCAATTTGTCCATTAACGGTTTCCAGACGAATTTATTGAAATACCGTGTCGGCATTTCCGAAAACGTGCCTGTTCGATCCTGACGGGGGAAAATATAATCCGTTCCTTTAACGGCAAGGCGCTTTTCAATGATGGGCTTGATCCTGTCCGGGATCGGTACAATGCGGCATTTCCCCGCATCCGTTTTAATGCCGCCCTTGATATAGCAAACATCGTCCGTCTTGTAATAGTCAGACTTCTTGAATGCGAAAAATTCAGAAGGACGGTGACCAAGGTAACACAGGGCAACGATATAATCTGCGTATAGTTCCCCGGATGCGGCTATCTGGTCTATTTCCTGATCGGTCAGCGGTTCATAGTGGTTCGTTTCCTGATCTTCAATATACAGGTTTTGAGCAGCGTTCTTAACTATCTGGTCATCGTCAACCGCATACTTGAACACAAGGCCAGCAGTCACTTTCATTAGCTGCCGGGTGCGTTTCCCCTTCCCGCAATTGTCAATACAATGCTGGAGATCAACAGCGCTGATATTGTTGATTTTGACATAATGCAGCGGTTTGAAGTGCGCAAATGCTTGCTTGTAACCTTCCATTGTTTTAGCGCTGACACGGGGAGAATAAAGTTTTTCCCATTCGGTATAGTTCTGGATAAACGTCTTTGGCGGGTGTTCGTTCCGTTTCGCCTGAATCAATATACTGCAATAATTTTGGGCATCTTTTTTCCGGGCAAACCCGCCCTTAGTTTTCCAAATGGGTTTTAGGCCGCTTTTGCTGGTTGTGGACGGTTCCCAATGGTCTACAATTCTTGCCGTCCATGTGTCCCCCCGTTTATATACGTTCCCGGTTCCGTTTGGACGTTTAGACATAGTTATACCCGCCAGCTATGACCGCAGGATTGACAGATAGCCATTTTCTTGTTTGAAAACTTTGTTTTTGATGTTGATTTGCGCTTACCGACAAGCAACCACAGACCAGCGGTGCAGATAATCAGCAATTGCCGTCCGAACCATGCAAGAATGCTTGATTTCCTGGTGTTCGTTTTTGCCCCGGTCTGTACCATTGAGATATTAACGTTTGTTGACCCGCACTTAGGACACATGATAGCCATAATGATACCCCTTTCATATTTTTATCGTAATTCGATAAATAACAATATTTGAAAATGATTCCGCAATCGTTTATTAACCATACTGCTTTGTAACCGAAATCTTGGCGCTATATGTAACCGCAGCTTGTTATAATGTTCGTGATTTAATAAAGGAGGGCAAGCCAATGACAGACCAAGAATTGCTTGAAAAGTTCAGACAGCTTACACCGGAAAACAGGATCAGTTTTCTTGCGATGCTAAAAGTCCTTCAAGATAAGCTTCAACACGAACCCGGTTCTCCGGGCTAAGTTTAGAAATACGATCTAATAGACTTATTTCCAGCCGTTCTTCGGCTGGTTTTTTTGTTTCTTCATTGTTGATCCCTAAGATTTCGTCAACTGTAACCCCATAATGTAAAGCGATCTTTGCGAGAATATCCATTTTGGGCATTCTTGCCCCGGTTTCATATCTGCTTAATGATACAGAACTAACACCAATGCTTTCTGCAACGTGTTCTTGCGTTTCGTTTCTTTCGTTGCGAAGCTGTGACAGTTTTTCGGCGATGTTATTATTTCCCATTCTTTTCACCACCCTTCGCCAAAATTATACCATACGGTTAATAACAATTAAATAACCAAAGGGTAAAGAAAATTTTAAGAAACTATTGACAACTTAACCAATCGGTTGTAATATTGGTATATACCAAATGGCTAATTGGTAATTACCGATTGGAGAAGGGGGTGGACTAATGAAAGAAATCCGCAAATATCGAAAGAGGGCCGGGATATCTGTTAAAGAGTTAGCTTCAAAAATCGGCGTTTCAATGATGAGTATTTACAGATACGAACAGGGGAAAAGAAAACCCGATGTTGAAACCGCCGCGAAAATTGCCGATATCTTGAATTGCAGTATTGAAGATTTGCTAAAAAAAGCGGGGTGAATCAATGCCAGACATTTTAACCATTGACGATATCATGCAGCGCTACAGGTGCAGCCGGGACATAGCAAAAGAGTTTACCAAAGAACTGCCGTTTTTCATCGTGGCAAACAAACGTTTTTACAAACTGCGTGACTTACAGAACATGGAAGAGAAAATCACCCATTATCCGAACTATGAAGAAAGCGAGTATTTATAGATGACTTACGCTGAAATCGTAGCATCAGACAAGGATATGCTGATCCCCGCTGACGTTGCTGACCTGTTAGGCTGCAAGCCCTATTCGATCAACGTACAAGCGCAACAGGACATTAGCAAGCTGGGATTCCCGGCAAGCTTAATCGGCACACGGGTCAAAATTCCCCGGTTGGGATTCCTGCATTGGATGCAGTATGGAAACACAAGGGAGGGAACATGAAGTATTTAGTCATCTGTATTCATCCTGAATTTGGTACAACGATTGAACTGGGAACCGATGACCTTGACAGGGCTGTGCAGT
>Ga0265298_10002478_pt1 | contig 25654 bp, 20 predicted proteins | sample AusTroGonzalo_MG_3_FD_193486 | JGI IMG/M metagenome (GOLD analysis project Ga0265298, IMG submission 193486) | Bovine rumen microbial communities from tropical cattle in Woodstock, Queensland, Australia - Gonzalo_01 | ecosystem: Host-associated > Mammals > Digestive system > Stomach > Rumen ...
TGATAGGCCTGATGTGTAAGCGCGGTGACGCGTTCAGCTTGCAGGTACTAATCGGTCGAGGGCTTTTCCTTTTTCTTCTTACAAATCTAAGTTCTCCCTCAGCATTACTGCTTTATTTCAAGTTTCAAAAAAATATTTCAAAAAAAATTGAAGAAACCGCTTGACAAATAACTTAAAGTGTGTTATAATAGTTAAGCAGTTTGAAATGCACCATTAGCTCAGTTGGTAGAGCAACTGACTCTTAATCAGTGGGTCCTGGGTTCGAGTCCCCGATGGTGCACCATTTTTTTGGCCCGTTGGTCAAGCGGTTAAGACACCGGCCTCTCACGCCGGTAACACCAGTTCGATTCTGGTACGGGTCACCAATTAAATAGTCGGTGTTTATGGCGCAGAGGTCACACCCGTTCCCATTCCGAACACGGAAGTTAAGCTCTGCCGCGAAGACGATACTTGGCTGGCGACGGCCCGGGAAACTATTTCAATGCCGGCATTTATATTCCTCCTTAGCTCAGTCGGTAGAGCAAGTGTAAGAGATTACACCAAATGCCGTGAGGATAAACGAGCTAATATAATAGACTAATGTTGTTAAAGAAATTTACAACATTAGTTAAATATATTCCTCCTTAGCTCAGTCGGTAGAGCACTCGGCTGTTAACCGAGTTGTCGCCCGTTCGAGCCGGGCAGGGGGAGCCAGTAAACGCCTGCAATTGTAGGCGTTTTTATTGTTTAAACCGATTTTGTTGGATTGTAACTAATCAATCAGAAGCTGTTTTTTCTATTATAGAATTATAAGCTAATAACAATTTAAACTTATAATTAATTCGCATCTAACAATGATAATAATAGCCTTCTCACAAGAGAATTGAGAGAAGGCTATTATTATTTAATATAATAGATTATTACACTCATTTATCAAGGACATATTAGTGTTATTAATTTGATATTATCATAAGAGAATCTATTTCATAATTTAAAGAATATATGCGTTTAATTTACTGCTTTCGCAATTAGCTTTTTGGGGGGGATTTCCGTTTCCGATTTATCAATCATTCGGTTCTGTACGAATAGGATAGATACATTGATCTATGTCTTCCGGAGTAATAATGTTATATTCCTGTGCTATATCCTTATAAGTCAGAGGACCAGTATACTGAACATCACTGTCAAGGCTGGCAAATGTGCCGTCCTCATAAACGATAAATGATGAAGAGTCCTGCTCATAGGAATCAAATATGGCAAACGAGCCCTTTTCAAGCGCTTTTTTCAGGCTATCACGGTAGCCTATCTGCGGATCTATATATATTTTGTCCTCTCTTCTTTTTCTGCAGTCAGCAAATATCGTGCCTACGTATCTGCCTTTTGAAACGATCGGGAACTGTACCACGTTAATAGGTTTTACATCGCCTTTTGTGGACACAACCGCCGCACGGAAGGGCTTGGAGACATAACAGCCTTCAACATTAATGCCCTGACTTTTAGCTGTGCTTTTGAAATCCTTGAAGGCTCTTTCAAAGCCCGGCATTGCTATTATGTCCTCATAGGGTATGAGTTCGGTTGAGCCTTCAAGAACAGCATTCAGGAAGTCCTCCTCGTTGGCTTCAAAGGAATTACCTTTGTCCTTATGATTTATAGCATCCGCTTCTGAAGAAAGAGCTGTTGTCATATCAGCTGAAGCAACTGTTTCTTTATTGGATGCTGCTTTTTCTGATGAATTTTTCCCTGAAGCGCATGATGTTAATGCTGCAAGCAGCATTAAGCTTATTGAGAATACTTTTATTTTCATGTTATTACCTCCAGTCATTATTAGCGGATCAATATCAGTTTCGCTGAATTTAGCTTCTTAATAACAGTATATCAATCCACAAACTCGTTGTCAATAGCTTCAGAAACTTAGATACATCTAAACACTACTCAATATGCTTCACAATTGTTTCCTCGGAAACAGTCTCAAAATCGTGCATTATTATTTATTTTTGTAATTTCTCACAAAACATAATTTGACACATAGTCTCTGGAGCTTCTTCCGATAGTGTGAAGATATTCTCTGATAGCTTATTCAGAGGAAATCAAATCTTGCTATAAATAACTGCATTATCAGCCGTAGCGCTCACTGAGGTATATAGACGCGCGGTCCTGTATGCGTTCAGCGCACTCCTCGGCGGTACACTCATAGTTGAAGAAGGACATTATCTCTTCGGTGACTATGTCGCTAATATTGCCGTCATATCGAATGACATGGGAATTCTTTATCATATTCTTGTAGTAGTCGCACTCCTCCTGCGTAAAGGGTTCAAGCTTGACTTTTCCTTTGTCAACAAAATCCTTGCCGTCCCATTCAACGACAGGCAGCTCCCAGTTCCACTTTACCATATCACCTTCGATAAGATTTCCGTTTTCATCAAACTGAAATTCGAGGAAGCCGTCAACGCTCTGCTGCGCTGCTTCATCAAATCTGCTCTCGATAGTTGAGAATTTACCATAATTATTCGGAGTTTTGTAATAATCGTCGGAGAGCATATAGCGCAGGAAGCTCCACGCACCGTCCTTATGCGGAGAATTTGCGACTATACCGAGGTAGGTATCAAGCGCTATGAACGAGCCGCTCTCCTTGCCGTCATAGGGATAGCCCACGAACACACAGTCATCTTCGTAGTCATAGCGCACCTTTTCATAAAGTGAAAGGAACCCGAAGCAATCACCATTTATAAATTCGATGAATGTCTCGCCATTGAGTATGTCGTCCTGCACGAATACGGTTCGATTGTCACGCTCCTTATGTTTGTATTCGTCCTCTGTCATACCGATCTTGTTGCCGCTGAAGAATTTGAGCATTTTGATGTATTCGGGCGAATCAAACCAGCACTTCGCCTTGTCATAGTCGATAAAAAACTGGCTCAGAACCACATCTTTAAAGATAGCATAACGCGGCGTGGTATCCTCAAATGGCTCGAAAAAGTACATATCCTCAGGCTTGGCGTTATAAGCTGCTATCATATCATCAAAGCTCCAGTTCTCGCAGACTCCCGCATAGCCCGACTTTGCGGTCACAGTCATGTAATTAAAGAACGTCGGAGTTACCATCACCATTTTTCCATCGCGCTCGAATGCTTTGCGGACATTGGGAAGGAAGTCCTCTCGCTTGAGGCTGGGCTCCTTGTCGATGAATTCGTACAGGTCGCAGAACACGCCCGAGCTGAACGAATCTACGGTGAAATAAGCATCGAACGGGATAATATCAGGACCGTCGCCGCTGATGATGTCAAGCCTGAGCTTGTCGTAGTCTCGCTCATTTTTGTCTGAGTCCCAGTAGTTCCTGTACTCTATACGGTAGTTCTCATTCTCGGCATTGAACGCCTTAATTTCGTCGTCAAATTGACCTAAACTACCGCCGCCCTGATTGAAGCTTGCAATAGTCACAACCTGCTTTGTTTTGAGGTTTGAGACATCCTGTGCCGACAGCAGAATGAGCTTCGAGCGAGCGTCGCCGTACTTCACCGCCGCAAATTCGTCTTCAGCTGTCATCACCATTGAATTCATTCCGTAGAACTCAACGCTGCTGTCCATATTGTTGGTGAGCTCCACCCACTCGCCGTCCTTCAGCCCCACAAGGCTCGTCCCGAGATTCGCAACGAGCGTGTAGTCGCCGAAGCCTGCACACATCGAATATGCTGAGGCTGAAAGCTTGCCGCATTCCGTTTCGTCCACGAGCTCAGTGCCGTCGATATGCGCGGTGCAGCCCTTTTCCAGCGTACTGTAAACGACCGTGGGGACGCCGTCTTTGTCAGCCGCGCAGCCGACGTAAATATCCGCATCCAGCTTTACCTTCCCGAGCACCTTGCTTTCTGAGTCGGAGATGACAGTCAGCTCGCGGTTGTACTGAATGCTCTGATCAATGATAATGCTGTTTTCACCGGCAATGAGTGTAGCGTAGTCGTCCTCGCCGAGAAGTTCTCCGCAGTCTATCGCCTTTTCAAGAGCATTGTCCCTGTCGTAAATGTGGATGTACGTCGTGCCGCCGAGAAGTGTCAGCACCGCCTTTCTGCCGCTTCTCAGCAGTGCCGCATACTTGACCGTTTCTCCCTCCTGCGGCTTGAAGCGAAATTCCTCGTAGTCAGCGAAGGTATGATCGGTCAGGTATCCGGAATAGCAGCCGTTTGCGAGCCTGCCGAACACGAGTATCTTCCCACTTACCGGATCGCTGCTAATGTCTGTGATGTCCTCGAAATACCCGGACATCGAGATGTCGGCGGCTTTGAGTGAGAGCATCTCCGCCGCAGGTGTTGCAGTTAATGAAGAGCTTTTCTTGCCTGCGCAGCCAGTGAGCATGAGTACGGCAAGGGCTATCGACAGCATTCTTTTTTTCATAGTATGACCTCCTTTAATATAAAACACAACTGATAACTCCAAAATCGAGCATCGGGTAGCGAACTTTGTAGCAATGCACAGAAACGAGCAACCGCATTTGTGCAAAATCATCGGGAGTTACTCCCTCTCAGAGAAGTAGGTGCCTATACGGTCGTTGAGTATCTCTATGAAGCTTTCAATGGACCTTTCGCCGCCCATTACATAATCAGCCTCTTCATTGATTATGCTTTCAAGCTCATAGCTGCGGTAGGGATCTATCCTGACTGTCTGGATGTAATTATAAAGCTGATTCACGCGCTCCTGAGTTATTTTTTTGCCGGTATCAAAGCTGCTGCCGATAAATGAGGAATAGATAGAGCGGAAATCGGAGCTGTCCTTGTTGTTGTAGAGCTTGTCCAGCACAGCCTTTGAAACAGGTATTCCCTGACCATGCTCCAGCATTTCATCCTGCATAGCTTCGCCTGCAATCATATCGCTCAGAACCTCCCACGCAGCTTCCGGAGAGTCACAGTTATTGGTGATGCCGAAGAGGAAGTTGTTGTCTTCAAATACAGCTCCGTTTCCGTTTTTGGAGGGGTAGCCTACAAAGGTCAGATCGTCCTCTCCGAAAGACATCCATATATCATTGCCCTCTGCCTGACCGAAGCCTGTCAGCACTATCTCGCTGATGAGAGCCCTGTCATCAATCATATTCCGCTCCCGTTCACTATATAGTAAGTGCTTGTCACTATCGCTCAGGCTTTCAAAGTTTACCTTGACCGTATCTCTGTCAGGGAACTTCAAAGCGAATTCCATTGCTTTTGTGAGTGCCGGCTCATTGAAATCGCATTTGTATTTTCTGAAGTCCATGCATTCCTTGATGAGATTCGCTGTTGCATAATAGTAAATGCTCTGGATACTGTCGAGCTCGTATTGATCTCTTATCTGCATATCCTCCGGGAGCTTTCCGGCAGTTTCGATGAATTTTTCTATCGTCCAGCTTTCAGCGTCCCTGCCAACGAATTTTGTCTTTGCAACAGCCGTTCTTAAATAGATATTTGTTGTTAGTACAGGGAGCTTGCCATTATATTCAAAGCCCTCCAGTACATTGGGGAGTATGTCCTCCCGGTCAAGACCGGTATCGCCGTCCATGAGCTCATACAGGTCAGCAAACATACTTGTCTTTACATAAGGCAGCATATATGTACAGTTCATGGCAAGAGTGTCCGGAGCCCTGCCGGAAATAATATCCTGCTTTATGAGATTGAATTCCTCCCGGTAACAGTCTTGATAGGCTTTTTCTGTCGGTCTGCCGGTCTTTTCAGTGTAGTCAATCATCTGGATATAATACTTGTCCTGTATACTGTTATAACGATTGATAGTTTCTGTCAGTATCATGTTGCTGTATGGCATACCCATAGTAATAGTGACCTTTCCGGACGATGCAGAGCCGGTCTGATTAGGAGCAGTGCCATCCACAGATGAAGAGCCTCCCTTTCCTGCACAGCCTGTGAGCATTAGTGCCGCGAGAGCGAGTGTTAACATTCTTTTTTTCATAAAATTACCTCCTTTTTTCTGCCAGTGCGGCAATGTCTATATAATAATGACTTTAGGAGGCAAAAAAGACGAAAAATTTTTCAACTTTGAATAAATGCACAAATCAGGTCTCCTATATTTGTATAAGATGACTTGCTGCACTCTGATAGTAAAAAAAACGTTCTCACTTTCGTGGGAACGGTTTTGTATTATCTGACAGGTGTAAGTACGCCTTTGTCCATTTCGTGTACGGTGTCGCAGAGGAGCTCTATATCCTCCGCAGAATGGGAAGCTATCAGGATAGTTTTGCCCTTGTCTTTGAGGTCGAGAAGATATTTTCGCATATCACTCACGCCGTCCTTGTCAAGACCGTTCATGGGCTCGTCGAGGATAAGCAGCTCCGGATCCTCCATAATAGCCTGTGCAAGCCCCAGACGCTGTCTCATGCCGAGGGAATACTTCCTGACGTGAAGTCTCAGTTCCGGATCAAGTCCGACTTTTTTCATTGCCTCTTTCACCTGATCCTTGCCTATTTTCTTTGTCAGATCAGCAAGCAGCTTCAGGTTCTTATAGCCGCTGTAATACGGAATGAAGCCTGGAGTCTCAATTATTATGCCCACAGATTCCGGAAAGTCACAGTCCCTGCCGATATTTTTGCCGTCAACTGTTACTGTACCCTCTGTCGGTCTTACAAAGCCGCAAATGCACTTCATAAGCATAGTCTTTCCGCTTCCGTTGCGACCGATAAGACCATGTATCTTTCCATTTTCAAAATCCACATTTATATCTTTAAGTATCACTTTATTCCTTATGAGGAGCGACACCTGCGATATTGATATTATACTACTCATAATTTGCTCCTATCTTCGCGGACTTGACAAGTATCAGGTTTATTATTACAAATATTGTCGCCAGTGCCAGCAGGTAAATATAAGACGTTCTTATGGTGCAGTAAGGTTTCCTGAAAAACTCATTGAAATGCCAGTTGTACGCGATATGAGTCACAGGAAATATCCAGCGAACCTTTGAGGTCGTGGCATAGGAAGGAAGTCCCACAAAGGTAATGCCGGCTGTGAGCATGATGCCAAAAGACCTCTTCCCTATCAGCCTGAACATGAGCATTATCTGTATCAGTATAAACAAATACAGAATCAGCAGTATCAAGGTCTGGATGAGGATATATACCGGTGTCCCCTGAGTATATACAGAGGTATCCAGAAACATAGTGCCGAATTTGAAAACATCAGGGTATTCCTTATACGTTTTCAGAGTGTAATCACTCCAGTAGTTGTCAATATAGCCGTTGCCCGAGCAGTATACAGCTATTGAGCAGAACAGAAGCAGAATGTATGCTGCGGAAATAATGAGGGAAAACAGTACCTCACCTATGTACCACGAGAGCCTCCCGTTTCTTATCATCGTAAAATATCCGGTATTCACCGATGAAGGAAAATCGGACAGCACCGCTACAAAAACAAGCGGTATGATAACGATGTTAAGTCCCTTTGATGTGATGAAAAGAAATGGCTCGATGACATTGAGCTTATAGCCTAATTCCGAGCTCAGCTTCTTCATAGGCTCCGCAACACTGTCTATCATAAAAGCGATAGATACTGCTATGAGAAATATCTTTGGCTTATGGAACAGTGCGACAAATTCATTCCTGATTATGGCTCTTATTTTATGTAGCATTTTTGTATCTCCTTTTTACCATGAAAAAACATAGTCCGCAGATAAGGAAGCTTAATGCGGATATTGCCGGAAGATACCAATAAAAAGAGATGTGCATATTATTCGGGATGAGGTCATAGAGCTGAGTCTGGCAATCAGGGAAGAAAATCCTCTTGACACGATTTTTCTCTATGGACATATCAGTTGAATTATAGTATCTGGTGTCTAACTTCATAGAAAAATAGTTTATAACGAGAAAAATACTCAGTGTCAGAAATTTATCCCTAAGCAGAAGGCAGAAAAATACCGACAGCAAAGCGTAGAATCCGCATACCACCGCATTATTGACTACCTTTGAAACAATAAACTTATAGTCTATGCTTCCGCCTCCGGCCTCCTCTGCCGAAGGGAATACATTGAATACGACGATACCGAACATCAGTATCCCCAGCAGCACAGCAGCGACTCCGGTAAAGAACGCCGCCGCCAGCTTGCTCAGGATATATTTTTTATAGCCGCAGCGTGAAAGCGACATGATGTAGGAATCCGAGAACCATTCATCGCTGAAATTATACACTATGGGAAAAGCCGCGATAACCGGCAATACTACAATGTACCATAATGAATTGTCAAATCCCAGAAAAACATTTACGGCAGAAAATGCGTCTCCCTTGGAAATCCAGACAGCTTTTCTGTTTTTTACTATTTCATCAAGAACAGAAAACGGCTCTCTTGCTGTAACGCTGGGAGCGTCAGCAAGCAGACACAATAATGTGAAAAGTACACTGCTGAAAAGGAACTTGGGAGATAATATGTTTTTTCTCAGATCAACTAAAAACACTTTCATTCTGTCACCTTACAATGGAGAAAGATGAGAACTCACCAGTAACTGCATTAACAAAAAATGAGAGTCTTGGATGTGCGGCTATCCCGCTTTGATTCACGGTGAATTTATAGCAGGGGGTGCCGCTCCAACTTAGCACCTTCTCTTTTTCATCCCGTACCTCGTCGATTCTATATATCAGATCAAGACGGGATATATCAAAATTCACATGATCGGATATTTCGTCATCAACGATCTTACAGGCTTCTTCTGCTGAAATTATCTTATCATAGGTTTTATCCTTCGTAACAGTCCAGTTATAATAGCTCGTAACATATATTATTTTTCCTTCACTGTCAACAATAGCTTCTGCAACATTTGGTGCCATATTAGTACTCAGCTTGTTTGCATCCAACGAACCATAATAGTTATTATCAAGCAGAATGCCATTATATTCAACGCCAAATACATAATACTGGCAGCCATTTTCATAATTGCCGGCATAAGGTACCATCTTATAATCACTTATTGCAAAGAATTCCTTAAAATCTGTTGAAAGCTTTTCAATTACTGTTTCAGCTTTTTTGATGGTCTCCTCATCAGCGTCATTAATATAACTGATATTTTTATTTATTCCAAGATCAGTATCGCTTTTTCCAGCATTGTAAAAACATGCATGATGCTGATACCAAGCAATGAGGTCTTCCCTATTTAAACTTAATGAATAAAAATTTCTTTCTATTTTTTCCCCTCTGTCGCCTTCAATGGAATCAAGATAATAATAATCCAGATCCTTTTCAGTTACAGGTACAGAAGTCCCATATAGGCTCTGCATAAAACGATTAGTACAATCTAAACAAGCCTTAGTCAGTTCTGACTTCGTCCATTCTATGCGGTCAAAAGTCAATTGATAGACCTCAGGCTCGCTGGGGATATTGATTATGGCATTATCAAAGTTTAGCTTTTCTGTATTTGCAATGTTCAGTTTATCTGTATTTGCAAGCGGCCTTTCATCAGAACTGTCTGCATTTGAATACGGTGATGTCTTATTCATATTCTTCATCAGAGTCATGCTGCCGGCGATACCACCTATGACCGCTATCGCTGCCACTGCCGCCATTACAGGCTTATACCATTTCGGTTTCATATAGATGTCAACTCCTCTCACTTCATCAGCATTGTCAGTTTCAAATATTACCTTTGTGCTGCTGCTTTTTTGCTGTATCCTTTTAAATATTCGACGTTCTTCACACTCAGACATCGGAGCGCACATTTTTTCTATATCGTCTATTATATCGTCAGGAGCATTTTCAAATCCACTGAAAAGTTCAAAGTCCTTCAAGTATCTTCCTCCTTATCTATCATCCCGGCAGCCTTCAGCTTCCCCCGCAGCTTATCCAGCGCCCGCTCTATACGCTTCCTCACAGCAGCCGGCTTCGAGCCTATTTTACGCGCTATTTCCGTGGAGTTGCGCTTGTAATAATATCTCATGATAATTATAGTGCTGTCCGGCTCGCCAAGCTCCTTTATGCAGCGGAGTATCACTCGATCCCTCTCATTTTTCTCCGCTGTCTCCGAAACGTTATCGTCCGCCCTGAACTCATCGTTCATGGCTTCGGAAGACGCTTTGTCATCCGCCAGACGGTGATAGTACCTTATCGCCTTTCGCTTGGCTATCGTACTTATGTAGGCTGAAAGCTCTGCTATCTCACTGCTGCCGTTCTCAAGTCCGATGATAATGTCAGCAAATACATCACTGACACATTCTTCTATATCTTCTCTTGCAGCTACGCTCCTGAGCCGGTTGTAAACTATGGCGTACACGTAGTTTTTATACTCGTCAAACAGCTTTTTATACCCGCTGACCGAATCTTCCCGTATGAGCGCTGTTATTTCTTTTCCATTCATTTGTGCTCTCCCGTGATCGGATTGATAATACAGTTTCTATTATATACTGTACGCCTTTTCATGTAAAGTGTGACAGAGATCATACCTGCGTTCCAGGGCATATCAGATCAAGCTTTCCTCCGCAGCAAAAAGCGTTCGGCTTTACTGTGCATTCTACGCTTCTCATGACAGCTAAAAAACCGTTCCCGCGATGTGGGAACGGTTTTTCTTTAGTATGTAGCTCTCCGCGAACAGATATGGGCAATTACAGCGAACGCCGCAACGAACGTCAGGTCTGTGTAAGCCGAACCGTTCAGCAGGACATTCACGCTTATTATAGGATCAAAGCCGATGTACACCATAGCCTCTGCGCCGAGGAGGTACACTGTCACCGGCAGAACGAATACCGCGAAATTGATGAGCACAGCACTGACTATGCTCCGGCAGCGTGACGACACCCACAGCATTATCACCGCGCAGAGTATGACCGCGGCAGTTCTCAGTACCGCCAGCATTACGATGTACTGGAGCACCGTCAAATTCACCGGGAAGTCCGTGTACTCCACTATGCTCCGGACTCCGCCGCCAAGCCCTGCGTGACCGTAGTAGTCCGAGATATTTTTTGCGTATGGTATCATCCACAGGAGCGACGCCGCCATACCGTATACCACGGAAATGAATATATTCCGACGGATATAGCTCCTTTTGCCTGAGCGAGTGGAACTGATAACACTGCTCATCCTGTACCTGTTGTCCCCGGCGATAAGCGGCGAGACGAGAAATACGCACATGAGCATTGCAAGCAGCCCGTACCTCATATCGTCGTCGTAGCCCTTGGCGCCGAACGCTCTTTTGTAGCCGGTATCATAGAAGATACGGGCATTTTTCGTGTCCCTTATTTTTTCTATGCGCTCCCTGAAAAGACGGTAGCCAGCCTCCGGCGCAAGCTGACGGTTCAGCTCCTGCACTTCCGGAGAATTGCTCATGCCGCTCTCCGACAGCTCCTCGAGACGCTCGTGCAGCGACCGGAAGCGCTCCTCCTCTGATTCACAGAAGTCATAGGTCTCCTGAGAAACTGCTCCCTCATAGTGCTCGGTGTAATATCGGTAATACACGTCCACGTAGTCGTATTTCTTCACAAAGCTGCTGTGTACCGACGAAAATACCGCCGCTGACACAAGGATTACTATCGCTCCCTTTTGCAGTATCAGCGACTTGTAAAGGGCATAGCACAGCGGGCTCCGCACCTTTTTCATGCGTCCTGTGAGGAATTTCAGACCAATACGGCGGAACTCTAAGTTACGCTTTTTTCCGTACAGGTACACCGAAAGTCCTGTGCATAGCGCAGTAAAGATCAGCATTGCCGCAGCCGCAGTGATAATAAGCTGCACAGGATAACCGTGGAAATTGATGTTCCGGTAGATGCAGAAATTTTCGTTGACCTTGGTGAAGGAGACAAGGTTCACGTAGCGGAAAATGCTGTGGACAGAAAGCGGCTCTATCCGCTTGTATGCAAGCCCCTCGGCAACGAGGCAGACCGCTGAAATGCCGTAGAATGTCACGTTATTCCGTGTGTTCACAGCAATGAGAGTCAGCAGTGAGCCTATGGCAAAGAGCGCTCCGAACTTGAAAAGTCCGTATACAAGCAGGTACTCCAGAACGCTTGATCTCAGGTTGCAGCCGAGAAATCCTCCCAGCGACTGCACCGGTCTTGAAAGGTCGCCAAGGCCGTAGATGAACGCCGACACAGCAAGGTTCTCCCCGTAGAGGAGCACCACCGCTCCCAGCAGTACAGCCGCCAGCGCTCTCAGCTTTGCACATAGGAGTCTTCCCCTGCCGTACTTCGTTGAAAACAGCAGCCCGGACATTCCCTGTTCGCGGTCTGCGAGCATTATCCCCAGCACCGAGAACAGCAGTATGAAGCCCAGAAGTATGTCTGTGAAGCTGTTGTCTGTGGCTAGGATTATTCCCTTAGATACGTCGAATCTCGGCTGCACGTCCCTCACCCTGTCGTAGGCTGGCGGAGTCTTCTGGATGTTCCGGTAGTTGAATGTGCCCTTCCTTGCAAAGATGGAAATGCTGGTCATGGACTTCGCCTGAGCGTCTATGCTGTCCAGATATTCCTTGTAATTCACGACGCCGCTGCACTCCTCACGGAGCTCATACAGCACTGAAAAATTGTAGTGATGCTGACCGGAGAATTCCTGCAAACGAGCGTCCAGCCACTCCAGCTTCTCACTGTCGGAGAGCCCCTCCATTGCGGTGTAGACCTCCCTGTAATCCGAGGGCTTTTTTTCCCCGGAATTGGCTGTGCGGAACATCAGATATCCGTTCAGCACGAACACTGCTCCGGTTATCAGCAGGAATATCCGGCTCGTGAGGAGCTTCCTGAGTTCAGTTCTGAGTATCTTCATTTTTGCTGCTCCCCGTAGTACTGCATATACAGATTTTCAAGGGTGTGCTCGCCCTCCGTGACCTTTGCGGCAAGCTCCGGGACAGTGCCGCTGTCGATGAGGTGTCCCTCCCTGATGAACAGTATCTCCTTGGCGACAGTCTCGATGTCGGAGACGATATGGGTGGAAATTATGATTATCTTCTCCCTGCCCAGCTCCGAGACCATTCTGCGGATTATCACCCTCTGCTTCGGATCAAGACCGGCTGTGGGCTCGTCCAGTATGAGCAGCTCCGGATCTCCCAGCATTGCCGCCGCTATCAGCACACGCTGCTTCATGCCGCCGGAAAAGCCTCCCATTTTTCTGTCTATGCTGTCAGAGAGCTCCACGCGCTCCGCAAGCTTAGGTATCTCTCCCTCGGCTAACTTGTGGTCGAGACCTTTCAGCGCCGCGATATAGCCGAGGAATGTGCGTGCGGTCATGTTCTCGTAGAGGTTCTGCTGCTGGGGCATGAAGCCAAGTCTGCAGCGGTACTTCTCTTTCAGCTCCTTCGTCTCAGTGCCGTTCCAGAGTATCTTTCCTCCGTCATTATCGGGAAGCAGATTGTCCGTTATCAAGTTCATCAGTGTGGACTTCCCTGCTCCGTTCGGTCCCAGCAGACCGTATATGCCATTGGTGAATTTAAAGCTGAAATCGCACAGAGCGTGCTTCTTTCTGCCGTAATGCTTGTTTACATTTTGAAGATCAAGTGTGTTCACAGTCATTCTTCTTTCAGGTCAAGAGCGAACAGATCATCTTCCGAGAGTTTTAATGTTGTATTTCCCAAAATTACAATATAACTGTCTTTGTAGTAATCAATAACTTCATAGCCTTCCTGATCCCATATCCATTTATGCTCTGACATATCAGAAAGATCGTACCACTTATTATTATCGTAATCAAATAGTTTGTTATTGAAATAAGATACAAAATGACCAATATCTATATCAAATTCTCTGACTTGCCCGTGATCAACGATTACTGTCCTGCCTTTTTCCATATCATAGTAAACATAGGCATTCTTATATACTATATTTCGTATCGGATACATATCAGTCTGTTTTAAAGAATTTGTATCAATATCAAATTCAAACATTATATCTGTAAATTCCGGAAATCCATATTTATCCCACGGTTCCAAAGTTTTTGCAAAATGGTAATCTACTAATATGTTATTGTCATAATATCCTAAGATAAGACCATTGCTCGTATTGTCCGAGCCCGGATACTGTTTGTCATCATCATAAATACTGCCATAATTTATGAACTCACTTGTATCGAGATCTACGCAGCAAAAATAGTGAGTTCCGCCTGCATTATTAAAACAATAATTCCCATAATCATCAGCAGTTGGATTCAAATCGTCACATGTAAAATACAACCTGTTATCGCTTAAAACCATTCCATTAAATTCAGCTGGTGCAATACCGTCAAAAGCAACTACTTCTTCCTTCTCTGACGTTTCAAGAGATATTCTATTCAGTTTAGAGTTGATATATGGTTCCCGCTTACCGTCTTTCAGCTCTTTGACCCCATCAACAAAAGTGAAATAATATATATAGTCTTCTGTCATAAGAGGACAGTCGCCCACAATTCTGCCTATGCATTCGCTGTTGGTGTGTGTACAATTTGGCTTTGAACAAAGAACTGTCGATTCCATTGTTTCATAGTCAATAAACCTTGCCGGATCACTACTATATATCCGACCATTATCATAAGTATTTGAATAAAGGTCAACAAATACTTTCTTGTTTTTATTATTAGAATCTGTGCCTTCATTGTGTTCCTTGCAGGAACTGCATAACAACAGCGTGACTGTTATTGAAATAGGAATCAGCAGCTTAGTATTCATATAATAGTCCTTTCATAAGTAAGGTCATAGCATTATATATAATGCTATGACCTTACAGTATTAAGCATACATCACAATATAATCTGTAGCACTACCAACTACATGCTTAGATTCGGCTTGAGTTATATTTGAACCAGTATATCGAATGTAGCATTTATTAGCAGATATATTTCCAGAGGTAACAAGACTTATAGAGCCGTAGCAATATATAATATCTACTGACATAACACTGATATGTGATGGCTTTGTTGTTGTTGCATATACTGATGAACTGTCAACTGATAAATAACCAGTTCCCTCACCGACATTAATTGAATGCCAATATGCATTTGCATTCATTCCAACTACACTAACCGCCATAGTTGCTACTGCCAAAGCTGAAGCCATTATCTTTTTTAATGATTTTTTCATATGAATTCCTCCTAAACATAATTATATTTTATGCGACAATGTAATACATACAACTGATCTACAAGCAAATGCTCTTGCATATATTACATAATCAATCATTAATAATTACTTATGTACGTTCCTAACTATTAAGATAAAAAATCTTTGGCAAATGTTACATTAAATTTGAAATTACTATCATTTTTGTATACTTGTACAAAACCAACCAATGATATTTGTGCAGAATCATCAGATCGCAAGTATTTATTTATAAGCTATCTCAGGAGGCAAAATAGATAAAGCTATCCTTGCAGTTCAAGATCGTTCATACTCATACTCATTTCTTAAAGGACAAATACGAAGGTAAGGAAGGACATGGCTTCCTTAATGCTATGAATAATATCCTTATATCGAAGAATGAAGCAATTAAGGAAGGCATAGCAATGGATGCTGCTCCCGGCTCCTTGCTTGTTTCCGGTTTCCATGGACTTCAGAAAATGATGGATGTTGTCCTGTCACTTGCCCCAGAAAATCTTGATTCAAAAGTCGATATAAGCAAGCACAAGCAGAGAGACCCAAAGGTGGCTGAAAAAGCACTGTCGGAATTTGGTGTTACAGCGCTTTATGAGGATTATGGCTCAATACAGAAGCACAATACCGAATGGGCAAGAGAGCAGAAAAAAGACATCCCTGACCCTGAAAACCTAAAAAAGACCGCCGCTAGGATTTTAAGGTTTGGCTGTTATTATGATAACCCATGATCTCAATGTTGCCAAGTGGGCGGAACGTACTGTCCATATCGTTGACGGTGAGATGTTTGAAGATGCGGCAAATTAGTTCCGGCAGCCTGCTGAGAAATCTTTGAGCGGATTTTTATAAAAAATGCTTGACAAGTCCCTCCGCTTGTGCTATAATGTTATAGCAATGCGGATATGGCGGAATTGGCAGACGCGTATGGTTCAGGTCCATATGTTCGCAAGGACATGCAGGTTCAAGTCCTGTTATCCGCACCAAAAGCAAAGAGTGCCTTAGCAAAAATTATGAGGAAGCATCAAAAAGCTCATAAAGTTTGCTGGGCACTCTTTCTTATTATATCATAGTATGTCAGTTGTAACATCCTCCATGATGTTGTAATCAAACGCACCGTTCATCTCGAAGCTGATGTCGATTGACTTGTCCTCGTTCTGGTGGACTGTGACCTGACGGACAAGCATTCTCAGGTTGACATTCGAGATATGCCCGTCTGCGAGTATAGTCTCTATCAGCTCGGAGGTGTTTTTCAGTTCCTCACGGCGTTTCTTGCAGACCTCGTTATAATGCAGTAGATCGGCTATCTTATGTTCGAGAGAACGTATCTCCGCTTCACGCTTTTCTATCATATCATTGTAGACCTTAGCACGTTCACGGTCGTTGATTCGTTCAATGATAAGCTGTTCGATCTCATCGTGATTTTGCTTGATTTTCTCATTGTTACGCTGTATCTCTCTGTCAAACTTAGGCTTCTTTTTCAGCCAGTTCTTGACGACCTTTTCGTATTTCTCACTCTCAGCTTGTATATATTCAAGGAGAGATACGATCTCGATATTTATCAGCGCATCAAGCTGTTCCTCGCGTACTGAATGCGGAGTGCAGTATTCTTTGCCGTAGCGGTGATTACTGTTGCAGGTGTATTCAACGTACTCCTTGTCCTTCCACTTTCTGCGCCTTGCGATAAGACTTGCACCGCACTCAGCGCATTTGATGATACCTGCATACCGATGAATGTTTCTTCCGCACTGCGACCGTGGATTTATCTTCGACCTCTGCTCCAGCATGAACTGTGCCTGTTTCCATGTTGTTTCATCTATGATAGGCTCACAGAAGTTTTCGTGTTTGAACTGCTCTTCCTCAGGCACAGTGGATATGGTCTTGTATATCTTCGAGCTTACTGTCTTGTGGTTTACAAGTGTACCGTGATACAGCTCGTTGGTAAGCATTCGTTTCACGGTAGTCTGTACCCACAGATATTTCTTTGAGATGTCGGGCTTGTGGTCGGACAGCTTACGGTTGAAGTAATAGTCAGGCGACTTAATTCCGTCCGCATTCATCTTCTTCGCTATGGTAGTCAGTCCATAGCCGTCGATATAAAGCTTGAAAACTTCGCGGACTATCCATGCTGTTTCTTCATCAATAGTTATCATATCTGTATTCTTATCCTTTACATATCCCATTGGCAGAGTTTCGACTATACCAGTAGTTTTCTGCTTCTGCCGCACTCCTGTGCGGACTTTCTTACTTATGTCTTTGGCATAGAAGTCGTTGAACAGCTGCTTGAAACCTATGAGCATATCATCGTTTTCATTGGTCGAATCTATGCCCTCGGTCACCGAGTAGACCTTAACATTGTTCTCGCGCAGGTGGTCTATGAACAGCGCAGTCTGTGTTCGATGTCTGCCGAGTCTGGACAAGTCCTTGACTAAGACTATGTCAACCTTTCCTTCGTCAACAGCAGTTTCGAGCTGACCTATGCCTTTTCGGTTGAAGGTCATACCCGAAACATTATCATCGAAGCTCTCTCCGACAATATTGTAGCCATTCTGTTCAGCGTAGTCGGCAAGTATCTGCCGCTGATTCTGAAGACTGTTCATCTCGGAATCTTCGTCACGGGATAATCTGTAGTATAGCCATGCTTTCATAATATCATACTCCTTTCCTGGCAGTCGCAGCACCTTGTCCGGTGCTACGACACACCATACCACAAAACTTTTCAGAAGTCTACTGCTTTTTCTTTATCTTCCGAAAATTCGACCTTTCCACTAAATTCTATCTGAGCATTCTGTGCAGATTCTGACGAGTTCAGATAGTCGTGGATCATAGCTTCCATGAAATTATCAAAGGCGGTATTATCGCCGTTATATATGAAATTAGCTGTCTTGATCTTCGGTTCAGTTCTTGTTCTTCCCAATATACCACGCTCCTCTTAAATCTTCCGTTCATGTTTCCTATGTGATTTGCATTGTTCATATTGCATTTCTCCTTTGATACGAAAATGGGTACGGTGATTTGCCGTACCCTTGATGATTGTTAAGGGTATAGTACTTCACGATACCCTTGCTGCAAAGGGTGTAACGTTTCATGACACCCTTTGGAGGGATGAGCTGGAGTCACGTTTCGTTACTCCATGGTCTGACCGAACGAATCGTTCTGTCAGCTCATACCTTCCGTTATGGATGATATGCAGGTGCTGCCGTTTTGGCAACGCCTGTCGGTACTGAATGGTTCGTTTACCACCCGCTCTGATTCAAGGCAGGTGCATAGACGGTGAACGTTTCGTTCAGCGTCATCTCAAAGGGGTGTCCATTTCGGTCACCCCTTTGCTGAGCCTGCGTTTTGCCGACTCAGGTACGTGAGGTGAAGGTTCACCGCCTCATAGTTATGACGGGATATTTCATCCTACCATACCGAATTCCCATTATGGGAACTCGCTCCTGAGCTGGGATCAAGTGCAGTCCTGTTATGGGACTTCATCACTCTCAAGTATCGTCACGGTAGTCGACTCCCTGATTCGGGGAGTCATCAATATCGACTATACCCTCGCGCTCACAGCGCATGATAAGGTCGTCGAGATTTATCTTTCCTCTCGTTCTGCGGACGTTGTTCACAGCCTCGCGGCGGACGTCCTTGAGGTGATTTTTGCTGACGCCGAAGGTCTCCGACAGCAGCACTATGAGCATTTCAACCTCGACTGCGTACCGGAAAAGCCCCTTGGATATTTTTATTATCCCCTCGTCACTGGCTGCGGAAATGCACTCAGCAAGCTCAGGTACAAGCACATCCGTCTTATCTTTTATCGTTCTCGTTGCCAAATATAATCTCAGCGCGGACTCGATAAGCTCCGAGCGGCTGCCGTCATTTTTCGAGAGATACTCGTCGCACTCTCGAAGCAAGTTCTCGGAAATATATATTCCGGTCCTCACTTTTTCACTCATCGTCATCACTCCTGTTCTGATAATCGTAGGCTTTCTCGAAGTTTATCACGCCGTTGATGTGACGTACTTCGTCCACGCACATACCTCTGAGGTCATCGACAGTTTCGTCGTCAATATCATTGACTGCCGATATAATGTGAGACTGCATTGCCGATTCCACCGCCAGCTTGAAGAGCCCACGGTTGATCCTGTACTCCGAGCCCTTTACTATTCCGTCGATGATCGACGTCAGGACGGGTGCGAGATATTCAGTTGCAGTACCCGAATTGCAGTCGAGATAACCCACATAAAATTTGATAGCGTCCTCTATGAACTCACTCTGAGAACGCGCGTTTGCCGCCTTCAGATGACTTATCATCAGCTCTTTTGTTTCAGGGTAGAGCCACACCGCCTGTTTTTCCTTTTTCTCCATAATGTCCTCCTTTATTACTTTCCGACCTGTGTCGTATTCCTGAAAATCGGCATCTTTTCTGATTCCGACTCCCTGTGGGTAACACACGGGAAACTTACGACTCCTTTTGGCTGAACCTTCTTTTTCTGCTATTTTGCGGACGGCTTTGCCGTGCCGCTGTGACCGTTTCGGGGGCTCCGACCCCGAAACTTTATCCTGCAACAGACAGTCACTGCCCGATTTTCAGACAATTTTCCATTCTGACCACTCCTTTCACTGCGATGATATTACCGTTGCTTTTCGGAACGGTATTGTTTGCTCACACTCGCTCCACGATGCGCGACAACCGCTTTCGCCGCCGCAGGTGGGATAACTACTCGACTCGAACTGCCGCGGCAAAAACGGCGCGTTTTATGCGGATTCCGACTCAGGGACAGAATGCCCCTGAGTTTCACCGTCAGGGACAGCAATTGTTTTAACATCACTGGCAGGAACAGAAACAGTTTGCGAAGATATTTCATCGTTTGCAGACGCTTCAGGGACAGCAGGGACGCTGCTTTCAGGGTACAGTAATTTACCGCCACTGCTGTCCCTATCAGCTTCGTAACGGACACAGATACTGCGAGTGCCGTTGCTTTTGGTTTTACCATAACTGATTCCCAGCGAGTGTACTTCATCATCGTGCTGCAATAGTAATCGATACATCCAATTGTTATTGAGTTCCTCAGAGGGAAACTTTGCACGCAGTAAGTCACACAGCTCAGACGCACTTCCACGGAACTCTTTTCGCTCCAACATGAAATCATGTATCACAGCCGGGAAGTTATCAGGCTTGTCCTCGGGAGGCTTGTCAAGCAGATTCCACTTAGCTCCCTCTCTGACAACATTTATGTCAAGCGACGGAGCACCGCGACCACTGATATTCAGTATCGCACTCTTGCTGTCAGCTTTGTGCGTGAGGACAAGCAGACCGTCTGCCGCACCCGGGATACCATTCGTACCAAGAATCATGTTGTTTGGATTGGAGTCCTGCTGCTTTCGGTTATGATGAACAAGAATAATTGCGACACCCAATTCGTCTGCAATGGATTTTAAAGTTGACACGTCCTTGTAATCACTTCCGTACTTCATGTCAACAGTATCGCGCACCTTTTGCAGAGTATCAATGACTATCAGCTTCAGGTCTGCGAATGTTTCCTTGCACTTGCGCAGGTCATCTTCAAGACCGTTGCCGAGGGTGTTGACCAGCAGAACGTATTGCAGATTCTCTGTCGGCTCATCGGTGAGCTCATACATTCGCGTTTGTAAATTTTCAGAGGTATCTTCGAGTGCCATGTACACCACATGACCTTGTTCGGTTTTGCGTCCGAGAAACTTTTCTCCTTTTGCAATAGCAAGACACATATCCATCATCATCCATGACTTTCCTATCTTGGGATCACCCGACAGGACATGGAGACCCGGATAGATCATTTCGTCAACGATGAAGCGTCTCTTTTTCATCGGAGTGTTCATTATCTCGACGCTGCTTTTGAACTCGATTTCGATCTTTTTTGTCAATAAGAATCATCCTTTCTTTGTAAAAATGTGGGAGCAGTATCCTTTATGCAAATCGCACCGTTTTTGCATATGTTTTTTGCTCCTGAGAACAACATTCCGAAATACAATAATGTTTTAACGAGAACTGACCTTTTCTCACTAAAACTGAATATCAACTGTAAAGCGCATAGAATAGAGCTTTGTAAGTGATTTCATTCAAAGCTGCTATGACGACAGTTTTGAATGTTTTTAGGTCAAAAATGAGCGTTTCGGAATGAAAATGTGGGAGCAGTATCCTTATTGCATTTTGGCAGGTTTTGTGATATACTTTTAGCAGGTGGTGAGACTATGCGTTACAGGATATATGATCTGTCCATCAGGGCAATGCTCAACTATTCAAAGGATGACGGATCATTTAACAAAACAGTTATAGATAAAAATGCGCTCCCGAGCTGTCTGAAGCACTCCGCACATGAGCAGGAGGACAACGCGCTGTTCTATCAGCTCATGAGCATTCTTCACGGCGACAACTTCAAGTGCGACAGCGATACTCTTGTGACAGACCTGTCCGATGTTATCTTCTACGCTGACTTCGCAAGAGTATTTGACCGCGACGCTTCCAATCCCTTTTATGAACAGCTCCAGCACAAGGCTGAGTCGTTGTTCACGAGCAGAGGCGTACAGATAGATTTCGGAAGCGGGCTGCACAAGTATGTAGCATTTGAACGCTCCGCCAGCATGAGCAGGAATGCAGTGCTGTCGTTTATCCGTGAGGACTTTTACTTCAAAGCGACTGAGCGCATACGTCTCGGAATGAATATTACCAAGTGTCAGCTCAGCAAGCTGTACGCATACAACGGGCTTATGCTCTCAGGCGGTATTCGCGTTGACGGAATAGACATTGACAAACCTCACAGAGTTATCGTTGTGGACAATCCATACTTCACTGTTCATAACACGGATGTTATCACAGTCGAGGACGACGGCAGCGATGCACCTGTCCGCAAGTACCACCGTGTTGAGCGCAAGGAAAGCGTTGACGTTCTCGGTTATGACGGCGAGGGTATAATTTCCAGTGGGTTTGCAAAAGTTATCAATAAAAAGATCGGCGGCAAGCATACCTCGTTCCAGATTCGTCTGCCGTACATCAAGGGTATGCTCCACCAAGTCAACATTCACGACTTCTTTAAGAGCGCGGGAGTTGCAACTCTTACCGATATATGGGGCGTTGAACACAAGGTCTCGGATGTTGACATAATCCTCACCAAGAGTATGTTCAAGGGCTATGGCTGGCTGTGTGAGAACAATATGAGCTGGGAGGACTACTGGAGCGCTTTTCGCAGGTACAGGCACGCTCTGTATATTTCTGGAGTGAGCAAGGACGTTCCGCAGCAGTTCACGGAGCTGAACTATCAGTTCCTTAATACTCTTTCTATGACCGCCGATGAATTCCGACCGCTTGACCTGCCGCTGTCCTTTCCTGAGAACGACAAACGTCACTGGTTAACCAAGGAAACGGAACGTGAATATCATAGGCTTTGTACTGACAGGAACTACCGTCTGAACTTCTTTATGGGAAGAAAATTCAGCCGTGGCAGCAAGGACTACTGTCTCAAAAGCATACTTGAAAAGAATCCGAAATTTATTGCTGAGCCTGTTTATGCGGATAAGATTAAAGCTAAAGCACAGGCAGTACTGAAACAATATGCACTCGGCAGGCTCATAGTTGCAGGCGATAATAGATACCTTTCCGCCGACCTTCTCGGCTTGCTTATAAGGTTTATTCCTGCCAAGGCTAAGAGAAATACAAGCCAGCGCGGCTTTTTCATCGGAGCTATGCAGAGCCCATTTGAAAAGGATTCGTTTTACGCACCGTCAATGAAATACTCACATGACAAAGAATGCACTCTTCTTCGCAATCCTCACATTTCAAGAAATGAAGAAGTACAATTAAAACCATATTCAGACCTCGAAAACATGAGAAAATACTATCTCAGCCACCTGACAGATGTTGTTATGGTGAACTGGGATTCGCTGACTGCGGAGCGCCTCGGCGGTGCAGACTTTGACGGCGATATGATAAAAACCATATCCGATCCAATCGTCAACCGCTGTGTTAAGCGAAACTCCAAGGCTGATACGCCGCTGCTGAGGATACCTACTGCCGCGCCTATTATCCGCGACGCTTCCGACTGGAAGGCTCGTTTTGAAACTATTAAGAGCACATTTTCTTCGCGCGTGGGTCAGATATCCAACGCCGCACTTAACAGAAGTATTATCGCTTACAATGAGAACTCCGCAGACGAGATTCGTGACAAATGTCGCGAGGAGACTGAGATACTTGCGATTCTAACGGGGCTTGAAATTGACTCAGCCAAGAGCGGCGTGAAGCCTGATCTGACGGAATATCTCGGTACAAAGACTATCGCCAAGAGCAAGTTTCTGAAATACAAGAGCCTGCTTGAAAAGAGCGAAGGACGCCGTGCGTGGTACGAGCCCACCTTTGAGGAGCAGTTCGAGAAATTCTTCGCTGATACTGACTGGAACAGCGTTGATTCTAATGTAGAGCGCCTGCCGTACCTGGCATATATGCTTAAAAAAAACACGAAAACAATTGTTGACAAGCCTGCCGCAGACGAGGAACTTTTCACATTTGCAGTTGACGCTGATTGGAAGAACAAGCTTAATAGTGATATAAGGGTAAGGCTTTCTGCTCTGATAATAGACTATGAACGTTGTCTGTCGCGTATCAGAACTTGCAGTCAGCCTATCAATAACAGGCAGCGGAGGAGCGATATTCAGCGCATTTTATACAGTCAAGGCAGGGACAGCGAATACGACGCCGACTCCCTATATACCCTGTTTCAGGGTATACCTGCTGAGCGGATAACTGCTATCAGGCAGGAGCTTCAATCGAAGAGCTGGCACTTTAGTCCGAAAGAACAGCGAGAGGAGTTGTTTACGGAATGGCTGCCCGAGCTTGAGCGATATTATGATGTTTTCAGCAATTTCCGCTTCGGCGGCTACCGTATTCTCATTGACCTCATAGCTGACATAGATGATGAAAACAATCTCACGGATAGGAAGCGGCTCATTCGCGACGGTGATTCAGCGGAGTTCAATCGGCTTATGGAGGCTTATCTGCAAAAGCCTGTGAATGTGTACTTCCGTGATGCTGTGGCATCAGAGTGCAGAAAGCTCATAGAATCTGTAACGAAGCCTGATGAGGCGGTAAAGTGCCTTGTGGCAATGGGCAAAAGAAAAGTGCTCTTCGACCTGCTGTATGACAGGATCGAAAAGCACGTAAGGAGGGCTAAGTGATGCTGAATGAGATCGAAGAATTCAAGGCTTACACGGACAAGCCTGTCTACAAATGCAGCGGCAAGCGTGACCTCTCCTTCCTCGGGCGTTTCAGCTTTGAAATGATAATGAAGTTCATCGGGCTGAACCGTGTGCTGTCCATTATTGCGAGGGGATATATGTTCAAAAACGGTGCTCCCGACGTTGACTATGCTCGGCGAGCTCTGTGTGCTTGGTGCAGTATTCCTGACAAAAAAACTGCCGCTCCGAAGGAGGAGTGGCAGTTCAGGACTGATTTCAGTGACCTGCATGGGGAGTTCCCTGAATTGGTCGATACAAAGGGGCAGGGCTGGTTTTACAGGCACGTCCACAAGATCGAGAGATTCATCACCAAGGACAGCGATATTATGAGCAAGGCTACACTTGCCAAGGCTGAGCCTCTGAAAAAAGGCTTCGATGCGGCGTGGAGAGCCAAGGTCAAGCAGTATCAGGTATCGCTGTATTCGCCAGAGACCAAAGGTGCATGGGTGCTGCGGTTTGATGATATACTGGCAGACGCTCTGGAGCTTGGACCACTGGTGGACAAGACTGTTATCTTTACTGATGATGAAAAAACTCGTATAAAGGCACTGTTGCCTGACGGGCTGCCCTATGATGTGGTGGAGACAGTCATCGCTTACTGCATCGCCAACAAGCCCGATGATTCGTACTATGTTATACTGCCTGTATCCAACTTTGACGCATACTTCGGCAGTACCAGCTTCAGTCACAAGTGGCTAAATTTGTTCCCCGATACTCTGCTTGAACGCGACAAGCAGAGCTTTGGGGTGTGTAGGGTGAAGTTGCTAATTAATAATTATTCTATCCTATTCTGATAATCGGCCTTATGCCTTTTGTGAACAGATTGGCAAGGAAACACGGAATATTTCGGACGAGATACCGTTTGATATTCCTGATTCCTGGGAATGGGTACGTTGTTCAACACTTGGAGCTATAATTCGTGGCAGCGGTATTAAAAGAACAGAGACTGTTGAAAGCGGTATGCCGTGTGTACGCTATGGAGAATTGTATACAACATACAATACATCTTTTATGGAAACGATTTCATTTGTATCGCAGGAGCTATATGAACAGTGCAAGCAGATTAGCAATGGTGATATTCTTATTACTCGCGCTGGTCCTATGAACAGAACTTGTGTGGCTTGTGTTGTTAAAGACATGTAGATGATGCAAAGGTTTTATTCGGGAAACCTGAAACTGGTTTACATGATCTACCTGTTGAAGCGCATTCGAGTAATGTATATGTTAAATTACATATGTACGAACTTGCAAAACTGTATCTGGCATATGAACGAAGGAATCTCTCGGAAGCCGTTCGATTACTGGAAAGGGCTTGCGAAAATAAGAATGTCAAGCCTTATGCGGCATACGCTTACGCTAAGATACTGCTTAATGATAACGAGTTCCATGACACTGAAAAGGCTATAAAACTTTTGAAAGAAAACGCAGACATCAACAATT
>Ga0265298_10002480_pt1 | contig 25630 bp, 23 predicted proteins | sample AusTroGonzalo_MG_3_FD_193486 | JGI IMG/M metagenome (GOLD analysis project Ga0265298, IMG submission 193486) | Bovine rumen microbial communities from tropical cattle in Woodstock, Queensland, Australia - Gonzalo_01 | ecosystem: Host-associated > Mammals > Digestive system > Stomach > Rumen ...
GGAACAACTGAGCGAACGGAGCAACGTCAGCTACGGATCATTGAAACGGTTTGAAACCACAGGGCAGATTTCCCTGCTTTCGCTGACGAAACTGGCCGTGGCGCTGGGCTGTGAGGATGAGCTTCGGGAACTGTTTACCCATGTAGCATACCGGAATATTGAGGAGGTGCTCCGTGAACGGTAAAAAGGCGGAAGTCTTCCTGAACGGGATGCATGTCGGGACGCTGGCGGAAGCGGCCGGCAGAAAGATTGCTTTTGCTGGAATCTGTCGCCGGCGTATGATCTGACCTGGAGTACCACATGGTTCGGCGAACAGACCACAACCGTGGACGGAAACAGTAAAAATCCCGGAATGAAGGATGTCATTACGGTTGGCACTTCGGCGGGGATCACGAACCGGAAATGCAAAGAGATTGCGGAGGAGATCCGGGAAAAGACCGCACTGCTGGAAGAACGGTATCGGGGAATAAGCTCCTGACTGAAAAGGGCTTTTGGGGTATATTTGTTATTTTCGTTGTCATTGATCTTTACCCATATCGTTTCATTTCAATGATATATTCGTCTGTTCCTTCTTCGAGCTTTCTTTCTCCGGTTTTCACAAATCCATGCTTTGAATAAAACCGCTGTGCATCTGTGTTCTTCTCCAAAACCCATAACGCGTTGCAGCCTTTTGTTACAGCAAAGCTGAGCAGTCTGCTGCCTATTCCCTGATTCTCAAAGAAACTATCCACATACAGTTCAGCAATTTGTTTTCCCTCAATGTTGATGAATCCTTTTACAAACTCGTCATCAAAAACCCATATTCCCTTCAGTAGCTGTGGATCATGAATATAAGAATCTGCCAAGGGATAAACCTGCATTTCTCCGAACGACACCTTATCGTTGCGGAAGATGAATCTGTAGTTCATTCGCTTGGTAAAAATGGATATTTCTGCTATTCTGGATGCGTCTTCTATCGTTGCCTGTCTTATCATACTTCTCCTCACCAGGTATCAAGTGTTCGGCCACAGCCTGAAATAATATCCATACGGATTGTCTCCCAGAAATACTTTGCTGCAAAATCCGAGCCAGCCGGAGAAGCATGCTGCCCGTCATCCGCATACATTTCCAGAGCTGTCATCATTTGAAAATCCTTTCCGGTATTTTTGATCAAATTGTACAGCATACGCTACACTTCGTCAATTTTCGATTTCCTATCCTCCCCTTGACATGTGAACTTTAGGTCACTAAAATATGCATATGACCTGAAGTTCACGTTCCGAAAAAGAGACGGCCGCACAGGTGTTGGGCGGCATGAAACAGGAGGTTAGGAGTAAACCGATGAAGATTCTTGTGTTGAACGGAAGTCCCAAGAAAAAGAGCGATACGATCCGGTTGACGGAAGCCTTTCTGAAGGGCATGAATGCTGATGGCCGTCACACGGTGAACATCATCAACGTCATAGAACGGAAGATTGCCCCCTGCCGGGGCTGCTTTGGCTGCTGGGCGCGCGGGGACGGTCATTGTGTTTTTGACGATGATCAGAACGCGATTCTGGATCTGTACCGGGACGCTGATGTGATTATCTGGAGCTTCCCGCTGTATTGCTACGGAATGCCATCCCACCTGAAAGCCGTGCTGGACCGGACGATTCCGCTGGTAAAGATGAAGATGGTGCAGGAAGCGGACGGAACAGTACGCCATGAAGCGCTGGCGGATTTTTCCCGCATCCATACGCTGGTTATCTGCGGCTGCGGTTTTCCCCACTGGGAAGGCAACTTTGACGGGTTGAAGCAAATGTGCAAAGCTTGTTTCGGCAATCATGATATGGATATGGTTTGTGTCCCGGAGACGCCCCTTCTTAACGTCCCTGAAGCTGCGGTTGTAGCGGATCCGCTGCTTGTACGCTTTGAGAAAGCCGGGGAGGAGTACGGTGCTGCGCTTCGCTTATCAGCTGAGACGATTGTCGGTTTGGAAAAGCCTATGATCTCTGCGGAGGAATACATTCGGCAAGTGAATTCATAGGAATCCAACTACCTGAACGCATAGAAGGAAGGAAACTATATGTTGAGACTACGACCATACAAAGCATGCGATGCGCAGACGATCATTTCCTGGACCGGCGATGAAATCGCTTTCCGGAAGTGGTGTGCGGATCGGTTTGAGTCATATCCGATTACGGCGGATGATCTGAATCAGCATTATGATGCCATGGCGTATTCAGACAGTTTCTATGAATTTACCGCTTTCGATGAAACCGGCGTGATCGGGCATCTGATTATGCGCTTTACGGATGAGGAAAAGAAAAGCCTTCGTTTTGGCTTTGTTATCGTGGACAACCAAAAGCGCGGCAAGGGATATGGAAGGGAGATGCTGAATCTCGCGATCCGATATGGCTTTGAAATATTGAAGGCTGAAAAAATCACACTGGGTGTTTTTGAAAATAACAAGGCAGCTTATCATTGCTACCGGGCTGCAGGGTTCCGGGAAGTCAGTCAGGCTGAACCTGAAATCTTCCATATTCTGAATGAAGACTGGAAATGTCTTGAACTTGAAATAATGCAGGGAGAGGAATAGGCGGAAGGTTTGTTTTGCACCATTTCTCTTTCTATGCTATAATCCCTTTCGTTTCAATGCCCTGAAGGGTTTACCGGGTTTGGAATCTTCGGCAGGAGAAAGCGAAAGGAGGGAGACCGTGACCGAACGTTTGAAGCGTTTTGCTCCCTCTCCGCATGCGGAACTGGCCGGTAACCTTTCCACCGGTCTGCTGAAGCTGATTGCCCTGGCGTCCATGTTCATTGATCACACCGGAAAAGTACTCTTCAACAACGCTTCGGACATGCGTCTGCTGGGCCGCATCGCTTTTCCGCTGTATGCCTGGTGCATGATCGTTGGGTTCTGCCGGACCCGCAGCGTCCCCAAATACCTGGGACGGATTCTGCAGGCCGGTCTGGTCTCCCAGCCGCTGTATTACCTGGCCCTGAACACCCAGGGGCATCTCGGCCTTCTGATTCAGGAAACCGTGGCGCCCCTGTCCGCCGGATTTTCTTTCCCCGGCCTGTGGGAAGTGCTGTATACCGTCTTCCTGAAGAAGCCGAATATCTTTCTGACGCTGTTCCTGGGCCTTTGCGCCCTGTGGGGTATCCGGCAAAAAAAATATCTGAGCCAGATCTGGGCGCCCGCGATCGCTATTGCCCTGGCCACCGTTTTGAACGCGGACTACGGCTGGAAAGGGGTGACGCTGTTCATCCTGCTCTACGCGGTGCGGAATACCCGCCCCGGCATCGCCGCGGTGATGGTTTCCTTCTTCCTGTTCTGGGGATCCGACTATGAACTGACCAGATCCCTTTTCGGGATTCCCGTCAATCTCACCGGCACGCCTGCCTGGCTGTCCGGCCCGCTGAAAGCCTTCCTGCGGCTGGAAACCTACGGCCTGCTGGCCCTTCCGCTGATGCTGATCCGCTTCCCCCACGACCTTCGCATGCCGAAGTGGCTCAGCTATTCCCTGTATCCGGCCCATCTGGTGATCATTATTCTGCAGAAACTGGTCATTTTCGGATGATTTTTGGCACTTTTTGCCCTGAAGAAGAAAAGTATTCGGAATATTCAGAAAACTATGGTATAATTATCCAGTTACACAGGTTCACGCAGCATGCTTTCCACTGCAGCGAGTACTCAAAGATCCTGTGCAGTAACGATTTGCACGCGCACCGCGCGCGGCAGGCCCGGGATAACAAGGTTCATCGGAAAGACACAGTTGGCACCGTTTATCATTGATACGCAGAAACAAAAAGCCAGGCGGCTATTCGGAGGAACATGTGAGCAATCAAGAGCTGAGCAATCAACCGCAGAGCGGAAAAAAGAAACGGATTTGGATGGCGCTGTTTGTCCTGATCAACATCGCAGTCGTCGCGATCACCGCGATCAACGAGTTCTCGGGCAAGCCGGCTGACGCCGTCATGCCGAAATTTACGGGAAAGGCCTGGCTGTATCTGGGCTGCACGGCCCTCTGCCTGGTTGTTCTCCTGTTTGCGGAATCGCTGAAGTACTTCCTGATGATGCGGTCTCTCGGCGAAAAGCCCTCCTTCCGGGTTGCCTTTGAAACAGCCGCACTGGGGAAGTACTACGACTGCATTACCCCCTCCGGCGCCGGCGGGCAGCCTTTCCAGATCCACTGGCTGCACAAACACGGCTATTCCGACGGCGGATCCTCCGCGATGACGATTGCCGGGTATGTGACAATGCAGCTTGGATTCATCCTGCTGGCGCTGGTGGTGTTCATTACCTGGAGCAGCGTGGAGCTGGAAGCGATCCGCTACACCGCCTATTTCGGCCTGTTCCTCTTCGCGCTTATTCCCGGCCTGCTGGTGATGTTTTCCTTTATGCCGAACACGGTGAAGAAGCTCATCAGCGCCGTGATCCGGCTGGGCGGCCGGCTGAAAATCGTCAAAAATCCGGATGAAACCATCGACCGCCTTCTGGAAATGCTGGACAGCTATCACAGCAGCTTCTCCGTGATTTCCAAGGACAAGCTTCTGCTGCTCTGCCTGATCGTGCTGTCGCTGATTTACCGGTTTGCCCTGTGCAGCATGCCGTTCTTCGTGCTGAAGATGTTCGGCGCGTCCGTCAGCTACTGGCGCATTTTCGCGATGACGATTTATATCTACGCATCGATCTGCCTGGTTCCGACGCCGGGGAATGCCGGCGCCGCCGAGGGCGCTTTCTACCTGGTTTTCTCCGCCATGAAATCCGATGGCGTGTTCTGGGCCATGCTGATCTGGCGGCTTTTCAGCCATTACTCCTTCATCATCATCGGCGGCGCCATTTACGGCATCAACGCGCTCAGCGCAAAGCGCAAACGGGAAAGGGTGAAAGAATGAGCCAGAACCGCCCGCTCCGATCGGTGCAGTTTATCGACAATTATTTCCCGGTGATCGACGGCGTGACCGAAACCGTTCATGAATACGCGCGTCATATGGACGCGGTGGTGGTCTGTCCGGCCATGGAAAGCCATTACCTGGAGAAGCACAGCTTTTCGTATCCGGTGCTGACGAGCGGAACGATCCGGGTTCCTTTTTCCAGGTATGCCAGCGCCGTTCCGAAACTGGATCCGAAGCTTCCGGCGCAGATTGCCGAAACGCAGCCGGACATTTTTCATTTTCACAGCCCCTCCCTGCTTGGGGAATACGCGGTCTCCCTGGGGCGGAAGATGAAGATTCCGGTGGTGGCGACATTCCACTCCAAGCTGTACGATGCGATTCTGGAATTCACAAAGAGCAAAACGATCGCCAAAGCGATGACCGGACGGATGGTGAAACTGTACGAAAGCTGTGACGAGGTGTGGGCCTGCTCGGAAGAAACCGGGGAGACGCTGCGCTCCTATGGATTCCGCAAGCCGTATTTTGTGATGCCGAACGGAACGGACACCTCCTTTCCCGCCAATGCGGCGGAGCTGAAAGCCAGGGCGGAGGCGGCCTTCCGGATTCCCCGGGGGAAGCATATCCTGCTTTTCGTGGGCCAGCAGATCTGGTACAAGAACCAGAAGCTGATCCTGGATACGTTCCGGCTGCTGTGCGACGAGGGGAACGACTGGTTCCTGATCATGGCCGGGAGCGGGAAGGACGAGCACGACATTGCACGGTATACCGCGTCACTGGGCCTGACGGAGCAGCAGGTTCTGCTGACCGGGCTGATCAGCGACCGGGAACTGCTGCAGGGGGTTTATCTGAATGCAGACCTGCTGTTCTTCCCCTCGGTGTTCGACAACAGCCCGCTGGTGCTGCGGGAAGCGGCGGTGCTCGGCGTGCCGACGCTGGCGACGGAAGGCTCGAACGCAGCGGCGGCCATCCGGAAGAACGTCAACGGCTTCACCGCCGCGGAAAACCCGCAGGCCATGCGGGACGAAATCCTGAGGATTTTCGCGAAGGAGGATCTGCAAGGCATCGGAAAAACCGCGCAGGAGACCATCCCTCTCTCGTGGGAAAACCTGATGCCGATGGTGCTGGGCGAGTACCAGGCGGTCATTGACCGGTACGGGAAACAGAAAACAGCAAAGTGAGGGAATCAGCATGGAAAAGAAACCCGAAATGAACAAAGAACCCGAAGAAAAGAAAGAAGCGGACCGCAGCGAACTGACCCGATCGGTCAAGTTCGTGCTGTTTTCCATTTCCGCAGGCGTGGTGGAGATCGGCGTCTTTACGCTGCTGCAGGAACTGACAGACTGGGACTACTGGGCCTGCTATCTCCCCGCGCTGGTGCTCTCCGTGGTCTGGAATTTCACGCTGAACCGGGAGTACACCTTCCGCTCGGCCAACAACGTTCCCGTCGCGATGCTGAAGGTGGCGGCCTATTACGCGGTGTTTACGCCCCTGACAACGATTCTCGGCGACTGGCTCGCCAAATCCTGCGGGTGGAACGAGTACCTGATCACCGGGCTGAACATGGCGCTGAATTTTGTGACGGAATACCTGTATGACCGGTATGTCGTTTTCGGGAAATCCATCGACACCAACAAGCGCGCGAAGAAGTCGAAAGGAAAGGAATAAATGCAGACCCCCTCGAACGAGAAAAAGCCGCTTTTGTACCGGCTGATCGTGCGGACCGTGCGGCGGGTGACCCCGAAATATCAGCTGTTCGGCACGGAAAACCTGCCGCCGGAGCCCTGCGTGATCGTGGGCAATCACGCCCAGGCGTACGGGCCGTTCGCGGCGGAGCTGTACATGCCGCGGCCGCACGCAACCTGGTGCGTGGGCGAGATGATGAACCGGAAGGAAGTTCCGGCCTATGCTTTTCAGGATTTCTGGTCCATGAAGCCCAGGGCACTGCACTGGTTTTACCGCATGGCCAGCCACCTGATCGCGCGGCCGGCGTCTTTTGCGCTGTCAAACGCGAACACGATCCCGGTGTGGCACGACAGCCGGGTGATGACCACCTTCCGGAAATCCGTTGAACTGCTTGAGGCCGGAACCGATATTGTGATCTTCCCCGAAAAGAACGAACCGTACAACGGATTGCTTTGGCAGTTTCAGGAGCACTTTGCCGACCTGGCGCCGATTTATTACCGAAAGACCGGGAAGGTGCTGCGCTTTGTGCCGATGTATACCGCACCGAGGCTTGCGGAAATACATTTCGGCCCGGCCGTTCTTTTCAATCCGGAGGCCCCGAACGACGAGGAAAGGGCGCGGATCTGCGACGCGTTGAAGGAATCCATCACGGAAATGGCGGTTTCGCTGCCGCAGCATACCGTTATTCCTTATTTCAACCTTCCGAAGGACCAGTATCCGCTGAACACGGATTGTACCCGCGCGGGGAAAGAATAGGGAAGGCTTACAGTTTTACTGTTGTCAAGATGATCCAAAACCGGTATAATAGGCGCAGAATATCATGCTTTGGCTGAAGATAAGGAGGGAACTCAAAATGGTGGAAGATGTCATGAAAACGGCGGAAGAAAAGATGCAGAAATCCTGCGCGGTGTACGAGCGGGATATGATGGGCCTGCGGGCCGGCCGCGCCAATCCGAAGCTGCTGGACCGGATTATGGTGGACTATTACGGAACACCCACGCCCATCCCGCAGATCGGCAACATTTCCTCGCCGGAACCGCGGCTGCTGGTGATTGCTCCCTGGGAAGCGAAGATGATCCCCCAGGTTGAAAAAGCCATCCAGAAGAGCGATCTGGGCCTGAATCCTTCCAACGACGGAAAGATCATCCGCCTGGTGTTCCCGGAACTTAACGAGGAGCGCCGCAAGGAGCTGACCAAGGTCGCCTCCAAAGGCGCGGAAGAAACCAAGGTGGCGATCCGCTCCATCCGCCGCGACGCCATTGAACAGATCAAAAAGCTGAAAAAGAACAGCGAGATCACCGAAGACGACCAGAAGGACGCCGAGGAAGAGATCCAGAAACTGACGGACAAGGCCATCAAGGAAGTGGACGCGATCTACGCCAAGAAGGAAAAGGAAATCATGGAGGTCTGACGGAGACTTTCATGCGCTGAGGCAAAAAACCCGCCTGTGGGCGGGTTTTGCCAGTAAGAAGGCTGTTTGTGCTTCGCACAAACAGGGTGAATTCAGGACGGGTTTTGCCGGTCAGCAGGGGTCCCGGATTCAGGGCATGTTTGCCGGTCAGCAGAGAAAGATTTATGCGGGAAGGACAGCAATCCATGAAAGTGAAAGCATGGAAGACGGCGATGTCACTGGCGCTGAAGAAAACCCCGAGAACCGTTTCGGAGTTTGAGAAGCTGCCGGAGCATGTGGCCATCATCATGGACGGAAACGGGAGATGGGCGAAGAAGCATCATCTGAATGTTTCCAAGGGGCATCGGCAGGGAACGGAAACACTCCGGGAGATCATCCGGCACACGGACGATCTGGGTATTAAGGTGCTGAGCCTGTATGCCTTTTCCACGGAGAACTGGAACCGTTCTGAGGAAGAGGTCAGCGCGCTGATGCAGCTGATGCTGGACTTCTTCGCGTCCGAGATTGACGAACTGGACGCGAAAAACGTGCGGATTCTGATCCTGGGCGACAAGGGCAGGCTGCCGGAAAAACAGCGGGAAACGCTGAAGGAAGCCGAAAAGCGCACGGAGAGCAACACGGGCCTGCGGCTGAACATCGCCATCAACTACGGGAGCCGGGCCGAAATGGTGAAGGCCGTCCGGGAAATCTCGGTTCTGGTGAAAAACGGCGCGGTGCGGGCGGAGGACATTGACGAACAGATGATTTCGGATCATCTCTACACGGCCGGACAGCCGGACGTGGATCTGCTGATCCGGACCAGCGGGGAACAGCGGCTGAGCAATTTCCTGCTGTACCAGAACGCTTACGCGGAATTTGTTTTCCCGGAAATACTGTGGCCCGATTTTTCGGTGCATGACTACGATCTTGCCCTGGACGCCTACGGACACAGGGACAGAAGGTATGGAGGGCGGAAAGGATGAAACAGAGAACAATCACGGGACTGGCTTTGACAGCCTTTCTGGCTGTGATGCTGTGGCTGCCCGGATGGTGCATGGCGATCGCGGTGATGGTGTGCGTCTCCCTTGCCATGTATGAGGAAATGCAGGCGCTGAAGAAGGCGGGACACAGGATTGTGATCTGGCCGACCTGGGCGGCGATGGCGCTTTCCATTCCGCTGACCTATTTCCTGAGCCAGAAGATCATGATCCCCCTGGTCGCGGCGGCGTTCCTGGCGATGTGCGTGCAGGTGCTGTTCCGGGAGGAACCTGAACTGACGGATCTGGAAATGAGTTCGCTGCCGCTGGTGACGGTGGCGCTGCCGGGGCTGAGCCTGGTAACGCTGAGCCTGATCGATCCCTATGCGTGGCACACGCCGGACAATCCCCTGCCGCTGCACGCGGTGGAGGTGGTGATTCTGACGCTGACCTTCGCGATTCCGCTGATGGGCGACATGATGGCGCTGTATGTGGGCAAAGCCTGCGGAAAGCGGAAGTTCTGCCCGGCGGTGAGCCCGAAGAAAACGGTTGAAGGCAGCATCGGCGGCCTGGCCGGCAGCGTGCTGGGCGCGGTAATCATTTATCTGATGACTCTGTGGCTTTGCAACGCGGAAACGCGGAGCTATCTGCCGGAATGGTGGATGTATCCGCTGCTGGGCCTGCTGGGCGGTTTCGTCGGCCAGATGGGGGACCTGTTCGCTTCCCTGGTGAAGCGGCACTGCGGACTGAAGGATTTTTCAAACATCTTTCCGGGCCACGGCGGGATGCTGGACCGGCTGGACAGCGTGCTGTTCATGGCGGTGCTGATGTACTGCTACCGGCTGTTCTTTATGACAGTATAATTTTTTAGGTGCGGGAGAGGAGACCAGGAATGACAAAAGTTGTGAAAGTCGGACCGCTGCAGCTGGGCGGGGGGAATCCCGTGCTGGTGCAGAGCATGACGAACACGGATACACGGGACGCGGAGGCGACGCTGGCCCAGATCCGGGCCCTGGCGGACGCAGGATGCGACATCGTGCGGGTGAGTGTTTACGACGAGGCCTGCGCGGAGGCGGTGAAGAAGCTGGCGGCGGAAAGTCCCGTGCCGCTGGTGGCGGATATCCATTTCGACTATAAGCTGGCGATCCGCGCAGCGGAGAACGGGATCGCGAAGCTGCGGATCAATCCCGGCAACATCGGCGGGGAAGCACGGGTGCGGGAACTGGCGGACTGCGCGAAGGCGCATCATATTCCGATCCGGATCGGCGTGAACAGCGGCTCCGCCGAGAAGGAACTGCTGGAGAAATACGGCGGCCCCACGGCGGAATGCCTGGTGGAGAGCGCGCTGAACCACGCGCGGATGCTGGAAAAGGCCGGGTTTGACGACATCGTGCTGAGCATGAAGAGCAGCGACGTGAAGCTGACGATCGAGGCCTACCGGCTGGCCAGCCGGAAGTGCGACTATCCGCTGCACCTGGGTGTGACGGAAGCCGGGCTGCCGGGGCAGGGAACCGTCAAGAGCGCGATCGGCATCGGCGCGCTGCTGGCGGACGGCATCGGCGACACGATCCGGGTGAGCCTCAGCGGAGACCCGGTGCCGGAGGCCGCGGCGGCCTGGGACATCCTGCGGGCGCTGAACCTGCGGATTCGCGGGGTTCAGCTGATTGCCTGCCCCACCTGCGGAAGGACCTGCATCCCGGTGGAAGCCATTGCCCGCCGGGTGGAAAAGGAACTGGCGGACGTACGGGTGCCGCTGAAGGTGGCCGTGATGGGCTGCGTTGTGAACGGCCTGGGCGAAGGCCGGGAAGCGGACGTCGGCATCGCCGGCGGAAAAACGGGCGGGGTGCTCTTCGTGCGCGGGCAGGAGCCGAGACGCGTGGAAGGAGACCTGGCGGAGGAACTGATCCGGGAAGTCCGGCGGATGGTTCAGGAGAGAGCGTAAACAGCGATTGCATCGGAGCGTGGAGAACTTGAAGAAGATTGCCATACTGGGATCCACGGGATCCATCGGAACACAGGCGTTGGACATCTGCCGCAGGCATCCGGACCGGTACCGGGTGACGGCGCTGACGGCCCGGGGAAGCCGGGAAAAGCTTTTTGAGCAGGTGCGGGAATTCCGGCCGGAAATGGCCGGGCTGACGGAAGGGATCGATCCTGCGGAAATTCCGGAGGATCTGAAATTTTGCCGGTGGATGACCGGACAGGAGGCGCTGCACGCCGCCGCGGCGGAGGTGGAAGCGGACCAGGTGCTGGTGAGCATCGTCGGGATCGCGGGACTTCGGAGCGTGATGGACGCGCTGGGCGCCGGGCGGCAGGTGCTGCTGGCCAACAAGGAAGCGCTGGTGACCGGCGGCCACCTGGTGACGGATCTGGCGAAGAAGATCGGGAAGCCGCTGCTGCCCGTGGACAGCGAACACAGCGCGATTTTCCAGTGCCTGCAGAGCGCCGGGGGCAACCGGGCGGAAAAAATCCTGCTGACAGCCTCGGGCGGGCCCTTCCGGAAATGGGAGAAGGAACGCATTGAAAAGGCGACGCCGGCGGAAGCGCTGAAACATCCGAACTGGAACATGGGCGCGAAAATCACGGTGGATTCCGCCAGCATGTTCAACAAGGGCCTGGAAATCATGGAAGCCCGGTGGCTGTTCGACATGCCGGAGGACCGGATTGAAGTGGTGGTGCATCCGGAGAGCATTGTGCATTCCGCGGTGGTGTTCCGGGACGGCGCGGTGCTGGCCCAGCTGGGGCTGCCGGACATGCGCGTGCCCATCGGATACGCAATGTCCTATCCGGAGCGCCTGGAAACGGGCGTTGCGGAGCCGGACCTGTTCGCGCTGGGCAGCCTGACGTTTGAAAAACCGGACGAGAAGAAGTTCCCGGCGCTGCGGCTGGCGCGGGAGGCACTGCGGGCAGGCGGCGCGGCCTGCACCGTTTTCAACGGCGCCAACGAGGAAGCGGTGGCGGCTTTCCTGCGGGAAGAGATCGCCTTCGGGGAGATTGCCCGGCGGGTGGAAAACGCCATGGCGAAACTGAGCGGCCTTCCGGCGGACAATCTGGAAGAGATTCTGGACGCGGACCGGCGGGCCAGGGAGCTTGTGCGCTGCTGAGCATTTCCGTTCAGCGGCGGATGATACTGCCGGCTGCGGGAAGTGCAGTATTTTGGGATAAGGTTTATTAAGGAGCAAGGTAACGACTGTGTATATTATTCTGGCGATTCTGCTTTTGGCCATTCTGATTGTCGTACATGAATTCGGACATTTTATGGCGGCGCGGGCGATGAAAATCGATGTGCGCGAGTTTGCCGTCGGATTCGGTCCGAAGCTGGTCGGATGGAAGAGCAAAAAATATGAGACCACCTTTGCGATCCGGGCGATCCCCATGGGGGGATACTGCTCCTTTTACGGGGAGGACGACGCCACCGGAAAGTCGAAGGACGATCCGCGGAATTTCGGGAACCACAGCGTTTGGAAACGGATGTTTGTGATCCTGATGGGGCCGATGATGAACTTTGTGCTGGCCTTCGTTGCGGCGGTGGTGCTGATCTGGTGCACCGGGATCACGGTGGCGGTGGAACCGGAACAGGTGGATCCCTTTATCCAGGAAGTCATGGCTTCCGGGCCGGCCCACGACGCGGGAATGAAGGCCGGGGACGAAGTGCTGGAGATCAACGGAAAGAACATGATGGACGGCACCATGGATACGCTGCTGAACACCATTTCTTCCTGGAAGGAAGGAGACGGCCCGCTGCGGATGACCATCCGGCGGAACGGAGAAACGGTACAGACGGAAGTGACACCCGTATGGAATGAAGAAGCCGGGAAAATGCAGATCGGGGTATACATTGGCGGCTATTTGCGGACGGAAACGAAGCCCGCCGGCTTTTTCGGCGGCATCGGCGAAGCCTGGAGAATGTGCACCAACGCCGGCGGAGCGATCCTTCGGGCGCTGAAGAACCTGGTGACCAAGGGCGAGGGTCTGGAGGACACGGCGGGGCCGGTGGGCATTGTATCCATGATTTCCACCCAGGTGGAGGGCCAGGTGAAACAGGGCGGCGCCGGCGCCGGGATCGACATGTTCACGCAGCTGCTGATCCTGATTTCCATCAATCTGGGCCTGATGAACCTGCTGCCGATTCCGGGACTGGACGGAAGCCGGCTGGTTTTCGGCATCATTGAAGCGATCCGCGGAAAGCCCGTGCCGCCGCAGAAGGAAGCGGTGGTGCACCTGATCGGGATGGGGCTGCTGCTGGCGCTGATGGTGTTCTTTACTTTTAAGGATATTATGAGGCTGTTTCAATGAGCTATGAAGATCTGATGGCGAGGATTGCGCGGGAGATACCGGAGCTGGCGGGAAGGCTTTCGGCGCCCCGCGTGACGTACGTCAAATCTCTTCAAAAAACCTATATTACCTTCGAATCCGGCGTGCTGGCGGGGGAAAAGCAGTTTTTGCGGCTGGAAAAGATCCTGCGGGAGCTGTTTCCGGGGCGGCCGCTGTCCGTCCGCGTGGTTTCGCGGGGCCTGAAAGACAGCTTTCTGGAGGATCCGACGCCTTACCGGCAGGTGCTGGACGATTTTCTGCGACGGAACTATCCTTCCGCGGCGGGGTGGGTCGGGCAGATTGACTGGCAGATCGAAAAGAACCAGCTGAGCGGCAGCAACCTGCCGGCGGGGGAAGAGGAAGCATTGCTGACGCTGGTTTTCCCCAGCGAAATCAGCCTGCATGTGATGGCGGAGCGGAATATCGGCGCCCGGCTGGCCCAGGCGGTTTCGGATATTTTCGGCGCCCGGATCCGGGTGGAGATGACCGTGGCCGGCGACCGGGAGGAGCGGCTGCGGAAGCTGCAGGCGGAGCGCCGGGACGCGGTGCTGGTCGTGACCCGGGAAGAGATGGAAAAACGCGCCGCGGAGGAAGCGCAAAAGGCGGCGGCTGCCGGCGGCGCAGGAGAAAAGAAAGCAGGCCCGCGGAAAAAGACGGATACGGAGGGGTCCGCAGCCGCTGCGGCAGCGAAGCCCATCATCGGCAGAAGCATCGGAGACAAGCCGGTGGAGATCCGGGAACTGACGGGGGAAAGCGGGCTGACCGTGATCCAGGGCGAGATCTTCAAACTGGAAACAAAAGAACTCAAGGGCGGCGAAATGCTGCTGGTTTCCTTTGCGGTGACGGACTACACCAGTTCCATTCTCTGCAAGGCTTTTTTCCGCTACCGTCCGCGCTTTGCCCGCAAGGGGGAAGCGGAGGAAACACCGATTACCGACGAAGAGCGCCAGGCCGTGAACGACAGGGTTGCCCGGATCAAGGTGGGCATGAACGTCAAGGTCCGGGGCGAATGCCTGTACGACAGCTATGCCCGGGAAATTTCCGTTAACGTTCGGGATCTGGTGGAAGCGGAGAAGGAAGAGCGGGAGGATACGGCGCCGGAAAAACGGGTGGAGCTTCATATGCATACCAATATGTCCACGCTGGACGCCCTGACGCCGGCGGAAGACCTGATTGCCCGGGCTGCGAAATGGGGACATCCGGCCGTGGCCGTAACGGATCACGGCGTGCTGCAGTCCTTCCCGGCGGCGTTTAAAGCGGCTAAGGGAAAAATCAAGCTGATCCCCGGCTGCGAGGGATACCTGGTGGACGATAAGGCCATTGTGGCCGGCGCGGACGAACGCCCCTACGACGGGCCCATCGTGGTGCTGGACTTTGAAAGCACGGGACTGAACACCGCCAAGGCGAAGATCATCGAAGTCGGCGCCGTGAAACTGGTGGAAGGCACGGTGGTGGAAACCTTTGAACAGCTGGTGGATCCGGGGGAAATGCTGCCGCCGAAAATCACGGAAATCACCGGGATTACCGACGCCAATCTCCAGGGACAGCCCACGGCGGCAGAGGTGCTTCCGAAACTGCTGGCATTTATCGGGGACGCTCCGATTGCCGCCCATAACGCGTCCTTTGACGCGAACCTGATGCGAAGCGAACTGAAACGGCTGGATCTGAACTGGAACGGACCGGTGCTGGACACGCTGGTGTATGCCCGGAAACTGTATCCGAAGCTGAAATCCTACCGACTGGCGGCGCTGTGCAAGCACCTGGGGGTCAGCCTGAAGAATGCGCACCGGGCGGTGCACGACGCTGCGGCAACGGCCCAGTGCCTGGCCAGGATGTTTGACGAGACACGGGAAAGATATCCCGAGATGACAACCCAGCGGCAGCTGAACGCAACGCTGCAGGGCGGGGCGATCGGGGAAAGCTGGCATATCATCCTGCTGGCGAAGAACCGGACGGGACTGGTGAATCTGAACCGGCTGGTGTCCATCAGCCATCTGGAATACTTCCGCCGCACGCCGCATATGCCCCGGGACATTATTCAACAGTACCGGGACGGCCTGATCCTCGGCAGTGCCTGCGAAGCGGGGGAACTGTTCCGGGCCTGCTGCCGGGGCGAGGATATGGAGAAACTGAAGGAGATTGCTTCCTTCTACGATTATCTGGAGATTCAGCCCATCGGCAACAACGCTTTTATGCTGCGAAACGGTGAAGCCGACTCGGAAGAGGAACTCCGGAACCTGAACCGCCTGATCGTCCGGCTTGGCGATGAGCTTGGCAAACCGGTGGTCGCCACGGGTGACGTGCATTTTATGGACCCGAAGGACGCCATCGGCCGGGCGATTATTCAGGCCGGTATGAAGTTTGACGACGCGGATCTGCAGCCGCCGCTGTACTTCCGGACCACGAACGAGATGCTGCAGGAGTTTGCCTATCTCGGGCCGGAAAAAGCGAGGGAGGTCGTGATCGAAAACCCCCGGAAAATCGCGGACATGGTGGAGGAGATCCGGCTGTTCCCGAAGCATCCGAAGGGTGAGGACACGTTCCAGCCTTACTGGGATTTCGCCGAGGACATGATTCAGGAAATGACATGGTCCACAGCCCGGGAACTGTACGGCGATCCGCTGCCGGAAATCGTGGAGAAACGCCTGACCAAGGAACTGAAGTCCATTGTCGGCTACGGATACTGCACGCTGTACGCCATCGCACAGAAACTGGTTTCCCGCTCGCTGGAGGACGGATACCTGGTGGGCAGCCGCGGCAGCGTGGGCTCCAGCCTGGTGGCGCGGATGTGCGGCATCACGGAGGTGAACGCCCTTCCGCCCCATTACCGCTGCACCCGGTGCCGTCAGGGTTTCTTTGACGTGGACAAAAGCCGGTATCACGTCGGCGTGGACCTGCCGGACAAGGACTGTCCGGTGTGCGGGCAGAAGCTGGTGAAGGACGGTTTCGACATACCTTTCGAGGTTTTCCTGGGTTTCGAGGGCGACAAGGTGCCGGATATCGACCTGAACTTCTCCGGCGAATACCAGAACCGGGCACATCACTATGTGGAGGAGCTCTTCGGGCACGACCATGTGTTCCGGGCGGGCACGATCAGCGGCCTTGCGGACAAGACGGCCTACGGCTATGTGCTGAAATATCTGGAGGAGCGGGGCATTCAGGCCGGGAATGCGGAAAAGGAACGCCTGGCCCTGGAATGCACCGGCGTGAAGCGGACGACGGGCCAGCACCCGGGCGGCATGGTCGTCGTGCCGCTGGAGTATGAGATCTACGACTTTACGGCGGTGCAGCATCCGGCGGACGACCTGGAAAGCGACTTTACCACGACGCACTTTGACTTCAACTCCATGCACGACATCCTGGTCAAGCTGGACTGCCTTGGGCACGACGATCCGACGATGCTGCACGAGCTGGAGATCCTCACGGGCATCAACTTCAAGGATGTGCCGCTGGACGATCCGGACGTGCGCAGCCTGTTTTCTTCGCCGGAAGTGCTGGGGGTGAAATCCGAGGACATCCTGTGCAACACGGGGACTTACGGCGTGCCGGAATTCGGCACGGGATTTGTGCGCGGGATGCTGGAGGAAACCAAACCCCACACCATGGAGGAGCTGCTGCGGATTTCGGGCCTGAGCCACGGAACGGACGTTTGGCTTGGGAACGCGGCGGATCTGATCGCCTCGGGTACGGCAACGCTGAGCGAGTGCGTGTGCTGCCGTGACGATATCATGAATTACCTGATTGACAAAGGCGTGCAGCCGAAGCTGGCTTTCACGACCATGGAAAGCGTCCGGAAGGGGAAGGGTCTGAAGCCTGAGATGGAGCAGGCCATGATTGACCAGCAGGTGCCGGACTGGTTCATGGACAGCTGCAAAAAGATCAAATACATGTTCCCGAAGGGGCATGCGGTGGCATACGTGACGATGGCGCTGCGGGTGGCGTGGTTCAAGGTACATCAGCCGCTGGCGTATTACTGCGCTTACTTTACGGTGCGGGGAGACGGATTTGACGCCACCACCATGATCCTGAGTCCGGACGCGGCCCGGAAAAAGATCAACGAAATACGCACCATGGACAAACCCACGGCACGGGACAAGGATACGGCGACGTGTCTGGAACTGGTGCTGGAAATGAATCTGCGGGGCATCAAGTTCCTGCCGGTGGATCTGTACAAAAGCGATGTGCGCCGGTTCCTGATCGAAGACGGAAATATTCGCTGCCCCTTTATCAGCCTGCCGGGACTCGGGGAAAGCGTTGCCGTGACAATTGCGGAAGCCCGGGAAGAAGGACAGTTCCTGAGCGTGGAGGACCTGAAAAAACGCGGAAAGGCCGGCAGCGCGGTGGTGGATATGCTGCGGGCCCATGGCGCGCTGGACGGCATGACGGAGACAAATCAGATCAGTATGTTCTGACAAACGGAAGGAATCGGAAAATAAACGGAGAAATGTATAAGGAAACAGGGAGGTGAAAAAGGATGCACCGGACCATGACGCTGAAAGGATTCATCCTGATTCTTTTCCTGATTCTGGCGGTGTTTCTGGTTTTTCACCTTTTGATGAAGGGTGATCTCACCCGCAAGGCGGAGCAGGAAGAATCGCTGCGGGAGGCCCTGGCCCAGCTGCAGGAAGAGGAAAAGGACCTGAAGGCGCAGCTGAGCATTGTCGGAACGGAGGAATACATTGTTTCCAGCGCCATGGAAAACTACGCCTACGTGAAAAAGGACGATATACGGTTTGAGTTTTCCAATCCCGAAGCGCTCTACACTTATTCAGAGGAAGAACTGCGGATTCTCGTGGACGAAATGGCGGACTGATGGAGGAGAGCATATGCCGGCTGCTGTGATCGGAATCGGATCCAACTCTGTTCGCGCTCTGATCGCGCGGAACAATGACGGAGTCTTTGAGCGTCTGTACCGGGACCGGGAAGGCACCCGGCTTTTCGCCGGGCTTGACAGCCGGAATATGCTGAACCAGGAGAGCATCCGGAAAACCGCCGACGCGGTGCGCCGCATGGCGTCGGAAGCCAGGAAAAGAGGCGCGGAGGATCTGAGTGTATTTGCCACCAGCGCCGCCCGGGACGCCGCCAACGGGCAGGATTTTCTGGACGCCGTTGAGCAGGCGGCGGGCGTTCCGCCGATGATTCTTTCCGGGGAGGAGGAAGCCAGGCTGAGCTTCTTCGGAGCGTCCCGGGCCGTAAAGGATGAATGCTTCTGCGGCGTGATCGATATCGGCGGAGGCAGTACGGAGATCGTCACCGGGTGCGGAGAAGAGATTGAATGCGCGTTTTCCTGCCAGATGGGCGCCGTGCGGCTGTTCCGGGAGATTCCCCTTTCCCGGAAGGAAGACATGGAGGCCGTGGAGAAGGCCGCCGGGGAGATCCTGGAAGCAAAACTGAAGGAAACCCCGGCAGTCCGTCTGCCGGAAACCTGGATCGGCACGGGCGGCACCTTTACGACACTGGCGGCCATGGTGAAAGAAATTCCATGGACTGCCCGAACCCATATGCACGGCACCCGGGTCACGGAAAAAGAAATCCGGGAGGTCGGCGAAAAACTGGCCGATATGCCGCTGGAAGAGCGGTTCCGCCTGCCCGGCCTGCAGCCCGGACGCGCGGACATTGTCGTGCACGGGATCTGCATTCTGCTGGCGGTGATGAAACGCTTCGGGATCGAATCGATCACTGTCAGCGAATGGGGCAACATGGACGGCTATCTTTGGAAGAAGCTCATGTGAGCTTTTTCCTCACGTTTCAATGACGATCAGCGGAATTTTTATTTCTTCCGGGGTCAGTCCGGCATGACCGCCGGGCATCTCCTGCGCCTCCATATGTGTGTTGAACAGGCTCCTGTCTGAAACCGCGAGAGCAACATAATCGCCGATCATGCTTTCCAGACATTCATGATTCTTTCCGATTCCGAATAATTTTCCTGAAAGAACTTCATCCCTTGTCAGCAGAATAAACGAATCTCCGAAATGCTTCCTGAAGATTTCCGGGAAGCTTTCCTTATACTCGTCCTTGACAAAGAGGTTGAGCGTGCGGGGCTCGAAGGACGGCCGGCGAACAAGGCAGTTCATGACTTCGGGATGATCCTTCAGGCAGTATGATCTTCATATAACCGCAGGTGAACGGGAAGAAATCAAACTTCTTTATGCCTGTATGGATTGCGCCGTGGCGCTCATACCACTTTCGAAGGACCGTATTTTCTTCAACGATGCTCAGGTTCATCACCGTACAGCCCTGGACTTCGGCGGTTTTCACTGCATGCTGAAGCAGTTTGCCGCCGATTCCACTGTGACGGTATTCCGGAAGAACGGAAAGACTTCCCAGTTCACATGATCCCTGATCCCGGAGCAGCAGCGAATAATAACCGCAGGGCCTGCCGCCTTCCTCATACAGATACATGAGCCTGTGCTCACCGTCCATGTGCCAGAGGAGCCGCTCTTCCGTGACGGCAAAAGCGGTGAACCGCGGCGCGTTTTCTCTGGTGAAGCCGAACTCGTCAGCCACCGTCTGAAAACTCCGCCTGATCAAATCCGCGCAGGCGGAAAGCTCATCCCGTTTAACTTCCCTGATCATCTTGAATAACTCCCGCTTAACTTTTTCAGGATCCAGATCAGATTACATCAGTACTTTGAGGCGGAAGAAGCAGAACGTTTAATCCATTATATTCCCGTACGGGTATAATTTCAATATTCTTTTCAATCCGCTCCGCTCATGATAGAATAGCGGCATCAATCTGCAGAAATGAGGTTTTCCTATGATCCGGAAATACACATTCGGTACGCCGATCCCCACTGACGCGGTCGTCCTTTCCCTGCCGGCGGAAACAGACCCCGTACCTTTTTTCACCCTTTCCCAAAGCGGAGAACAGATGACGCTCACCCGGAAGCTTTCTCCGGAGGACTGTCTCTTCGGTCTGGGGGAATCCGTCCGCGGCATCAATAAGCGCGGATTCCTGTACCGTTCCTGGAACAGCGACGTCTTCAACCACACGGAAAGTACGGAAAGCCTCTATTCGTCCCATAACTTCCTGGTTTTCTTCGGACCGGAAAGCTGCTTCGGTATTTATCTGGACGATCCCGGCCGGATCACATGGGATCTGGGCTACACCCAAACGGATACGGCCGTCATCACTTCGGAAAACGGGGATCTGGACCTGTATGTGCTGGAAGAAGATTCCCTGACGGAGCTGGCCCGTGCCTTCCGGCGCCTGACCGGGCGCAGCTATCTGCCGCCCCGCTGGGCCTTCGGCTATATCCAGAGCCGCTGGGGCTATGCCAGCGAGCAGGAAGTCCGCACCGTCGCCGGGGAGCACCGGAAGCATGGGATCCCGCTGGACGGCGTCTGCCTGGATATCGACTACATGGACAATTTCAAAAACTTTACCTGGCGGAAGGACGCCTTCCCGGACCTGAACCGCTTCAGCGCCGACATGAAAAAGGAGCATATCCGGCTGATTCCGATCATCGACGCAGGGATAAAGGAAGAGCCGGGCTACGCGCCCTACGACTCCGGAAAAGCCGGGGGCTTCTTCTGCAAAAAAGAGGACGGCACCGATTTCACCGCCGCGGTCTGGCCCGGCGTCTGCTGCTTTCCGGACTTTATGCGCGAGGACGCCCGCCGCTGGTTCGGCAGTCTCTATACGTCCCTGCTGGAAGCGGGCGTGGAGGGTTTCTGGAACGACATGAACGAGCCCGCCCTGTTCTATACGGAGGAGCGGGTGCAGGAAGCCTTCCGCCGGGCGGAGGAACTCTGCGGCGGAAATGTGGACTATGAAGCCATGTGGGGACTGAAAAACGCCTTCAACGGCATTGAAAACAATCCGGAAGATTACCGTTCCTTCTTCCATTCAGCGGACGGACAGCCCGTCCGCCATGACAAAGTGCACAATCTCTACGGGGCGTCCATGACCCGGGCCACGGCGGAAGCTTTCCGGCGGTTCGATCCGGACAAACGTTTCCTGCTCTTCTCCCGCTCTTCCTTCATCGGCGCCCACCGCAACGGCGGTATCTGGCAGGGCGACAATTTCTCCTGGTGGAGCCATCTGAAAATGGCCCTGCAAATGCTTCCGAATCTGAATCTGTGCGGTTTCCTCTTCTCCGGCTGCGATCTGGGCGGTTTCGGCTGCAACGTTACGGAAGACCTGCTGGCCCGCTTCCTGCAGCTGGGCGTTTTCATGCCGCTGATGCGCAATCACTCTGCCCTCCACACCCGGGAGCAGGAGATCTACCGCTTCTCCTCCCTGGACATCATGCGCGACACCGTCCGGGTGCGCTATGCGCTGCTTCCCTTCCTGTACAGCGAATTCATGAAAGCCGCCCTGACAAACGGCATGTACTTCCGCCCGCTGGCCTTCGACTATCCCGAAGACCGCCGGGCGGTGCACACAGAGGATCAGATTATGCTGGGCGAAGGCTGTATGATCGCCCCCGTGCTGGAGCAGAACGCCGTCGGCCGCCACGTCTATCTGCCGGAGGATATGCTGATGATCCGCTTCCGCTCCCCGGAAGACTACGACCTGATTCCGCTGGACCGGGGCGATCACTGGATCGATCTTTCTCTCCGGGAATTCCCGCTGTTTGTGAAGAAGGATCACCCGGTGCTGCTGTGCCCCGGCGGGGAAAGCACCGAGCTGCTGGATGATCATATCTTCACCGCCGTATGCAGAACCGACCGGGAAGTCACCTACGATCTTTACAGGGACGACGGATCCGATCCGGATCCCGTGCTGTCGCAGCATCTGACAAAAGCCGTTCTGCCTGCTGACGCCGCCTGTTCTTCGGCCGTTCCCGGGGTTGCAATTTCATCGCTCGTATTATAAAATAAAGGTTGATGGATGTTTACCCGCAGACCGAAGGAGGCCGAACGAACCATGGAAATGAACTACGTCTACATGACGGACAGCGACAGCGACCTGCCCTATCACCTGAAAGCGGAATACGATATTCCCGTCGTCTATATGCCCTATGCCCTGAACGGCAAGGAGTATTTCGACGATCTGGGCCAGACGCTGGATCATAAAAGCTATTTCGACGCGATGCGCAGCGGGGCCAACCCCGTTACTTCCGCGCTGAACGAGGAATCCTACCTCGAATATTTCGAACCTGTGCTCCAAAGCGGAAAGGACCTGCTTTTCGTTGCCTTCTCCAGCAAGCTGTCCTGCACGCTCCAGGCCGCCCAGGCCGCGCGGAAAAAGCTTCTGGAAAAGTATCCGGACAGGAAGATCACCATCGTGGACACCCTGAGCATTTCCGGCCCCATGACGCTGTTGGTTCTCAAATCCCATGAAATGTACCGGGCCGGCAAATCCATGGAAGAGGTCGCCGACTGGTTGGAGAATAACAAGCTCCGCTCCCAGGCCTACTTCACCGTGGACGACCTGAAATACCTCAAGCGCGGCGGCCGCATTTCCGGTGCCGCTGCCGCCGTGGGCACCATGCTGGATCTCAAGCCCATCATCATCGAGGCCAGCGACGGCACCCTGCAGGCCGGTGAGAAAATCCGCGGCCGGAAAAAGGCCCTGGCATATATTGTGGATGCCATGATGAAGGCGGAGCCGGATCCGGCGGAAAGCCCCATCCTGATCCTGAATGCCGATGCCCCGGAAGACGCGGAGCGCGTCAAGGCCAGCATCGAGCAGAAGCTCCCCGGCGCCAACATCATGATCGAGCATGTGGGTCCCGTCATCGGCGCCCACGCCGGCCCCGGAACCGTGGCCCTCTGCTTCATCGGCAAGGAAATCCGCAAGCCCTGAGAACCCGGTCTGATGCCGCACTGAAAGCAGAAACGAAGCACGTTATTCAGCAGACTTCCGAAAACGGAAGTCTGCTTTCTTTTTCGCCGTCTTTTCTGAATCATTCAGATTCTCTGCTTTTTCCTAATAATTTATTAACAATTTCATAATATTGTGGTATAATGGATTCAGTCGGAAGATTTTTGTCCGAAATAAAGAAAAGGAGTTTTCACAGCATGAAAAAATTTCTGGCTCTGACGCTGGTGCTTTGCATGGCGCTGGCTGCGATCCCCGCCCTGGCGGAAACCGATTTCACCGGTACCTGGTATCTCATCACCATGGGACAGACCGCCGGCATCTTTGAACTGAACGCCGACGGCACCTGCGCCGCCACGCTCTACGCCAACACCGAAGAACAAAAGATGGAAGGCACCTGGTCTGCGGACGGGGACGTCGTCACCATTACCGCGCAGGAACAGGCTCTGCCCATGACTTTTGACGGAACTGACCTGATCCTCGGCGAAGCGGCCCTCACAGCCTTCGGCGGTTCTTCCATTCCCGAGGGGATGGATATCTCCATGTTCTCCTCGCTGATCAAGTTCTCCCGTGAGCCCGGCAAGATCACCACGGCTGAACTCAACGCCTACAATAACGACGGAACCATCCCGGAAGGCAAAACCAAGGAAGACATGGACGCTGCCGTGGCCGAAATGCAGGTCATGATCATGAGCCTGCTGGGCAGCATGGGCGTTGATCTCGGCGGCGCCGACGTCGGCCAGGGCACGCAGGAAGCCGCTCCGCCGCTGACAGTTGTGGAAGACAACTTCTATGTCCGGAAAAGCTGGGGCGACCAGCTGGAAGGCTGCTACATTGCCAAAGTCGCGAACGAAAACGACGCTCCCCTGTCCATTTCCGATGCGATCCTCGTGCTGAAAGACGCGGACGGCAACGAAGTCGGCAGAACGGAATACCTGGGCAGATCCGGATCCCGTTATCTGGAGCCCGGCGAAGCGTCCTTCGTTTCCATCCGGGCGGATGTGGCTGAAGGCAGCACCGTTGCAAACTATGAGGTTTCCTTCGAAACTTCTTCCAGAAGCTACAGCACGGACACTCAGATTGAGGCTTCCAATCCGGAGCTCCGGGTGAAGGAAGGCTACTGGACAACCTATTATGTCGCCGCCACCGTCACCAACGCCTCTGACGCGCCTCTTTCCCAGGCCAGTGTCGTCATCGCTCTGAAGGACAGCGAAGGTAAACTGCTGGATCTGGCCACCTCCGGCCTGTATCAGAACGAGCTCGCCGCCGGCAGCACCATCACCCTGATCGACAGCGTCGACAGCACCACCATTGATTACTGCACCGAAAACAACATTCAGCTGGGCACCGTGGAAGCCTTCGGCTGGGTGGAGAGCAACGAATAATGCGCACGACGCCAGAACCGACAGCCGCATCATACATCAGGCTTCGGTAACAGCGGTCGTATAACCCACGGAACACATCAGGCCTCATCGCAGTCGCGATGAGGCCTGTGCTGTTTCTTTTCTTATTATCTCAGGAAACCGTTGATGATCTGCTCCTCGGCTTCCGCCTCGGTCAGTCCCAGGGTCATCAGCTTGGTCAGCTGCTCGCCGGCGATCTTGCCGATGGCCGCCTCGTGGAACAGCGACGCGTCCACATGATCCGCCTCCAGACCGGGAACCGCCAGGATCCGGCCCTCGTCCATAATGATGGAATCGCATTCCGTATGTCCGCTGCAGGGCGCTTTGCCGACAATCTTCGCGTCAAACTTCTGGAAGGACTGGTCCCTTGCCACGGACCTGCTGACCACGTCCGCGCTGGAATCCTTTCCGTTCAGTTTCACGTTGTAGGTACTGATCGCCTGCTGAACCCCGTGGGTCATCAACCGCTCCCGCACCACCAGTTTTGCCCCGGCGTCCAGCTCCGCCACGGTGGTCCTCTCCGTGTCGTCGACGCCCTTGATCTGCACCATTTCCATTTCCATGGTGCTGTTTTCCTTCATATACACTTCGGTCACCGGGTTCAGGATGCGCTTGCCTTTCCCGTCGCCGGAGCCGTAGTGCTTCTCCACATAGCGGACCTTGGCCCCCGGGTCCAGGAAGAACCGGTGAATCCCGTCATGCTGGGAATCCTGGTTTCCGCAGTTGTCGATGCCGCATCCCGCCACGATCACCACATCCGCGTCCTCGCCGATGAAGAAATCGTTGTAGACCACTTCCTTCAGGCCGCTCTCCGTCATCACGACGGGGATGTGAACGCTTTCGTTCTTCGTGCCGGGTTTGATCCGGATTTCCAGGCCGCTGACGTCCTGCTTGGAGGTGATCTCAATGTTCGCGGTGGAGCGGCGTCCGGCGGACTGGCTGTTCGCCCGGATATTGTAGGCGCCTTCCGGCACTTCGTGCAGATCCGCCACTTCCAGCAGCAGCCGTTTCTGAATCTCGTCCATCAGGCATCCTCCTCTCCGCGCATCTTTTCCATCAGCCGGTCACAGGCCGGCGCTTCCGCGCTGTCCGCGCCGAGGGAAGGATAGATCTCCTCCCGGGTCCCATGTTTTTCCACCCGGCCGTCCTTGATGACCACGATCTCGTCGGCAATATTCAGGATCCGCTCCTGGTGGGAAATCACCAGGATGGAACTGTCCGCGATTTCTACCCGC
>Ga0265298_10002481_pt1 | contig 25621 bp, 38 predicted proteins | sample AusTroGonzalo_MG_3_FD_193486 | JGI IMG/M metagenome (GOLD analysis project Ga0265298, IMG submission 193486) | Bovine rumen microbial communities from tropical cattle in Woodstock, Queensland, Australia - Gonzalo_01 | ecosystem: Host-associated > Mammals > Digestive system > Stomach > Rumen ...
TTGCAATGCCTCATTCAAGTGCCAGTCTTCAGCAGCTCTTATTTTAGGGCATCTCGTATCGCCTAAAAATTCTTTTTTTATAAATCTAGCACATCCAGAACATAGACATCTTTGACTTTCTGGTGTCAATTCGAATACATTGCCATCGTTTTTTTTCAAATTCATATAAACAATGTCAGTCCCATCTAGCATATCCACAATTTTATTATATTCTTCCGTGTATAAGTAGTCATCGCTATCTAATTGATTTATATAAATACCTTTGGCATTATCATAACCAATATTTTTGGCATTCCCGAGTCCTTCGTTTGTTTCTAAATGTATTATTCTTGCGTTTTGTTCTTTATGTTTTTCTATCCATTCTTGACAATTTTGCAATGTATTATCCGTAGAACAATCATCGACTATTAATATTTCTATATCATCTCTAACAGGAATGCTATCTAATGCTCTAATAACTAATTCCTCCTGATTATAAACTGGCACAATAACAGTAAGTTTCATCTCAACCACGATCCTTCCATGTGGTGTATAGTATAACCATTTATATCATTAAAATATTCTTGCGGATATATAGTGAAATTATTTATTCTTTGTATTTCATTTTTCTTTCTGTCTATTCCGTGCTTTTCTAAAATATCAGACATTATTCTTGTGTTTGTTATTTCTTCAAAATCTTTATTATCATAATAATCTAACATTTCTTTTATAATAGGATTACCTTTTGCCGCGCCCATCGTAGCACACACAGGATAGTTATCGCATTCAAATCCACTAAATGCAGGTTCATTTAAAAATTCATCTAAGTTTTTATGAACTGATACATCAGTATCCATGTATATGCCACCTTCTGTATAAAGTGCATACAATCTAATCACATCGCTAGTAAAAGCATATTTTTTCGCTTCATAACTTTGTTGTGTGAACTTGTTATAATTTGTATTGAAATTATCTTCATTCCACTCAAATATTTCATATCCTAACTTTTCCCAAGTATTCATACATTTTTTTATAAGTTCGCTCTTTTCACCTTTGCCAAGCCATACATAATGTATCTTCTTCGGTATCATTTTATCACCTAATAATATTATAGCATATCAAATAAAAAAGAACAATTTGTCCTTTAATGTCTTGGAGTGTCCGGTGCGATTTGAACGCGCGTTTATGGTGTTGCAGACCACTCTCTATCCTCTTGAGTACGGACACATTGGTTGCTTCACTAGGATTCGAACCTAGAAATGTACGAGTCAAAGTCGTATGTGTTACCATTTCACCATGAAGCAATAATTGAGGGGAAACCCCTCTTGATTATAACATTATTTTAACTAACAAGCCAAACATTCTCTGCTTCTCTATCTCTACAATCAAATGTATCATATATTACACCATTTTTAGAACACACTATATGTCCGCGCATTGTAATTAGTAAAGTATTATTAGGGAATAGTGAAGAAACATATCCCACGCTTCCGTGTAATCCATTTAACCTTTGATAGGTTCTATCTAAATAGTTTCTTACAAATTCCCTTTTATCTAGCAATGTACCTTCATATTGTGCTATATCACTTAAATAATCATAAACATAATCCCACGATTTACCTGTGGCACAACTTATGCTGCGAATAACACAGTCGTCCTCATATTTATTTAAGGCATTAGCGTTATAATATTTATACATATTATCTCATACTTCTTTGTAAAGTTTCATTAAGCATTTGATGTTGTTGAGGTGTTTCTGCTTCTTCGTGTAGATACTTAACAAAATCCTCTAATGATTTAATCATGTATTCAAACGATTTGTCTGTTTCTGGACTTGCTCCATATCTTTCACGGCTTTCCATGTATCTACCATATTCATTTCCAATTCTATCTACATGGTCATACCCACGATATTTAGTATCATATCCGCGTCTTCCATAATTTTCACCATAGTTTCCATATTCTCCATAACTTCCACGCCCATAACTATCATATCCAGGTCTTCTCGCGCCATAATTACCATAGTTTCCATAATTTCCGTACATATTTTCATCCTCCTTTATATAATGTTTTATTTTTCTTAATTTATATAGATATTCTAAATTGTTAGCATTTATATCTTGGTCAACTACTTCTTTAATTTTTTCATTGACTTTTTCTAATAATTTTTCATCCATTATTTTTCCTCCTTTCTTAAAAGAGTTAATATTTCTTCTTGATTTTTAATTATTCTTTCAAAATAATTTGCATCTTGATGTTGCAATTCTTTCATTAAATCACTGTTGTTAAAGTCTTTTGATATTAAATCTAAACTTAATAATTGTAATATCAATGAAGCAATGTTAATATTTCTATCATCCATCAAATTCTACTTATGCTAAATGTCGCATTAGTGATAATTGCTTGTGTAGTTGCTATTGGTGTTGTAGGGTCTGTTGGCGTTGGAACACTTGGAACGCTTTGAACAGATATATTAGTTGTTCCCCGAGGGCATACTCTTAATTTTTTATCAAATGAAATAGTTTCATAATCATCAGCAGCCGCAATCGTTACGGCTCTAACCGTGTCTGGAATAAGAACGCCATCCTGAAAAAGTCCGATGGCAACGACGCCCGGTGTTGCCGTACTTACAGAAGCACTAAACTCCACATCATAATAGCCAGTATAACCATTTCCAAATATTTTAAAATTAGGATTCCCATTTGAATAATCTAACCACCCATTGCAATTACAAGTGGCACATCTAGTCCTTATATCAGTTTCGTCAAAAGTTATAGGGCTTGCGTTGCTTGGCAATACTAATGGTTCATTTATTATTGTTTCTATCATATATATATATTTCTCCCTTCGATTTTGCACTATTTTTCTAAAATATTGTGCATTTTTGTGTTTTTTTTCACATTTATAGACAAAATATTGTGCATTTTTTAGTTTATAATCACACTAAAACCAAATTTAATGTATATTTTGGTTTATAAAAAGAGAATAAGACTTGCCTATTCTCTATCATTTTCCCTTTATAGGGAATTTCGTTAGCAAGTTCTCGTAATCGAGTATGTAGTATTCTACTCTATGCTATTAAATAAATTGACTTGTAGTGAAGTTTCCACATCCACATCCAGAGTTTCCGTTACATGTAAATATAGGGGTGTTTCCATAAACCGGTTGTGCTGGAATAGGACAAGAACGAAGTTCACTTACTAATTGATTTGCTACTACTGCATTGTTTTCTCTTAATGTAGCAGTTTGTGCCACTTGACTTGCTTGTAAGTCTTTCATTAAGATTTCTCTTTGAAGGTCGGCTATCTTTTCATTTTTAGCATCAATCTTGTCTTGGCATAATTGGTCTAAAATGCGTTGCGTACTTGCAGTTTGATTAGAAATTATATCTCTAATTCCATTGCTTAATGCTTCGCGGTCGGCGCAATTCTCACTAATTACTGTGCTAGTTAAATTTGCTAATCCTAGGCGATTTTCACAGCAACAATCAGCAAATTGTCTGCTTAAAGCCCAAGTGTCTTGCATTTGATTTATTGCACGATTATTAGCGGATATTTCTGCATTATAGAAACCATTTGAAACACCATTGTTTATACTAGCAGTTGAATTACATAATTGATTAGACAATGATGCAATACCATCCCTAGTTCCTTCTAATTGGTTAGATAAATGTAGGGTATCAAAACCATTATTAGTATTTGCCATAATTTCTTTCTGGCCATTAGACAACCAAGCATAGCCATCGTCAAAACCACGACCACCAAAGAAACCGTTATTACCGTTTCCGCCCCAATTGCCACCGAATAAAGCAAGCAATAAAATTACCCAAATCCAATCACTACCACAACCAAATCCACTATTACCATAACCACCCATAAAAGGCATCATAGGATAAGCAAATCCAGCATTATTATTAGTAGCCAAATCTACAGTTGGAACAATTCCAGAATTTCCATTCATAAATTTACCCTCCTTTCTATTTATTTTTATATCAACACCTTATTTTTCGGTGTTAATACCACTGTTAAACATTTTCATCATATTTTCCCATTGTTGTTTCTGTTGTGGATTAAAACTACTTACAGTTTCATTTAATAAATCGTTAGGGTTATTATTCTTCCTCGCTTCTTGGTATTTTTTGAACGCTTGTGGATTTGTTCTTTTTAATTGTTGTTCCATTTGGTTCATTATGTTCTGTGGTATCTGTTGTAATTTGTTCTGCATTAGCATTTGTAGAAATCCGTTCATTGTTTCTCATTTCCTTTCTTAACTCATTTATTTGTGTCTGTAATAATTCTATTTGCAAATCTTTTTCATCTTTTGGCACAATTTCAGTAAGTTCATATGTTTTAATTTCACCTTTTAAGTTTTTAATCCATACAACTGACATATCTTTACTAAAATAAGGTGTATCGCCAATTACCATATCTCTTTGTACTTCTTCTAATGAACTTGCATATCTTATTACATCTCTACTAGTTGGTGCTAATTGAAAGTTTTGTGTTAAATTAGTAGGTTGTTGTGGTGGTTGTTGCATTTGTGCTTTCATTTTTTCTAAGTTGTTTATTTGTTCGTTTAACCTATCAATATTTGCTTGCTGGTTATATGGATTAATATAAGGATTATTATACATTTTATTTCATCTCCTTTTAAATAAGCAAAAAGAGAAAGTACAATAGATGTGTTTTACTACGATCTAGTGCATTTCTCCTTTCGCATCTTAATTATCACACAAAAAAAATGCCCAAAAAGGCAAAAAAAGCGCAATTATAATAACATCAGCGTTTTATAAAACTGCAATTCAGAGTATTCATCATATAATTTCTTTAATTTCTTGATTTCATAGTTAATTGTGCGTGGACTTGCACCAATTTCCATACTTATCTTAACTATTGTTTCTCTTTGTAATAACATATCCAGGATTTTAACCTGTTCGTCCGTTAATGATACATTCTTCACAAAATCATCATATATTGCCTTGATTTTTAGCTTTTCTATCACTATAATCCCCTCACTTGGAGCGTATAATAATACATTTTTTGTGGATATGAGTGCAAAGTTTGTGCAAAAAATCGTAAAACTCGGAATAATTCGTAAATATTCGTAAAAAGCACTTAAATTTTAATATTGTGCTTTTAGCAACGAATCACATCTTTCTCTTAAATCTTTTTTTCTATTTCTGATTGTTCCTTCGGTATAACCAACTTGTTTTGCAATATCACAATTATTATAACCTTTTCGCCATAATTCAAAAATTTCTTTTTCTCTTTTGGCTTCATTAAAATACATTGTGGTTAAAATAAAGTTAAATAAATGCTCGTTTTCTATAAAACATAACCCCTTTTTCATATAATCCCCCTTTTGGTGGAAGATTATAATATAAATCGCAAAAAAAAGCAAATAATTATTTGCCCACATCTCTTATGTTATCTTCTAGTAATGTTACGCGACTTTCTACCCGATACATACGATCTATTAAGTTGTTATGCTCATGAACTTTTTGATCCAACTCATTTATTCTATATAAAACTAGGTCATTGTTTCTTTTATTGCTAGAAATCGTGGCGATCACACTAGGAATTGCGACACACAATCCGCTGATTATTGCTACTACTATTTGCATTTGCCGTCCCTTTCATATACTCTTACCAAGAAAATTATACCACAAAAAAAACATACTGGCAAATTGTCAATATGTGATGCTTAATAGCACCATTAGAATAGATATAGACATTGGTGCAAGGATACCCTTGACAATCGTTTCCTTTGGCTTTAAATCGTTTCCCACACTAGAAGTTTTGTACTTAAACTTCTTTACTTAAAGCATTATTCACTAATCTGCAGTTCGTGAAATTATCAATGTACCGATTATATCTACTCTAATGCTACCATTAAGGTAGCAGAATGACTAATAAAATTCGTACTTCTAAAAGTCAATATAATTATATCATTTCAATTTGCTTTTGGCAACTCATTATCTGCATATTTCCATTTATAACCAGCCGAATGTTTTTGCTTTCCCCTCAAACAATCGCTAATCGCTTGATTAGATACATTTAATTGTCTACTTGCTTCCGATATCGAAGGGAAAATTCTAATAATATTATCATTGTCATCCAATTGATATATTTTTTTGCTTATTTTGGGATTATTTATCATTTTTTTGCTGTTTCTTATGTTTAAATCATTATATCTAATATTATATTGAGCAGTACAAAATTCTAAATTATCAACGTAATTATTGCCTTTGTTTTCATCTTTGTGATTGATGTATTTATAGTTATTAGGATTTAATATAAATGCTTCTGCTACTAATCTATGAATATATTTATTTTGCCCTTTATTATCTTTACTTAATGAAACTATTTTATATCCATTCCCATTTGTTTTATTATTCGACAATATTTTTTCGCATTGCCATCTCATTCTGCCTCTGCCAGCATATACTTTTCTTTTCAAAGATTTTACTCTACCCAAATTAGATACTTGATATAATCCTTCATAATCTTTTATGTCTTTCCACACTTCTTCTATTATATATAACACCTCCCGAATAAGCGTTAGAGGAAGTAATTCGGGTACTTCCTCTATGTATAATTATCTCATAATTGTTTTAATTTATCAATATTTACACGTCGATAACCGGCAACTTTAGCTCTTTCTAATTTACTACTTAAACCACTTACTTTTAATATATCTCTATATTTGTTTGTTAATTGAGTTATCCTGCGTTGCATTTCTCCAACCAACTCTACATTATCGGTAGAACGAGCTAGTATTTGAGTGTCTTTAGATTTTCTTAATTCTAATTCTACTTTACGAAGCAATTGCTCACCTTCATACATAGAATAGTGCTTACCTTCAAATTCAAATCCTTTTTCGTTTTCATCTATTATATTTTGCAATTGTTCATCTGTATATTCTGGTTTGCTAACACCAGCAATACCATAAAAAACCGTATGATAACAGTTTAAAGTGCTTATCGGCCTATAACTTCCATTACCATCATGGTCTAATGTATATATATTACCTTTTAAATCTTTTGCGTCTTCGCCGTTCTGTAATTTATCAAATTCTTCAATCGAAAATTGATGGCCTTGCATTAAATGGTCAGGCGCAGGATGCAAGTGAGTGCTTATTTCTACCATATCTGCACCAAATTCTTCACCAAATAACTTCTGATTTTCATTGTGTAAGTTTCTTAATCCGTCCTTAAGATACATCCTGGTGGCAGAATCCAAACGAACCTGTCGGCCGCTTTCATAGTCCACATACTTTAAACCACTGCCGCCGATGTCTTTTAATATACCACTCAGTGCCTGGTCAAAGGTTTCTTTGCCCTGCCCCACATTTAACAATGCAGTATCAAGCAATTTTTCATAAGTAGACCTCAAACTAAAGAATTCACCATTTATTGTATAACCGATGGCATTACTGCGTGTGAAGTTGTACATTGCACCTTTGGTTATATTTGCAAGTGCCATAGTTTGTGTTTTAAGGGCTGTATTTGCCTCAAAAGGTGCGAATGGTATATCTCTATACTGGTAGAACTTTTCATAGAACAGTGTGTCTCCTTTGGCGTATTCAACGAATATTTTATCCACATCAGCGATATTCATATTCATGTACTTGGCTATCTTGCGGACGATGTCATCATAGTTACCACCGTATTTTAGGATTTGCACAAGTTGATATGCCTGCGTTGGTGTCAACTCACCAATTTTTTTGAGGGAGTTGCCTATGTTCTTTAAAAATATCTCGTTTGCGCGATTCGTACGTTCAACCAGTCTTTCAACTAACAAATTAATTTGTTCTTCGCTAATTTGCTTTGCCATAGGCAATCACCTCATTTTTTTATGCTTGTAAAGCATCCCAATCACTTTTGCTTATTATATGACTAGAAATATTGCTCCAATAATTTGTTGCTACCCAATCATTATATAAATTATCTGGAACTATAATTTTGCAATCACTTGAAACACTATTAAATACATTTGAATTTCCCAATGTAGGAACTGAAGTATGCTCACTAAAATCTAAATATGCTAATGATTGACAATATCTAAAAGCATTACTACCAATACTTGTAACACCACTAGGTATTTTTAAACTAACCAAAGCATAACAACTAGAAAATGCAGAGTCCCCAATACTTGTTACACCACTTGGTATTACCACAGTACTTAATGAAGAATTACTACTAAATAAACTCATACCTACACTTGTCATACTATTTGGCAATATTACATTTTTTAATACATAGCAACCATTAAATATATAACTCCCCATAGACGCATTATCGTTTGGTATTATTATAGATGAAATTTTAGTACCCTGATAAGCACCCATTTGTATGCTATTTATACCTTTTGGCATTATTATTCTTTTTAATAAAGAACAATCCATAAACGCATAATCACCAATAGATTGTGTGCCATTTTGTATCACTATATTTTTTAAAGACATACAATTACTAAAAGCCTCTGTAGATATTGATTGTATGCCAATGCTTGTACTTGGGATTGTAATACTAATCATTGAAGAAAAATTTTTAAAAGCATAATTTTTTATCCAACCGACATTTCCTAACTCAACTTTTTGCACAGAGTTTTGATATGCTCTATTTGAACCGATTAGCGTATCACTACTACTAGTGCCACCAACAGAAATTTCTGTAGTACCAGCAATAGATATTACATAATCACCAGCATTAGCATAAGTATGTTGTGTTGAAATTAGAGTGACAGAACTTATACCTGTCACAGAACTGGTGGTATTATCACCCCAATCAATAATTGTAGTACCATTTAGTGCAAATTTCAAAGTTGGTGATAATCTACCTTCGTATAATTTAATATAAATTCTTGTTGCGTTATCATCTGTTATATACATTTGTCCTATATCTAACATTCCATGATTTGTCACATAAGTTTTTGCGTCGCTCAAAGTCCAGTTCCAACCTTGTGCTGTTAAACCCTCATGAGTAGGATTTTCAGGCATAGCAGACAATGCTTGAAACGCTTGTGCTGTATAAGAATACAACCTAGTTCCGTCATAATCGTAGAAGTTTACGTCTTTTTCTTCTGGTTCTCCTCCACCACCACCCGTTGTTATACTGTCTACAAAATCAGCATAATCATCAATAGTTTCACTTGCTATTTGGTGTTGTGCGTCGGTTTTTGCGTTTATTGAACTTTTTAAACTTGCTTTTGCATTTTGTAATCTCGTAATTTCACTTGCTATACTCATTTAAAACCTCCTATATTGCACTCAATAGGGTTTCTATATTCCCTATTGTTGTATTTATATAAGTGACATCATATACATCGCCACTCGTTGTTGAAGTTGAATTTTTAACTTTACTTGTATCTAACTTACCACTAATATCTTGGTGTTGGGTTATAACTGTTCCTAAATCTGCTTCACCACTACTTGCTATGGTAGTACCATTCATTTTAACACTTGTGATAGTACCTGTGTATGTTTCACTTTGTAATGCTGTATCGGCTTTACCTAGACTTGTCTGTACTGCACTAGATAAGTCTGTACTAGGTATTCCACCACTAGGCAAATCATATTTTGCACTCCAAGCAGTTTTTTCAGTTGCATTTGTTAATTTGTTTGTCGTACTTGTATCATCAATTAAATCAGCACTTAATTTATTGCTACTTGTTATCTCGCTTTGCAAACCACTAACTAAATCACCTACTGGTATATTTATTGTAGAACCACTTTGTAATGTTAAAATTATCTTTTTATTTGTACTATCATAAGAACCATTTACTACGACACTTTCTAATGGTAAATCAACTGTTCCTGTACTAATTGTAGTACCTGCACTATTTTTTAGGTTCATTGTCATTACATAAGTTGAACTATTTATACTTAACTCTATTGTAGCGCCTGTATTTGTTGCTAATGTGTAATAAGTTAGGTTGTTCACATCTTTTGTGATAAAGTTTGATACATCCGGAACATCTATTGTAACATCGCCTGTCTGCCCATTGACAGAAGTAACTGCACCGCTACCTCCCTGGGAACTGATTGTAAGTGTGTCGCCGCTTTGATTCAATGTTATGTTTTCTCCAGCTGCAAGTGTCAATGTGTTTACACCGTTGATTTTTGCGTCTGCTCCGTCCTTGCCGTCTTGGCCTGCTGGGCCAGGAACGCCTTGCTCTCCTTGCTCGCCGTCAAATATTTGTACTGATTTTTCCACACCATCTCTGTTTGTTATTGTTACTGTTGCAGTGTTGCCTTCTTTTACCGCATCAATATCAACATTTGCAACTTCCTCAAGGCCATCGTGCAATGCCTGCTCGTATTGCTCAAATTGTGTTGGTGTGATAACCTCATTGCTGCCAACATAACTGCCCTCGCGCAAGAACATCTTTAATGCCGTTGGACTATAACGAAGCTTTAGCTCCTCGTTGTCAACTTCGTAGCCATAAACTTTTAACACAAATTCATTGCTAGTTTGCAAGATTTCATATGGTATGTCGCACTCGTCGTTTAATATAACCATGTCGATGTTTGTGTCGCCGTCAACAAATACTGCTTTCTTTATCAAACCATCGTAATCATCTGTGAAAGTAAACTTGCACTTGTCGACCTGATATTCGCCCTGGTTTAGAACATATCCGTTTGTCAATGATATGTTTGTTTTAGTAACCTTAATTTCTATTTTTTCCATCTTATTCCTCCGTTCCTAATAAGTCTTTTATCGTTGGACTTTCGTTTTTTATTTCTGCTATCTTCTGCTTTGCGACTTCTTCTTCTTCGCCGTAGACTTTCTCACGATACTCTACTCTGCTTGTAATTCCCATGTTGACCTCGCGTTCTAATCTTTGTTGTGTAGCTGTCTGGTTTTCAAACCTGCTGTAATCCATTGTGATCTCAATTTCGTTTTCACTCAACTCAATGCCCTCGAGATAGCATATTGCTTTTACCAAATCAATGATAACATCGCGAATAACTGTCTCGAATGTTTGCTTTGTCCTGAAGGCATCATCGTTTTGTGAAATAATCTCGGTTGCAGTCGCTCTGCCTGAACCGTCAAATCTGTACCAGTCTTCACCAAATCCTAGATCGCTCGAATACCAATTAAGCTCGGCATTGATTGAATCGATGTGTTCCTTGTATCGCAAGTCGAAACTGATATCCTTGACCGGTTGGTCTTTCATTCCGTTCATCGCAACGTATGTGCGGTCGTTTCTGTCGAAGTATAGTTGCTGTGATATGTTGCCATCCTCGTCAACCTGTGGCGCGCTTTTCAACGCTGTCTTGTCCACAAGTATTCTTCGTTTGCCATCAATGAACTCCATATCGAAACTATCGTATTTGTTATCAATGGCTTTCAACTTGTCGATTGAGTTCGCAAATATGCTTATTCCCATCGGCGAGTTGATGTCAAGGTTGTTAGCAAGCGCAGGTTTAATAATTTGAAAGTGTGGTGTATCAGTGTATTCTTCAACTAACTGTTCCACATCAGGGAACTTCAATGCAAAGTCTATTTCCTTGCCAAGTTGTGATTTGTCTTTCGACTTGTATAACTCATTGTACTTCCTGTAAACCTGACGCAATTCATTGGTGTTCTTGTCGCGTTCTGCCTTGAACTCGTGGTAGGTCAAGTGCGTGTAATACACGGCTTTCTTGCCCTCAACTTCTTGCCACTGGTCGAACACTATGAATCCGGTTATGTTGAAATTATCGTATGCGTATGGAACTATTACTGACGGATCATTGATGTACTCAATTCTCGTTCTGCCAAGACCATCCTTGTATTCGGTCATCGCCGTTGTTCCAAGCCCACACGCTAACTCTATCATCTGCGGAAACATAATTGTGAAGTTGTTTTGCTTGCTGTCTAGCACGCTCCACAATTTTTTTGTTTTCTCGTCGCTCGCAAGTTTTATGTCGCATTTGTTGCTCCACAATAACTTCATCATGTCGTTGGACGCTTTCTTCGCCATGTTCATCGTTTTCTTTTCGCATTGAACTTCTGTGCCGTCCGCTATTTTGATGTTGTAAAAATGGAAGTCGGCAACGTTGCCTTGAAACCAGCTTTTCCATTCGTCAATGTATTCGTAGTAGTCTTCGTTTATTATATCTATGCCCTTTTGATGTAACTGTTCTTTTAAATCTTCATATAATGTCATCTAATCTCCTCCTTAAAATTCTAACCCCAGCTTCTGCAAGTTATTCTTTACCCAATATTGGAAGTCATCACAACTATGCTCGGCGTAGTAATATGAATAGTCGTTTGTGTGCGTGTTGTAATACGTCTCGCCTGTGAGTTCCTTTTCTTCTTTGTCCGGCTCAGGTTTACCCTTTTCCACGCTATCTTTCTTCCACATATAATTCTTTAATTCTTTTATGTGTATCCAATTATTCATCGTGTTAAGTATAACATACTTCCCCGTATCTAACAAATCCTGCGAGTATTCGATAAGTTCCTCTTTCGTCTTGCCTTTGTTGACCGGATCTAACTTAATGCCGAACATCGCGAAGTATTGGTTTCGCAACGCACCCTCGGCGGAATCTATTGTTTCTGTGTCCACAATAGTTTGATACTTTTTGCAAATGTACGTCCTGAAATTGAATAAGTCCTGTGCCAACTCGCTCGGTGCTTTTTTATATGATTTTTCGTGTGGTGAATAATAGTAAGTGTCCAAGCGATACCATCGGCCATCCGTTGCATAGCCATAAGCACCGCAAGACGTTGCTGACGTTTGATGCCCACAGTCGATTGAAAAGTCCACATACAATATTCGCAGTTTGTTCTTTTCAATGTAATCCTCGGGTTCTATTATTAGCAAGTCAGGGTTGTATATTAATCCTTCAATACCGATTACTTCACCCAGGTATATCCAACGGTAGCGTTTCTCGTCGTATTGTTTCAAGCGCTCGGCTTCATCTATAAATATCGAACCAAGCCATTCCTTCGGTACTGTTCGATAATCACTTTCACTAAATAAATAGTCGTCGCGCTTTTCTTTGCTTTCTTTCCACAAATTTACCCAATTATATTTGTTTTTTGGGGGGTTATAAGAATAAAACGCATTAAAATAATCATTGTTTCCTCTTGTAAAAGTTGCAATTATTTGGTCTATCTCATCAGGATCATCCCAGCCAGTGAGTTCTTCAAACCAAACTTTTTTTATAGGGCTTTTCTCGTCTATTGTTCCTTTAACGGCTTCATAATCATCTCCACCAGCAAAATATATTGTGTTTCCATTATTAAACGTTATTTGCATTGGTGACACGTTTGCTTTATAGTCAACCTTTTCAATTAGTCCTAATCTTTTGCAAGCCCTTTTTATTTCTTTGTAAACGCTGTTTCTTAATAAGTTTTGATAACGTCTCAATATAACACACGCACAATTATCATCAGTTATACAACTAAAAACAATATTTAATGCAATCATTGAAGTTTTAGTTGAACCACGACCACCATAAATCACATTGTGAACTTTCAAATTATTAAAAATATTCCAAAAGTGTGGAGCAATTATATTTTTTAAATTGATGTCTTCACTCATCATCTTCACCTTTTGGTAAATCGTTTATTATGTTGTATCGGTGAGTATTAATAACTTCTTGTTCAGTTTTGTCTGACCAACCATAATTATTTTTTAAATTGAATATTGTAAAAGTGGCGTTTGCTTTTCCCATAAGTGCATTTTCTTCAAGTTGCGCTTGCACTCTATCTTTAGCACCTTTTATTAGAGTAAAAAACGAATCCCTTTTTTCATAGTTAATAAGCGTTACCCTATCAATGCCAAGTGAATATGCAAGACCACTCATTGTATAGGGTTTATTATCTTTATCACAATCTTCAAAATATTTATTAATTCCTTTTTTAAGTTCTTCTACCGATTTATATTTTAAAGCATTAGTGTTTCCAATTTTAGTTTCCTGCATACTCTTACCTGCCTTTTCTTTTCTTCTTGTATATTGTGATTGCTTGCCCTTGTTTGACGGCTTTTGCACGAGATTTGTACACTTTGCCTGTCTTACCCCACTTGTATCCGCCTTTGACCTTGCGTACTGGCATACAATCGCCTACTTTCCTTGTAATTAAGTAAATTATAACATAAAAACGCAAATAAACCAAACTATCGCTTGGTTTTTGTTGAAAACGTTTCTAATTCCTGCTTGATTTTGACAGGATTTCCCCTGTCGTCCATATCCACATCAACCCACCAACATGACTTGTCGTTGTTGAAACCCATCGAGCGTTCAAACGGTGTCAAGTCCTGGAGACACGAAGTTTGGAAACAATGCGTTTTGCCCTGTTTCATATAAAACGCCTGGTGTGTGTGTCCTGTTTGCAAGATATGAGGTAGTTCTTCGGCTGGGATGCTGTCGAGGTATTTCTGCAACTTATAGGACTTCGCGTATGCCCCTCCACCTTTGCCATGGTACAAACGGATTTTTAGCTTGCCGATTTTTAAGTCCTCGCAGTCGCTTCCTAGGTAGTGCAAGTCTGGGCGATGATTAGCAATGTCCTTGCAAATGTCTGCACCGCATCGTTGAATCCACCACGCATCGTGATTGCCACTGATGAAATACGTTGGAATATCGCTTTTTGGGTACTTGTCGATGACGTAGTCGCGCTGCCCTGTGTATGATAACTCGCGCAACTCGTATTGTTGCTGTGGTCTGCCACTTACACCTTCAGTCAAGTCACCACTGTGCAAGACATAATCCACACTTTTTTCATTTGCCTTTGCGTATAAATAGCGCAAAATGTCGAGGCGATCATACTTGCTCGCAAGGTGTGTGTCGCTTATTAGCAAGAGTTTTAGGTGTTCCAACTTGCTTGGGACTTCATAAACTTCGCTGCGTTTTTTTTGCGCTAATTTGACCACTTTTTCGCCTATAATTTCGTATAGATAGCCATATTTTTTCATCATTTCTATTAATCCACACAATTCATATTCTTTTATATTTAATTCTTTTAATATGTCATCTACGCGTGGCTCTTTTTTTAACTGCAAGTATTTTGCTAGCTTTTCAATTAATTCTTCCATAAATCCTCCTATTTTACTTTATATGACTGATTTAATCTTGTTAATTCAAATTCGTATTCGGTGTCATCGAAATTAAGATAATCCCAGATGGCGTTTTTAAAGTATTCACTCATGTGAATATTACTATACACATACCACTGATAGAATGTCTTGGCATCAAGTGACATCTGCTGGAACAGTCGTTTGATTCCTAATCTGCGTCCGATAAAGTCATCGTAAGTAATAAACCACATCTGCTCGTCAATTAGACGACAAACAGAATAATCAATCCCCGTCTTCATTTTCTTCATCTCCAATGATATCATGTATAAAATAATTCAAAAAGCATAAAAAAAGGCACAAAAAACAAATTGTGCCTATGAATAAAACAGATAAAATAAAAATCAACAATTTCATGTGCATACCCTCTTTTTATAATATAAATATATCACATAAAATGAAAAAACGCAAAAAAAAAGAATAGGAAGGCGGTTTGACTATCCTATTCAAGCAGTAAAGGGGTAGTGATACTCTTGTATCACAACATAATTATAACACAACTGTGTGGAAATGCAAAATTAATGATTAGATTTTAATTCATTTAATTTGTCTAAAAGCAGTTCACAAGCATAGACCATATTATCACTGTCTGTAAAATCATCTGTTTTTTCATAACATTCTTTTGTTTCTATAATTTCTTTTTCTAACTCATCAATTATGTTATTCAAACGAGATATTTCGTCTATAAGTTCCAATTCTTCTTTATCACAATGAGTTAAACCAATACCTGTATGCGTTGCTATACTACATCTTGTATATACATTTTCTTTAATTTTTTCAAATCTTTCTCTATTCATCTTCATCACCATTTAATAAATTTAATAAATTTTCTTTAAAATTACTTGGTTCATAATTATCAACCATATTTTCTTCATAGTCATAATCTGGTTCAAATGTATATAAGTTATCATCGTTATATTTTATATATTCAACTGCTTTTTCTATTATTGATTTTAAACAATTATTATCTTTTTTTAATATTTTATTTTCTTCTTGTAAATCATGAACTCTGTCTTTTAATAATTCATATTCATCTTCTGCTTTCATTATAATTCTGTTTAATTCTTCATTATTCATTTTTGCCACCTAATAAGATATTCTCAATTTCTTCTATTGTATATGAACAATCTTTGTCTAAACCATATATGTATTTTGTTATTACATAATTATCTCTTTCTTCATATAATTCATATTCAAAATTATAATCCAATGCTCCATTTTCTTTAAATGTGTCATAATAATAAATATTAAAATGTCTTTTATCATCTATTTTTTTTTGATAAAATCTATCACAATTTTTTTGGTGTTCCATTTCAAATAATTTATACCCACTATTTAATAATACTTTTTCTGTCATAATTTTTAATCCTCGTCGAAAAATTTTATTTTCCTTTTCGAATGTTTATTATATTTGCTTAATATGTACTTTGCTAATATATCTACATTTTCTTTCACTTGATAATAAATATCTATTTTCTCTAAATGTTCAGGTTGTTCTACAAACAAATCACCACATACTATTTCATATTCTGCCTTAGACCAAAAAGAATACATTAGCCAATTATTTATTTCTTCTTTAAAATCTTTGTAATTGTCTTTTTTTAATGCTTGTGTTATTCCATATAGAAAATTAGCACTATCAAATATATTGAACAATTCTATCTTTTTTCCATTGAAATCATAATTCAATACATACCATTGCATCCCCATTTTATTTAACTGTTCCATCTTTTTTTCATCACTTTTTGTCATTTTTTATCGTCCTTTCTAACTTCTCATAAGATTTTTGCAACTCGTGTATAGTTCCAAAAAGTTTCTCTCGTTCTTGTTTATAGCCTTCATTTTCTTCTTGTAATTCTTTTATTTCTTCTTCGTATTCATCTTTTAATTGTGCGTACATTGTATTATCTTCTTGTAAATTAGTTATGTAATCTTTTAATTGTTGCGGCTCATATTCTGCATTAGCAATTAATATATCTAATTCTTCATCATTCATTATTACTCACCTTTGCTTTCTAAACTTCGTTTCCCCAACAATCCCAATTTTCAGTTGTTTGTCTAGCAAATAATTCTATTCTTGGTATATCTCCACATAATTCTACAATTTTATTTCTAACTTCATCTGGTTTTCTACTATGCTCTCTTATTTCACTTTCAACTATTTGTGATAAACTTCTTGTATTAAATTGCATTTTTTTACCTTTTATACCAATTAAACATAATTCTGCATTTCCTCTTGTATAATGCCCCATGCCTAAATGATTTTTCCCATTTTTAGTTTTTTTAATCCAACAAAATCCACACGTTTTATAAGTAAATCCCCAAGATTCAATAACCTCAAAACAATCTTTTAAAAATGGCATTGTTACCCACATAAATAATATAGCATTTTCAGTAGTTATGTCTTTAATGGGTAATTTCTTTATATCTTCAAGATTCATAGTATTATAAAATGATTCAGCCCCTCTAATATCACCATGAACACCTTTCATTTTCATTTTATCATTATATTTCCAAGGTGGATCAGCATATATTATTTTATATTTTTTATTTGTATTATAAATATCCACTTTCATACTTATTCTCCTTTACTTTTAAGATAATCAATAATTTTCTTTTGATTTTTTATTAATTGGTTAATTTTAAAAATACAATGCTCAGTAACTATCGGTGTATCAGTATCAAATAGTGTTTTATTCCCCGCAATATTTATTTCTACTTTACAACCAACACATTTTATTTCACTTATATTTTCTAATTTTTCAGGTATTTTATTTTCTTCTTCTACTTCAACAAAATCATATAGTGGATTAAATAATGCTCCTGTTGTAAATGTACCTGGTTCCCATCTAAAATTTTCCCCGTCCCAATATATTTCAGTAACATAATTATCATCGTAGAAAACTTTAAACCTTACTTTTTCATCTGTTCCTAAATTATTTATAAAATCATATAATTTTTCACTATTTATTTTCATATTCTATTCTCCTTCCTTTTTTATACTTTTAACTTTTAACATTATTTTATTTCACTGTTTATAAAATATTCTATCTTTTGCCATTCTTCATCGGTAATCATATTTCTCAAATGTTTTTCATATAAGTTCCACCTACATATAATTGAATATTCTTCATTGTCTTCTTTAAATTTTAAATCATAAAAGTTATTCAATTCTGTTTTTTCTTCAAATATACTACGAATATTTTTGTTATAGATTTCATTCATGTTTATTCTTCTGATTCTCATTTCACTAATCACACAAAGGAAATAATCATATAAATATGCAATGTCGTAGTCGTTCGCAAACTTAACTAACGGATTCTTTATGTTAGGATATTGTTTTATCATATCTCCTAGTTCGTATCGCATTGCTTTGAGTTGCTTCGTTGGTAATACTCGAATCAACGACTTAGACCAAATTCTCATAATTTTACCTCCTATTAAATAATTTAATTTTCTAAATCAACTAATTTATTTATGTCTATATCTAAATCTAATATTTTAGATACTTCTTCTTGAGTTAAAACATTTTTAATAATTAAGTATGTACATAACTTTGAAATAACACCTATAATTTTCATAAAATCTTCTTTATTATCTTCAACTGTTCTTTTATAAGTATCATAAAATAATTCTGCTAATTCATTTTTCATATTCCTACCTCCAATTTTCTATAAAACAAAAGAAACACTTATATGATACATCGAGCCAATTATCGCTAGAGAACAGACTCAATATATCGTATAAATGTTTCTAATGTCCTCTAGCAATTTAATTTTATCATTTTTGTGTAAGTAAGTCAATAATTTTCTTCCCCATATCTTTCTTCGGCACTATTACAAATCTCACACCATAGCGCTGTTTCATCGTCTGCATAACTTTTAATAAAACCGTGCCTGTCACCCTTGTATGAGGTGAAGACCAGTTTTTTATATCTTCGATTGATTTAATCTTGCTTTCAGCTATTAAGAATATAAAATCCTGGCATCCGTCTTCTTTTGCGCGTTGTATTTCTCTTTTAATTCGTTCGTGTTCACTTGTGTGGCATAAGTTTCCTGCTAATTCTAATAAACTATCTTTTCTATCAATTACCACACTATTGTTTTTGAATATTTTATAATCACCATAATCTAATTTGCTTGTAATGTAATCAATATTGTGTTCATCAAAGTATTTTAAGATAGATTTGTGTCCTTTTTCCCTAGTATCTACAATAATTATGTTATTCATTTGATTCACCTTTTAAATCATATTTACACATTTTAATTAAATGTTTCTTTTCAACTTTACTATTTGCTAATATATATAAATATCTATTTTTTGCTTCTCTAATTTCAGGAGTCCAACCTTTTTCTTTAGCCATTTCTTCTGTTATATTAATTCCACTTTGTCTAGGGTGTCTTAATCTTCCAACTTTATCCCTATAAAACTTTGCTTTACCAGTAGAACCCAGTCTATAAGCGTTTGTCGCTTTATAAATAACACCGCTATGTCCTTCTGTCATATCACTAAAACTTAAAACCGCTTTAATTTGTGGTTTATCTTGTTTTAATAATTTTAAGCATCTACTAATAAACCAACTTTCAGTATTTTTAGGAGTGCAATCCAATATATGAAGTCTATGCAATTCGATAACCCAATCTTTATATTCTTCACCAAAAATACTTGCTCTAACATTTTCACTACAAGGAGTTGCAAACATTAAACAACCAATTAAATTTTCACCATCAAATAAACCATAACATGGACTTGGTCCATTATGACAGCCATGCGAATAATGATTTTTTTTAATATATTCTTTTGCTAATTTGCAAGGTATTTTTTTTACAGTATAATTAATCATTATCATATTCCTTTAAATCTTTTAAAATTTTATATAAAGCAATAATGTAATCTTCTTCATTTAAAGTTGAATCTTCTAAAATTTCTTCAATATATTTTATTATTAATTCCATTTTTACCTCCATTTTATCTCGCCATCTCTAATTGCCCTCTAAAATCGTTTCTACGGAGTTTTATTGTTTCCTAGTATATTTATATTACTTTTATGTTTTCGTGGCAACAGTGCGCGTTTAGCGAGGGTTATGAACCTAATTTATATATTTCGTAGTCATCGCCAAGTAGTTTGCTTATTTCTTCTACCAATTCCACAATTTGTGGTATTTGTTCCTTTAATGCTATATCTTCTATTTCTACTAATAAACTATTTAATTGTTCTTGCATATTCAATTCCTCTCTATATTAATATAATTTTCTTATGTAAAATTCATATTTGTCGAATCCTTCACCATCGCCTAATATTTCTTTTAATTCTTCATAACTATTTACCTCGTATTCACTTCCGCTGGAATCACAATAAACTCCAAAAGTTAATTTAGTCCAATTAACACATGATATCGCTATCAAAAAATTATTTAAAGTCATTTTGCCTCCTTTCTACGGTACACACGGTTCTCGCCGGTTCCCAACACTATGGGAACTCGCAAACGCCTTATTTATAGGGCTTTGAATGATAGGTTCCCAAGTTCCCACGATTTTTTTATTCCTATACGCGTGAGGAGTATATAATGATTTTTATATAAATTTAGTTATATACTCTCTAGAATATAAAAGTGTGTATTTTTTGTGGGAACCGGGAACCATCGCCGCAATCGCCCTGTTTTCGGGCATTTGGCGGTTCCCACTCGGTTCCCAAGTTCCCAAATTTAGTCAATTTTGTATAAAATACATACACAATTTGTTGCAATTGACTGAATTTTTTTCTTTTTTGTAATTCTATTTTCATCAGTCTCAATTACGCCTTTTAACTTTGCCCAAGATAAAAAACTTTGTGAATTATAACCTGATTCCTTAATCAATTTATCAAAAACTCCTTTAATGATAAATATTTTTTGTATTCCTTCGTCAGGATAATCTTCGATTTTACCCCAGCACTCTTTTGTGAAATCGCCAAAGTCGTTTGGCATAAATTTATTTATATTACTTACAACCATATCTTTAATCCACTCATAAGCGTTTTTATTAGCAGATACATCGTCTTTGGTATATAGATAAGGCAATAAATCATCCACTGTGAGTAATATATCATCTTGAAATATCCACTGATTTATTAAACTGTCTGCCGTTAATATAATGCTCGCGCTTGCCGATTGCTTCTCTGTTGCTCCTTTATCAATAAGTTTCTTAAAATATCGTTGCTGCAAATCACGGACATAGTCTTGAATTTCTTCATTTTTTAATTTTTCCACAAACTCTTTTCCCGCAAAGCCAAAATTATTATCTAAAACCTTGCATAAGCCGACAGGATCTTCAAACAATTTCTCGTCCTTACAATCAATTTGTATTAGTCTATTAATTGCACCACCACCGCTATTTGAACTTGATATAGGCATCTCACCATTTGTGATTATGCAATTTTTCCAGGTAGATAGTTTTTGCAATCCGCCTGCCTTTGCGCCTCTTGATTTCCCTATACCTTCTGTTAATTGATATATAATCTTGTCAAAGCCCTGTTTTTCATTTGCTTGCATCTGCAATTCATCAATACAGAATGGCATTGAATTTAAGAAACCAGCTTGAAGTTCTAAAGCAACATTTGTGGAATTGAATGTTGTAATATATTCGCCCATTCTTGAATTAGCCCACACGCTTGCAGCTAATCTTAATCCAACGGATTTACCTGCTTCAGTTCCACCCCAAACGTGTACAAAGAATGGCAATGCACCACAAATTTCGAGCAATACCGATGAAAAACTACTAGACAACATAATTCTCGCAATTTTTCCATATTTCCTGATTTTCTTTACTGCTTCAATCCATATTTCGTAGTTTCCGCGTTGTTTCACACTTTCAAATAAATGTTTAAATGATAACTCACCATCAAACGTAAGATTCTCAACATAAGGACTAAAACCGTGTTCACCTACCCATCCTAATCTACTGACAGAATTTTGCTCTGGTATTTTGTCATAATTCAAATGTTCGATTTCACTTATATATTTAACAATATATTTAGCATTTTCACTTGTAACCATCAACCCCTGGTTTGATAACTCCACAATTTTATTTGCACTTGCCAGCATATCTTTTGGCACAATAATTGTCTTCCAATAAATTCCTTTTTTAAATGTTAGACGCAAACGCTCTTCGCCATTGTCTATATTAATCATTCTTTCTATTGGCAAAATCGGTTGATTACATACAGTTATTTCAAATCCATACTTATCAAATGTTTTTATACCTATATCATTGGCAATATAATCACCACAGTTAAATGAAAATGGTTGGCCTGTGAAATCTGTTGAGTTCTCGCTAATTATCTTATTAGAATTTTTAGATAGTAAATACGCGTTCCAGAGGGTGATAAAGTTTTTAACACCAACTTTACCTGCCTTTTCTTTAATCTGTTCACGAAGCTGCGCCATTAAAAATTGATTATCTTTATATTGATACAACCATTCAAATGGTTTATCACCTTTGATATAATCATCTTTTTCAAAGTCTGGAATTTCTATTATATCTTTTGGATGTAAAATTATTTCGTTTTTCTCTGATTGGTATTTTTGATCTTTTTCATAAGCTGTCATTCCTTGAAAACCATCTATTGCTTTCTTTATTGTATTAGGCAAATAATCTTCACGTTGCAATTTTCTTTTGTGTTCTTCATCTTTTCTTTGTGCATAAGGAGAATTTATAAACGCATTATAAATTTTATTGTAATCTTTATTACACCAATAAGCAAGCACATTACAAAAAGCCAAATCTATTTCACTTTCTCTGCCACCATGGCCTTCTGGTATTCCGTTCCATAAATCAATCAATTCTTTATTGCTTTGCAAACCAATTTTTAAATAATCTTTGTCGTATGAAGCTGGCGAAATATTAAAATTGTTATTTAATAAAACTTTTGTTTTTCTTTTCATATATTTATTTAATATATCCAAGAGATTATTTTGAGCATTTTTAAACTCGCCTTTTATGTGATTGCCCGTTATGGTAAGAAATCTTTTTGTCATGCCACAAACATATACTTCTAAATCATCATGCTTTATATAATATTTTTCCTTATCATAACTAAAATTTTCATCGCAGTAAAATAATATTCTTATTCCTTTACCACTTGGAGAAAATTCAGTATATGAATCCACCGTATCAATTATTTCCTGCGCTTTATCAGATATAACACCATTTTCATCAATAACATGGTCTATATCTATCGCACAAATATTATTAAAAACACCAATTCCCAAACCATATTTATCGTTTGTTTTCTTTACCACATATTCATAATTATCAAACTTGGCTTTATCAGAACTATCGCCATATTTAAGAGAGTGTGGATCAATTGGTATTTTTGTATTGTCCTTTGAGTAAGTCCATAAACAAAACAGCCCCTTTTGTTTTAATTCTTCTGGTATATTTTCAAAATTATATTTAGCCATTTTGCTTTATCTCCTCTCTTTAATTGGTACTAATTTTATGTAATCAGCATATATTTCCATATAGAAACGATTGCCCCATTTATCAATAATCCATTGAGGAATTCTGACTTTATTCGTAGTCTTTTCAGCATTCTTTTGAAGCGTTAAAACAGGTTGTTCCATCTTTGCACCTCCTATCTTTTTACCTGATATAAGTATAGCACCTGCCAAAGCACCTAGTCAACATTTTTTTAAAATAAAAAAAGAACTTTTGTAAAGTTCTTAATCTAATAAACTTCCTTCACTTTTTTTGTTGTCAATTTCTACTACGCTATTGTCAAACGGAAGCTCATCTTCTGCCTCTTGTGGCTTTGGTTTTAGCAATTCAATGCTTTCAACTTGGATGTCGTTTGAATAAACTGTTTGTCCATCCTTTTCGTAATTATTATTTAGCATCTTGCCACAAATAATAATCTTGTCGCCTTTCTTTGCATATTTTTCCATAAATTCACTTTGTATTCCCCACACAGTGAACGGGAAGAAATCGCTGTCGTAGTTGCCTTCTTTGTTTTTGTAATCACGTTTTACGGCGATGGTATTCTTTGTGTATTTTTTGTCGTTATAATATTTTACCTCTATATCTCTGCAAATGTTTCCTGTTAATATAATTTTATTCATTTTTTTCTCCTTCTAATATCTTAACAATTTCCCTCAATTCATCTTCAGCGCAATCACTTAATTTTTTGCCATAACGTCCAACCACTTCAATTGCATTTGGATATGATTTTATTTTTGATTTTAATTCTTCGAGTTTATTATTTTCTTTTTTTTCTGAAATAACTGCGTCAAACATATCATTCTCAATTATGTCAAATGCACACATATATAAATATCTACGCGAATATGTTTCAACACCTCCAAGCCCTTGGATTTCGTTGCAACCTTTTAATTCTAAATTTCTCATTGGACTAGTATATTCAACTTTTTCTTCAGTATTTTCCACATTAACTATTGTCAATTTTGCCATTTCATTATCAAAGCTAATTGATGTGAACAATAATTCTTCGTTGCAAAATTTAATTATAAAAGGTATAAAATCAGCAAGTTCATAATAAGTATAACCCGCAAATTTATTCTTACCGCTCTTTTTTATATTTTCTTTTAATAGCTTTTCTTTAACATTTTGTATTTTTATATAAATGTTTTTCTTTTCCTCTTTCATAATTCCTCCTTTTTATGCCATCTAGCATAATTCGCCTTTTTTAATCCATTAACTGTTAACCCATTTTTAAAAGCGTGTTTTAAATTTTCACTTTGAGTATTCCATTCCAAATTATCAACACAATTATTTTTTTTATTACAATCAATATGATTAATTTGTGATTTGTTTTCAGGATTTGGTATAAATGCTTCTGCTACTAATCTATGAACTTTTTTAGAATATCTTTTTTTATTTTTAGTTAATGTAACACCTTGATATCCTTTTGAAATAGTGGCATTTTTTAAAATTATTTCTTTTGAAATAAAATATTCTTTACCGTGAACAAGTCCTTTGTTAAAAACTTTTTTGGATAATCTTTTAACTCTGCCATAGTTACTAATTTGATATAATCCTTCAAAACCTTTAATATCTTTCCAAATTTCTATTCCCATTTCCTCCACTCTAATATTTTTTCAACTTCTTCTTTCAAATAAGGCACATCTATTACCTGATATTCTTCGTTGTTTTCGCTAAACCACACTATAAACCACTCATCGACTTCTAAATCCGTGTATTTCTCTATCAAGTATTTATAAATAGATACCTGGATGAAATAGTGTGAAAGTGTCGTGTCTTTCAAGTGTGATAAAGGTGCTTTCATTGGTTTCGCATATTTTTCATTTTTGTGAATGTCGCTATTGGTTTTGTAATCAACTAATACAAGTCCACCTGTTAATTTGTTTATAAAAAGTGAATCAACAGCCGAGGCGATATCATAAACTTCTGAGCCAATAATTTTTTCGTTAGCTAACAATTCAAGTCTGTTTTTATAATCCTCATAAAAGCAGTCTGCTTGATGATATATTTTATTTAATGCATCTCTTTTTACTTCATCATCGGGATAAAACATTTGGTTGCAATCGCTTTCAAATTTTACCTGAACATATTGA
>Ga0265298_10002482_pt1 | contig 25604 bp, 24 predicted proteins | sample AusTroGonzalo_MG_3_FD_193486 | JGI IMG/M metagenome (GOLD analysis project Ga0265298, IMG submission 193486) | Bovine rumen microbial communities from tropical cattle in Woodstock, Queensland, Australia - Gonzalo_01 | ecosystem: Host-associated > Mammals > Digestive system > Stomach > Rumen ...
CTGCGGCAAGGCCGGAATCGTTGGACAGCCGCGTGCAATGAAGGCACTTGAGACCGGCATGAACGTCAACACCAGGGGCTACAACATCTACATCAGCGGAGAGGACGGAACCGGACGCCACAGTGCAGTCAGGGAGATTGCAGCCACAATCTCCGCCCGGAGGCCCGTGCTTGACGTGATGTACTGCCACAACTTCAAGCAGCCGCAGCGCCCGTTCCTGATTACGGCACAGTCACCGTTAGGTTCAGGACTCAAGGGAGCGATGGATGAAGTGGCTGCGCTTGTCGATGAGTGCAACTTCACCGAGGCCACGGACAAGGTCAGGGAACTCCGCAGCGGGATCAGCGTGCAGAACCTGCTTCTTGACCAGTATCTTGTTCAGGTTCAGGAGGCACTGCGCTCGGGGGTCTCCGAATCGGACAAGTACCGCATCAACCTCGTGTGCGACAACGCTGGCCGCGACGGCTGTCCCCTGGTGGAGGAGTACCACCCCACCAAGACGAATCTCTTCGGCCAGATTACGGGCAGGAGCGGCTACGCACACCTGAGGATGACATCGGGATCCCTGCTTGACGCCGCCGGAGGATTCTTTGTAGTGAGGGCTGACAAAGTCCTGTCGCAGGAAGGCCTGTGGGACAGCCTCAAGCTCTATGCCGAAAGCTCGAGCTTCATGGTTCCGGGGAGCAAGGACAGCGACATCCCGTTCATCAGACCGGTGACTTCTCCCGTGGGAACCAAGCTGATCCTGATAGGAAGCGACGAACTCTACGACCACCTCTGCGAGTCAGACGACGAGTTCCTGAGGCTGTTCAAGGTATCGGCGGAGTTCGATTTCTCGATGCCGGCTTCCGATGAGAACATCAGGGGAACAATGGCCTATCTTCTGGATATGGCACGCAAAAACAATCTCAAAGAGGTTTCTGATACCGCCATATGCCAGCTTCTGGTCTACAGCTCATGGTACGCCGAGATGCGTGACGAGCTGACTACCAAGCTCTCTTTCCTCAGCGACCTCCTTTCGGAAGCGGACTACATAGCCAGGCGCGAGAACCTGGCGTGCATAGATGCGTCCTGCATCACGAAGGCCATGGAGGAACGTGACTTTGCAAACAGCCTTACCGAGGACAAGATAAACCAGGAGATCCAGAACGGAGAGATGGTGATATCGCTCGAAGGTTCCAAGGTCGGCGTGATAAACGGCCTTGCCGTGATGGACAGGGGCCTTGCCTCATTCGGAACCCCCACGGTCATTTCCGTATCGGTTGCCCCGGGATCGGAAGGAATCGTGAACATCGAGCATGAAGCCGGTCTTTCCGGAGAAATACACGACAAGGGTCTTCTCATCCTTCAGGGATATCTGCGCAAGCAGTATGCGCGGACCTTCCCCCTGTCCGTCTATGCGGGAATCTGTTTCGAGCAGTCCTATGCGGAAGTGGACGGCGACAGCGCCTCGTCGGCTGAGCTGTTCGCCCTGCTGTCTGCCATCGGCGAGATTCCGGTACGTCAGGACATAGCGGTCACGGGATCCGTCAATCAGCTTGGAGACATACAGCCTGTGGGAGGAATCAACGAGAAGATACTGGGGTTCTACACCATATGCGAGCTCATGGGCCTTACCGGCCGTCAGGGCGTGATAATCCCCAGACAGAACATCAAGACGCTGATACTGCCGGACAGGGTGCTGAAGGCGATCGAAGACAGGAAGTTCCACATCTACCCCATTTCCACCATCGACGAAGGAATGGAGATACTGACGTTGCGTCAGAGCGGAATACGCAATGTAAAGGGAAACTTCCCGCCTGACACAATCAACCACATCATAGAGAACAGACTCAGGAAACTGTACGAACTTTCCAAGCCGAATTAAGTGCAAATCTCCGGCTTTTTCCTCTCACCGTTATCTTCCAGACTGCTGTAGTATGCTTCCAGCTTTGGTCTTGCCGCCTCGTAGGCGTCCTTGAGGTGCGGGTCGAACTGGCTGCCCATGCCTTCCAGCATGATGGAATCCGCCTGTGCGAACGACATGCTGTCCTTGTACACGCGCTTGCTCACAAGGGCATCGTAGACATCGGCAACGGCCATGATGCGGGCCTCGGGCGGAATTGCGTCGCCCGAAAGACCTTCAGGATAGCCTTTGCCGTCCCAGCGCTCGTGGTGGTAATGGGCCACGTTCTCGGCAAGATGGTGGAAGGCATCGTCCGACGTGTCCTTCAGGATTTCATGGACTATACGCGCTCCCTCGGCGGCGTGGGTCTTCATCTTCTCGTATTCCTCGGGCGTGAAGCGTCCGGGCTTGCGCAGCACGGCATCATCGACGGCAATCTTTCCCAGATCGTGCATAGGTGCCGCCTTGATGAGCATCCTGCAGAAGTCATCGGTCAGGTTGTAGCCCTCCGGGACCAGATGCCTTTCCCTCATGGTGTCCACGAGCATACGCACTACATCGCTTGTCCTGCGGATGTGGCCTCCGGTGGAGTTGTCACGGCTTTCGACCATGACTGCCATGCTGAGTATCTGGTTGTCGCTCATCCTGACTATGTCCGCCGTCTTCTTTGCCACCTGCTCCTTGAGATCCTGATTGAATCCGTCCAGAAGCTTTATGTACTTGCGGTCCAGGGTGTCGTCCGTGATGACGATCCTGTAGCCGTTCTTCCTTTTGCTCAGGTTAAGCTCTCCGACGGTACAGAGATAGATCTTATCGCCTTTCTCGTAGAAATGGCTGTTGGATGCTGTATCCGTAGGTTTTTCATCGAACGCCTTGAGCCAGGGCGTCAGCAGTTTATCCATGCTGGAGCTTCGCTTGAGGCTCAGGTCCACGGATAGGTCATTGAGCTTCGGCATGATCTGTCTGGCTGTTGCGTTGCTTCCCAGATAATTGTACTTCGAGTCGAACGTTATGAAGCCGGTGTCTCCGCTCTCCGCCATTGCGGCCATGACCGTCTCGGTGACGTCATAGAGGTTCAGCCTTCTGGCAATCAGCAGGTACACCAGCTGCGCGGACACATATGTCAGCGGCAGTAGTTCGACATCGGGCACCAGCCATCTTCCCACGAAATAACCGAAAACGGAAACAATCTCGGGAAAAATCATCATGATCAGGATCTTCCTGCCTATCTGGTTGTTCCTGAGCATCGTACGCACTATGACTACGACACTTATGAGGAAATAGAGGATCACGATGCCCTGCATGAACGTGTGCATCGGTCCGTAGACCTTGTGCAGAGTGCTCACTCCATGAGCGGAGACCAGTGTTGCGCTTTTGTAGAAAAGTCCGATCCTGCCGATGGTCAGTACAAAGAAGTATCCGACGATGCATAGGAGCAGAAGCGCCACGCGTATCCATCTGTTGACGTTGATTCTGCAAAGACCGAACACGGAGAGCATTATCAGGAGCTGCAGGAACGGACCTCCCAGATAGATTAATTTGGCGGCCATAAGTGCGGCATCCAAAGTCTTTGACTCCGCAAGCAGGAGGTGCGCAAGATTGACTATCGGGATCAGGACGAACAACAGTGTGATGTGGACGTCGTAATGCCGTCTCCAGACCAGCATGTACAGTCCGGTCAGCACAATGGAGAGTATCAGAATCGCATAGTAACAATAATGCAGAAAACTCACGACTCAATCCTATCACACGTTCAGTTTACGGAAAAGCCCGGAACACCGCAGTGCATCCGGGCTATGTCTATATCCATGATTCGTTGGAATCAGCTGTTGCTGAAGCGGTTGTCCCAGTCGGACTCCTTCTTGCGTCTCTCGTATTCCTCGGCACTCTCGCCCTTGGTCTCTTCCTTCACGAAATCCTCAGGCTCGGGGTTGTAGTAATAGGTCCTGCCTTTCCTTCCGCCCTTGCGCTGGTCCCTGCGGCCGTCCTTGCGTCCGTCCTGGTAGCCTCTCTCATAGTTGTCGTCCTCGTAAGGATTGACAGGAAGGATCAGTCCCAGGATGAAATAGATCACAAGGCACGGTGCGATTGCGGTGAAGATCGATATGAGGACGACAATCAGTCTGATTGTGTCGACAGGATAATCCCTCCATTCGGCAATGCCCTTGCATACGCCCAGGATCTCTCCGTTCCTTGATCTGTAAAGTCTTCTTGTAGCCATTGTTTTTTTCCCCTTCTATCTTATCGGCTTAGCCGTTCATGTTCTTCTTGAGCTTCTCGAGCTCACTTTCAATCTCTTCCTGCTCCTCAAGGTCCTTGAACCTGATTTCCTTATCCTTGTCTTCGGCACTCTGGCTCTTGCGCTCGCTCATCTTGTCGATGTGCTCCTCCATCTTGCTGAAGCGGTCCAGCGGATCTGCGTCCTTGTTCCTGCTGCTCCAGTTGTAGGTGTAGGTGTACGGTCCGCTTGAGCTGCGCTTTGCCTCGGCTTCCTTTGCAGCCTGCTCACGCATGCTCTTGTACTTGGCCTTTGCACCTGCAAGCTTCTCTTCCAGCTTCTCGATGTCGTCCTTGTACTTCTTCACCAGCTGCTCGTAGCGCTCGCACTCGGCGTTGAGCTTCTGAAGTTCCTCGGCAAGCCTCTTCTTTTCCAGAAGTGCCTCGCGGGCAAGATCGTCGCGGCCCTTGGAGATTGCCAGCTCGGCTCTCTTCTGCCAGCGGTCGACCAGACCCTGGAGCTCTGCGGCCTTGCGCTTTGAGGTACTCTCGGTTCCGATTGCCGCAGCGCAGTTGGTCTTGATCTCGATGATGGTGTCTTCCATCTCGTTGATCATCAGCTTGATCATCTTTTCCGGATCCTCTGCATGATCGAGGAGGGAATTGATGTTTGAATTGATTATGTCCATGAACCTAGAAAAAACTCCCATGTCCAATCTCCTTAATCGTCAGTATTATGTCCACCTTTCAGCGGTCACACAAGAACTATAGCAAAGAGCGTGCCAAGTCCAGGGGCGAACAGCCCTTCCGGGCATTCAGACAGCCAGCTATTACAACTTTTTTGCGTTTTTTTGAGGAAAAAGCTGTTGCCCATCTACTTTTTTCCTTTTTATTTGACAAAAAGAAGCTTTCAGACCGACAGGTTGCTGGTAAAAATAACCGAAATATGGTAAATTTTACCACATGAGCAGCTACAAAGACAGTTACATAGGTGAATCCGAGGTTTTCCTGGACTTCCAGCAGCGCATAGCCGATGCGGCGGCCGTGGACAGGAGCGTACTTGTCATCGGAGAACGCGGAAGCGGAAAGGAAATGGCGGCAAGCAGGCTCCATTACCTGTCCAAGCGCTGGCAGAAGAACCTTGTCACCGTCAACTGTGCTGCCCTTGCGACGTCATTGATAGAAAGCGAGCTGTTCGGTTATGAGCAGGGAGCGTTCACCGGTGCAAACAAGACAAGAAAAGGACGCTTTGAGGAGGCCCAGGGCGGAACACTGTTCCTGGATGAAATCGGAAACATCCCCATGCAGGTCCAGGAGAAGATCCTCAGGGTCGTAGAGTACGGAACCTATGAACGAGTGGGATCGTCCGTGACTCATGAAGCCGACGTAAGAATCATCGGAGCCACGAACGCGGACCTGAAGCAGATGTGCCGGGAAGGCAAGTTCAAGGAAGACCTTCTTGACAGACTGAGCTTTGAGGTGGTCTTCATACCGCCGCTCAGGGAAAGGGGTGACGACATCCTGCTTCTGGCCAACTACTTTGCACAGCGCATGGCCATGGAATGCGGACAGGACATTCCGGTTTTCACCGAAGAAGTGCAGCAGCTCCTGAGGTCATACAGCTGGCCCGGAAACGTCCGTGAACTCAAGAATACAATCGAGCGTGCCGTCTACAGAAGCAAAGGGGACATCATCTCGTCCATAGTACTGGATCCTTTCCGGAATCCCTACACATATGATGGAAACGATGCCCCCAAAGTGTTGGAAGTTGAAAAAACTGAAGTTATCAAATCGAATCAGGCTATCTCAGATCAGACAGGCAAGAAGGAGTTTTCTTTTGACAGCCTTCCCCTTGACAGCCTGGACAAGACCAAGGATGCTCTTGAAGCAAGCTTTGTACAGCGTGCCCTTCAGCAGGCACAGGGCAATCAGCGTGAAGCCGCAAAGCTCATGAAGATCACCTATGACCAGTTCAGAGGTCTGTACCGCAAGCATAAGATCAACCCTTGACCTTCTCGGCCGGAAGCTCGGCGGGTTTTCCGTTCAGCTTGGCCTTGAGTTCGGCAAGCTCCTTGTCGACATTGTCGTTTGCCTCCATCTCGGTGAACTTTGCCTCGCTCTCATAATGCTTGGAAGCAACGGCGGCCTCTGCCTCAAGGCGCTCCACCTTCTCTTCCATCTCGTTGAATCTCTTGATTGCCGCTCCGCAGTCAGTTGAGCTGATCTGTTTCTCGATCTTGATCTTCTCCTTGGCATGCTGGGCTCTTGCGACCAGTGTCCTCTCCTTACCCTTGACCTCCTCAAGCTTCTCGGTGAGCTTGACGATCTGGGCTTCCTGGCTTGCATTGATGTTCTTGAGCTCCGCAATCTCGGTCTCAAGTGCCGTCACCTTTGCGGAAGCTGTCTGCTTCTCTGCAATTGCCTCGCGTGCAAGGTCATCCTTGCCGTTCTTAACTGCCAGCTGAGCCCTGACTTCCCAACGTCCTACTGCCTCTTTTTCCGTCTTGAGCTCTGCCTCACGTGCCTTGATGTTGGCCAGCGTCTGTGCTGCAGACTCCTTTGCCTTTCCAAGGCTGTTCTCCATCTCGACGATGGTGTAGCGGATCATCTTTGCCGGATCCTCCATCTTGTCGAGAGCATGATTAACATTCGAGCTGAAAATGTCGTGGATTCTTTTAAATACGTTCATTGCACGTCTCCTTGTTAGCTTTGATAGCGCCCGTTGCCGGACACTCATCAAATAGCAAAAGCCGTGCCAACCGCATACAACTTGTTTATTCCAAAGAAGTTACAGAGGCACCTCAAGATGCCGCTTCAACCAACACCCCCGATATGGCGAAATTTACCAACAGCTAGAGCGATATGAATTCCCGCCTTACACTGACCTTGAGACCCTCGTCAAGGATATCCGAGAAATCAGTCCTTGCCCTTGCAGTGGAATAAAACTTTTCTGCTTCCTTCCTAGTTTTCAGATACACGGCACAATCCCAGATGCTATAGCGGATTAATGAATAGGTATTACTACCTGTTGTCAGGATAACGCCGTTATCGAAGACAAAGGACTCATTCATATTTGTCCCGACATAATCGCGGATAATTACAATTCCAGAGACTGTCTCCTCTATCGGGAAAACACATATGGGATCCCCGTATGGTTTCTGATAGGGGTCAATCTCATTGCAATTGAAAATTGTAGCATCTTCCATTTCCTGGGTCCTGTGCGATGATGTCCATGTCAGCGGGACAAAGGTCAATCCCAGGGTTACTGAGAATCTAGGCATATTGAGTTTGATGGGATTCATGAAGAAGCGGCCATTGGAAATCATTGCCCCTTCATATGATTTCAGTTTCTTTCCCTTAATTCTTGCAAGTATGTTTATTTCGTCTTCACTGAACTTCAGATCTTTCATAAGCATCTTTGTCATAGTCCATGCTTGTAGCATAAATATCTGTTAATTTCTGGTAGAAGCGGCGCTCGCTGATTCTTATTTCCTGTATTTCCTCAAGGAGTTCCTCGAAGTATTCCTCATCAAGGAATGCACCGGCTTCCATCCTTTTTCTATCTATTACATACCCTTTCTGTGTAAACTGGGATAGAACTTGCGTTGCCCATTTTCGGAACTGAGTGGCCTGAACAGAATTGACCCTATATCCAACAGAGATAATCGCATCCAGACTATAGAACTTGGTCATGTAGTTCTTCCCGTCAGAGGCAGTTGCTAAGGATTTCTTAGTAACTGCCTCTTCTTCGAGCACATGAGAGTCAAATATATTCTTCAGATGCATAATGATATTCTCAGATGAACAGTCAAACAGCTTGCCCATCATTTTCTGAGTCATCCACAGCGTTCCGGATTCATAATACACCTCAACGGAATCAGCATGACGTTGCTTTTCAAAAATGAGGAATTCTGCTGCGCTGCTTCTGATACTCAGTTTCTTTTTTGTCATAACATCTCTCCAAAAACAAGGAAATCCATACAGAATACACTGATAACACACACATTATAGCACACATACGGAACATAGTTAAGTGTTTAGTTAAGTATTAGATGAAAAATTTGTAAAGACAAATTTTGCCCGTGCACGATGTTGAATTCACGGCAATGTTGAAGTACTCTTTTTCCTGGAGGTTCTGCCATGAAAAGACCGCTTTGGGTGATTCTTGTCCGCATTGTTCTCTGTATCCTGCTTGCCGCGGTTCTGATTGCAGGAGGAATACTCCTGAGTATCTATCTGAGGACCAGGACATACTTTGCCAACTCGGAGCAGGCCTTCCTCTATCCTGAGCTGGAAGAAGGATACATAGCCCAGGGAATAGTCTATGACGAAGATGAAGATGTGCTGATGATCTCCGGCTATAAGAAGGAAGGGGTAGCTTCCCCGATCTATGTGATTGACCGCAGCACCGGAAATCTGGTTGCAAACGCATCCATGTACAAGCAGGACGGAACCCCGTTTACAGGGCACTCCGGAGGTATCGCCCTATGGAAGGATCTGGTTTTCGTGGCGGGTACGTACGACGGCCTCTATGTGTTCTCACGTGATGATGTCCTGAATGCACGAAACGGAGAGAAAGTCACGGCCCTCGGTCTGTTCCCTCTGGACATCGGAGGAGAAACACTGACTGCAAGCTATGTAAGTGTCCATGATGACATTCTGACTGTCGGAGAATTCCAGATGATCTATTTCGCAGACACGGAGAAGAGTCATCATTTCAAGACTCCCTCCGGAGAAAAACAGTATGCCGTGGCAGTCAATTTCAGGCTGGATGAATCACAACCACTGGGGATTGTCCCGCAGGCCTTGTCCGCCTACTCCACTCCATCCCTCGGACAAGGAATATGCTTTCATGACGGCAAGATACTGCTGAGCGCATCCGTAGGTTTCCTGATGTCCAAGATCTATGTCTACGATCCCACGGACCTGCAGCAGTGCGGCACATTCGGAGGAATTCCCGTCTACGCCCTGGACAAGAGCGTCCAGACGGCAAAGTGGACATTCCCGCCCATGGCAGAAGAAATAGAGATTGTCGACGGATACATCTATACCATGGACGAGTCAGCCGCAGAGAAGTACAAGGTCGGAAAACTTTTCGACGGCCAGTGGTGTTTCAGGACAAGAATCAACACCGGACTGTATAATCTGGAGTAACGTCATATCGAGAGCAAAGATACAGGGCAATACCACGCATTTGCATTGATGGGGAAGAGCCTGTCACAGCTGTCTATTACAAGGGCTGTTTTGATGGGCTTCTTGTATATATCAAGAGAACTGAAATTCTTGGTTGGATTTGATGGAGCTATGCCTTTCTTTATTTCAATCGGGTAGATTTCGTCATTTCTGACAATCAGCAGATCAACCTCCTTCTTCCCCATGGTTCTGAAATAATACAGTTCAGACTCAGGATTCCGACCGACTTTGTAATAACTTTTCAAAATCTCACTGACGACAAATGTCTCAAAGAAGGCACCTGCCATGACTCCTTTTTCAAGCATCTCCGCATCCTGCCAGCGGCAAAGATAGGCACATAATCCCGTATCCATGAAGTATAGTTTCGGCGCCTTGATGATGCTTGCCGAAGCGTTCTTCATGTATGGATGGAGCATATACACAAGTCCTGAGGTCTCGAGAATAGAAATCCACCTCTTGCATGTTTTGACATCAATACCGGCATTCCTCGATAGGTCATCCCAGTTTATTTCCTGGGCAGTACGAAGAGCAACCAGAGCAAGGAAGTTTCTGAACTGAAACTCCGCCCCTGAAGAAATCAGGAGCTTGACATCCTTTTCCATGTATGTGTCGATGTAAGAGCTGAAAAACAGATCTCTGTCTGTCTCCATGTTAACGTATTCCGGCATGCCGCCCTGAAATATTTCCTCAAACAGCTGCACCCTGTTTCGTGGTCTTGGTTTCCTTAGAGTTTCCTTTCCCTTCAGAATCTTAAGGTCCGGATCAAAGGAATCCCCCAGATTCTGGTCTTTCTCATCCAACGAAAGAGACGCCATTTTGATTATTGCCGTTCTTCCCGCCAGTGACTCCACGGTTGCTTTCTGAAGTTCGAACTGATTGGAACCTGTGAGGATATACATGAGTCGGTGGGGCTCATTGTTCATGAGCCATTTATACTTATGGTCATCAACAATAATCTTGATGAAGGGAAGCAGCTCCGGGGCTTTCTGGATCTCGTCTATGATCACAGGCCATGTATGAGTTTCCAAAAACAGTTTCGGGTTTGTTTTTGCCAAATACAGCTCCTGGGAATTATCCAAAGAAACCATTGGAATGGAGTCTCCGAATGCATGAAGTACTGTTGTGGTCTTTCCGACTTGTCTGGCGCCATAGATTGTGATGCAGCAGAACTGTTCTGCAGCATTTCTTATGGTATTCTCCACGACTCTCTGATAGAACATATTGTCCTCCCAGGTAGATAATATAACAGAGAACGAACCATTATCAATATGAAAACGGGAGCACACTCCCATTTTCATCAAAAATGTTTCTATGTATCAATACTAAACCAGCGCTGCAGCAGTATTCCGGCGGCAACGGACACGTTGAGGGATCCCTTGGATCCGCCCATGGGTATGCTCACCCTGCTTCCGCAGCACGAAAGGATCTCAGGACTTATTCCGAATTCCTCTGAACCCAGAACTGAAACACCCCGTTTGGGAAATGCAAACTCATTTATGGATGTGCCTCCAAGCTCCAGAGCAATAATTTCCTCAGAATCATAGCTCTTCAGAAAAGAGACCACCTCTGCTTCAGGCATGAATTCCCAAGGAACAACATCAGTGGTACCCCTTGAAGTTCTCTGAGCCCTGACATGCTCCGGTGAAGCCGTTCCCTCAACAAGTATGATTCTTGCAATACCGAAAGCTTCCGCACTTCTGAATATGGCTCCCACATTGTAAGGACTTCTTACTCTGTCCAGGACAAGCACCTTGTCCTGAACCACACGCCGGGAGCTGTCCAGTTCTCCTTCTTCTGTCCTGAAGTCCCAGTCGGACGGCTCCGCACCAAGCCTTGCAAGCAATGCCTGGCTTACGTCCTCAAGCCTGAAAGCAAGGGAATCAGCATTCAAGGAAACATCAAGAGCTTCGAATCCGGCGACATTCAGAACATCATTGATGTACTCATAATCAATTTCCTGTCCGTTTTTCAGCGCAACAGCAGCCTCATGGGCTATCATTGAAACCTTCCTGAGTCTTGTCCGTTCCTTGAGGGTAAGAAGCTTCTTTACGGTAATCACTCTTCTTCCTCGGATTCCTCTTCTGCAGAATCATTCTTTGAAGGAGGCAGGACCACAAGGGCAAACTCACCCTTTACCACCTTGAGCTGTGCAATCACTTCCGACGGAGTTCCGTAGATGAACTGCTCGAATGCCTTGGTCATCTCGCGCCCGAGTACAAGGCGGCGGGTGTCATCCAGATCCTTCAGCTCACCAAGTGTCTTGAGGATCCTGAACGGGGATTCGTAGATTATGAAGGCTTCCTCGCGGGCAAGCAGTTCCTTGAGCCTTGCCTTCCTGCGTCCGCTCTTGGGTGAGAGAAAACCCTCGAATGTAAATGTCTTGCCGTTGAGGCCGCTTGCGGAAATCAGGGTCACGGATGCACTTGCCCCGGGGATGGGAACAACATCGAATCCTGCTTCCCTGACAGCCCTGACAAGTCTGCTGCCGGGGTCGCTTACGCCGGGGGTTCCTGCATCAGAGCAATAGGCAACGGACAGCCCCTGCTGCAGAAGACCGATTATCCCCTGACTGGAGGCTGCCTCGTTATGGGCATGGCAGGCAATGAGTCTTTTTCCGGTGATTTCCAGATGATTGAGCAGATTCTGCGTGTGGCGCGTATCCTCACAGGCAATTACATCGGCATCACGCAACGTACTGATTGCACGCAGCGTGATGTCATCGAGATTGCCTATCGGTGTTGCCACGACATACAGCTTGCTCATTTATCAAGTTTGAATGTGATCTTCAGCTCGTCAAGCTGCTTCTGGTCGACGTCGTTCGGGCAGTCGTCCATCGGAGAAACTGCAAAGCTGTTCTTCGGGAATGCGATTGCCTCGCGGATGGAGTTCTGCTCGCTCATGATCATGACAAGACGGTCGATACCGGGAGCGATTCCTCCGTGTGGCGGTGGTCCGAACTTGAATGCATTGAGCAGGAAGCCGAACTTCTTCTCCGCCTCCTCGTCCGAGAAGTTGCAGATGCGGAAGATCCTCTTCTGCAGCTCCACGTCGTGGATTCTGATTGAACCGGATGCACACTCGTAGCCGTTGACGACCATGTCGTACAGGTCTCCGCGCACCTCGCCGGGATTCTCCTCGAGCGTGGGGATGAATCTGGCCTGCGGCATGCTGAACATGTGGTGTGCAGCTTCCCAGTGGCCCTCGTCCTCGTTGTACTCGAAGAGCGGGAAGTCCACTATCCAGCAGAACTCGAAGCCCGGCCTGATGAGACCGAGGTCCTTTCCGAGCTTTGATCTGATTGCGCCGGCCGAAGCACAGCACTTCTTCCAGGATTCCTGTGCAACCATGAAGATCACATCGCCTTCCTTGGCTCCGAGGAACGAGCAGAGCTCTGCCTCAAGACCGGTGAAGTACTTTGCGGCACTTCCGGAAAGGGCATTGCCTGCACCCACCTTGATGAACGGCACGAACTTGGCGCCGTAGACCTTGGCAGCCTCACCCACCTCGTCCAGATACTTTCTGGTGAAGTCGAAGCCCTCTGTCTTGGGAGCCACAAGGGCCTTCACACTACCCTTTGCCGCAAGGATTTCCTTGTAGGCGTCGAACGTGGACTTCTTCACGATGTCCGCGATGTCCTTTATCTCGCATTCGAAGCGCAGATCCGGCTTGTCGCAGCCGTAGGTGTTCATTGCATCGAAGTAATCGATTCTCCTGAAGTGTGCAGGAAGCTCGTAGTTCATGACCCTTCTGAACACATAACCGAACAGGTTCTCCATCAGACCCAGAACGTCATCGCGCTTCACAAAGCTCATCTCAAGGTCAAGCTGGGTGAACTCAAGCTGTCTGTCTCCTCTGGAGTCCTCATCCCTGTAGCAGCGGGCAATCTGGAAATACTTGTCGAATCCGCTGACCATCAGAAGCTGCTTGTACAGTTGCGGGCTCTGCGGAAGGGCATAGAACTTTCCGGGATACTTTCTTGAAGGAACAAGGAAGTCTCTGGCTCCCTCGGGCGTTGACCTGATGAGAGTGGGAGTCTCGATCTCGTAGAAACCCTCGTCACAGAGGAAGTCCCTGATGGCCTTGATGAACTCATGTCTCAGGCGGATGCGCTGCTGCATTCCGCTGCCCCTGAGATCAAGGAACCTGTACTTGAGGCGCAGGTCCTCGTTGACCACCTGGTCTCCGTCGATCATGAACGGGAGCGTGGCGCAGCGTGAGAGGATCTCTATCTTCTCTGCCTTGACCTCGATCTCTCCGGTAGCCATGTCGGCATTGATCATGTTCTGGGGGCGGAGTCTGACCAGACCTGTGACAGCAATGCAGAATTCCATCCTGAGCTCTGAAGCTGTCTTCTGGAGCTCAGGGCTCGCATCATCATCCACAACAACCTGGGTTATTCCGTATCTGTCCCTGAGGTTGATGAAGTGAAGTGCTCCGTGGTTCCTGTCACGGTGTACCCATCCGTTCAAGACAACGGTCTTGCCGGCATCGGCGGCTCTGAGCTGTCCGCATGTAACTGTACGCTGATCGAAATTCATACCGTACTCCTTATAGTCCCTTATCGGTGCCCTAAATATTATCACCATGATAATACTGGAACAAGTACCCGACAGAGGATAAAATACAGGCATGACAACCGTATCCAACCTGCACACCCACACCGTCTACTGCGACGGAAAGAACACGATAGACGAGATGATACAGGCGGCCATCCGTGCCGGATTCGTCTCCCTCGGTTTTTCCGGACACTGTCCAACCGGATTCCCCGGAGATGACTGCCAGATCACGGACATCGACGGGTACTTCAACGAGCTGGAAGATGCAAAACGCAGATACTCCGGAACCATCACGATCTTCAAAGGCCTGGAGCTTGAATCAAGAGTGATGGGAGGCGGGAGACCCGTAATCGATCCGCGCTGCGACTACACCATCGGATCGGACCACCTGTTCTGGACAAAGGAAGGTCCGTTCCCGGTGGACTACAATACCGAGGAATGGAACAAGGGCCTGAAAGCCACAGGATCAATTGAAAAACTCATGGAATGTTACTATGAGGAACTTGTTTCCTTTGCGGAGGAGGTTCCGTTCGACATCATCGGACACGTGGATCTCTACACCAAGTTCAACGAAAACGGAAAGATGTTCGATGAAAACCTTCCAAAATACAAAAGCCTTTCCCTGCACTATATCGAAAGGCTTGCAAAGACCGGCAAGATCTTCGAGATAAACACGGGAGCCATAGGCAAGGGCTACAGGGACACCCCGTACCCATCTCCGTTCATCCTCAAGCGACTTCTTGAGCTCAAGGCTCCCATCATCCTCTCTTCTGACTCACACAGGACAGACACCATCAGCTGTCATTTTGAAGAGACGGAGAAGATGCTGAGGGACATAGGGTTCAGAGAGCAGATGCGGCTGACGGAAAACGGATTTGTCGCCGTTTCCCTCTAATGTCTCCAATGCCTCCAATCCCTCAAATCCCTTTGCGTCACACGTTAATTACTGGTACAATTGAGACATGAGCACACGAAGAAGCAGAATCAGGGCATTTGAGACGTTCGGAAAGGCATTGGGCCTGCTTGAAGAACAGGACCGCATACTCTACACCTGGTCCAGGAACAGGATTGCACTCTCCCACGCACTGGCGGACCACCTGAGGGATCTGGTCAGGGAATCGGACGACAGGCTTTCCGTGGACCTCTGCCCCGTGCTCTCAAGATCCGGAAAGACCTTGAATCCCGACATCCTGGTCCATGACAGGGAAAGCGGACGCCAGGTTCTGTCCGTGGCATGCAGGAACGAATACCTGACCGAAAGCGAACAGGAAGAGCTGATCCGCTTCAGGCGCGAGAGCAGATGCGAACTGGTGCTTGCACTCTCATTCATGGCCCAGAAGAACTACATGCTCATCTATGCGGCAGATGAAGACAGGATCGAGTATTATCACTTTGAACGCAACTCCATGACTCTTGAACCGGTAAGGAAGAGAAGCCTGGAGGATGCACCAGAGAACAAGGACCAGCTTACCCTGGACAGAATCCTCAAAAAGCGCTGAGAACATGGCAAACAAATATCAACTTGAGACAATCCCGGTCTGGGACGGTATAAAGAGCGGCAGCGAATGCTTCATCTGCGACCTGATGAAGGAAGCGGAGAAGGACAGCCTTGAATTCTACCTGGGATCTTCCGTAATGAATCCGGAGACCCGCGTGCGGGTCAACGCCACAGGCTTCTGCCCTGAGCATACCGCCAAACTGGTGGAATCCGGCCATCCGAACTCCATGGCGGTGATGTGGGAAACACACCTGGAACGCACACGTGAAGAGCTGAAGAAAGTGTTCAGAGACCTCGAGAACGTGAAGAACCTCAAGAAAACCGTAGCGAATCTTGACGAAATACTCGGACAAAGGGAAAAAGGCTGCCTGATATGCCAGCGCATGAAGGACCGCCTTGACCGCTACTGCTTCACCATACCGTACATCTGGGGACAGGACCCCGAGTTCCGCAAGGCATTCTCCGAAAGCAAGGGATTCTGCCTGCACCACATGGCCCATATCCTGCGCATGTCGCTGGACGCACTGGATTCAAAGCAGCAGAAAGAGTTTGCCCGGGCCCTGGCCGAGATGCAGCAGAAAAGGCTGCAGATCAACGCAGAAGACCTGGTGTACATGATAGAGCACTACAAGAGCGAGAACCGTGACAAGCCGTGGAACGGATGCGAGGACGCACAGATACGTGCAGTCTACAGGGAAATCGGAAAAGGACGCTGCATCCGCTGAAAAACCCAGGCTCAATGTCTCTCGTCAGTATTGGAAAAACACTCGCAGAACCTTGCCGCGAATGAGGGAGCTTCTCCACCGGCATAGAGATGGTCTATGGAGCCGTATGACAGGACGCGGAAGGCGGCTATGCCCTCAATACGTTCCTCAGTGGCGATGGTAGTGACCGATGACGGGGCGGGAGCAAAGCCCTGAAGCATCACCAGCGGTGCTATTCCGAGCAGATGAGACACGAATACGGCCTGGACTCCCAGATGGCAGAAGAGCACTATGGTGTCGTTGTTAGGCTTGACCGCCCTGTAATACTCGCCGCAGCGCTCATAACCGTGACGGGCAAGAAGAGAGTCAATTCCGGATACCACCATGTCATACTCCTCCCTCACGTTGGTTCCCTTGAGTTCGGGAGCTTCGACCCACCTGTCCCTGTCGAAGAAGAGCTTCTGCCTTGTCCAGTCCTGCGGAAGCCAGTCCCAGAATATGGTGGGTTTCTCTGGAATGTCGGGCTTGATGCACTTTCCCCTGAACTCCTGAAGCCAAGGCAGGACTTCGGCCTCCCTGCCCGTCTTCTCCAGCGTGTATGAGGCCGTACGCCTTGCACGTCCCAGCGGAGAGCAGTAGAAGGCCTTCACATCCAGCTTGCACAGCATGTCGGCAAGAAGCTCAGCTTCCCTGTCGCCTTTCTCCGTCAGGGAATCGTGTTCGTAATCGGGTTCGCCGTGTCTTACAACAATGATCTTCATCTCACACCTTCAAAAAAGGTGCGGCCGAAGCCGCACCCGATCCAAGCGGAAAACGTTCTTATCTTCTAACAAGCTTCTCTGCCTTGGCGACGATGTCGTCCGCCAGCAGGCCGAATGTCTTCATCAGATAATCGAGCTTTCCGACTTCACCGAACTTCTCTCCGATGCACACATAGTCCATCTTTGCGGGATATGTGGTTGCAAGATGGGCAGCCACAGCCTCTCCGAGTCCGCCGGCATAGCGGGCGTTCTCGCAGACAAGCACGTGTCCGGTCTCCTTGGAGATCTTGTCCAGAAGGTCCGTATCAAGCGGCTTGATGGTGTGCATGTCAACCAGCGTGGCCTTGATGCCCTTCTTTGAAAGAAGGTCGGTGGCCTTCACTGCCTCGTTGACTATGACCTCGTCGGTTGCCACGATTGCAAGATCGGAGCCCTCTGCAAGGACATTGCCCTTTCCGAGCTTGACCTGGCCGGGAGCATAGCGGTGCGTACCGCCCTTGCGGCGGATTCTGGTGTATGAGCACTTTCCGCTCTCAAAGGCCTGCAGAGTGAGGTCGTAGCAGCTCTGGATATCCGACGGATCAAGAACGATCAGCTCGGGAATGAGCCTCATGAGACCGACATCCTCAAGCGGCATGTGTGTTCCGCCGTTGATCTGTGCCGTGACGCCTGCATCTGTTCCGATGAGGTGCACGCGCTGACCTGCATAGTTGGCAGACAGGAAGAACTGGTCGTATGCACGTCTTGAGGCAAAACACCCGAACGAGTGTGCGTACGGGACAAAGCCCATGGAGGACAGACCTGATGCCACGCCCACCATGTTGGCCTCGGCGATACCGCAGTTGAAGAACCTTGTGGGGAATTCCTTTGCAAACAGTCCGCTGTTGATGCAGCTGGAGAGGTCGGAATCAAGGAAGACTACCTCAGGATGCTCCTTGGCGAGGTCGATGATTGCGGCCATTATCGAATCTCTCATGTCGTTGATTGTAGATGTGTCTCTCATTTTGCACCTCCTTTCAGGACGCTGACTGCATATTCCTCGTTCTCGGGACTTATGGGCATGCTGTGGTTGTTCCTGATTCCCTCGCCGGGAGCGTAGCCCTTGCTCTTGATGGTGTCGAGTATGATCATGCTCGGGCGGCACTTGACTGCCTTGGCGCATGCAATTGCATCCGCAATCTGGTTGAAGTCGTGTCCGTTGATCCTCTGGACATGCCAGTTGAAGCCCAGCCAGCGGGTGTCGATGTTGTCCATGTTGATGACCTCGGACGTGAAGCCGTCAAGCTGCTGGCGGTTGAAGTCCGTGAAGGCAATCAGGTTGCCGAGCTTCTGTGTGGATGCGAACTCCGCAGCCTCCCAGATCTGGCCTTCCTGGCTCTCTCCGTCTCCGATGATCGTGTATGTGTATGAACTCTCGCCCTTGAGCTTCTGTCCCAGAGCGATTCCGACTGCGGCGCTGAAACCCTGTCCCAGGGATCCTGTGGTGAAATCGACGCCCGGGGTCTTGCGCATGTCGCAGTGGCTGGGAAGGTTTGTCCCGCCCTGGTTGAGCGTCATGAGCCACTCCTTGGGGAAATAGCCCTTTTCAGCCAGCGTGGCGTAGACGGACGGACCTGCGTGTCCCTTGGAGCACACGAATCTGTCCCTGCCCTCCATCTTGGGCTTGGCGGGGTTGATGTTCATCTCGTGGTAGTAGAGATATGTCAGGACTTCCACTATGGACATCGCGCCGCCGATATGGCCGTTTCCGAGATGCGCGATTTCATGGATCGTGGATATCCTGATGTCTGTCGCTTTTGCAGTCAAAGACTCAATGGTCTGTTTGTCGAGCATTGGTATTCCTCTCTATATTAAGATATCAGTTCATAATATCATCCGAATCAATTGTACTGCAACAGACAAAAGAATATAATCAAGGCGCTGGTGCCAGCACAATATGATTCAGGAGTAATGACATGAGACAGAGCAGACTGTTTTCAAAGACCCTCAGGGAAGCCCCCAACGGAGCCGACTGCAAGGGATATGAGTACCTTCTGAGAGCCGGTTACATCGATCAGCTCGCAGCCGGAATCTTCTCCCTCCTTCCCCTCGGATTCAGATCGATCCGCAAGATATCCGCAATAGTCAGGGAAGAGATGGACGCACTCGGAGCCCAGGAGCTCCTGATGCCGGTAGTGAACCCCGGAGACCTCTGGAAGGAGACAGGACGCTTCTACAGCATCGACAGGGAGATGAGCCGCTTCAAGGACCGCAACGAGAGGGACATGGTCCTTGCCATGACGCATGAGGAGTGCGCCACGGATCTCGGCCGCAACATCATAGACTCATACAAGAGACTTCCGCTGCTGGTCTACCAGCTTCAGACCAAATGGCGTGACGACCCCAGACCCAGGGCAGGCCTGATCCGCGTACGCGAGTTCACCATGAAGGACAGCTACAGCTTCGACAAGGACCAGGAAGGTCTCGAGAAGGTGTACAAGGCACATTACGATGCCTACTTCCGCATCTTCAGACGCTGCGGACTGCCCGTGATTGCCGTGGGATCGGACAGCGGCATGATGGGCGGAAAGGTCGCCCATGAGTATATGTATCTTTCTCCCATCGGAGAGGACACCATCATCACATGTCCCCACTGCGGCTACACGGCCAACCGTCAGGTGGCAAGATTCAGGAAGGAATACTTCACCGAGGAACCAAAGGCAAAGGAGATGGTTGCCACTCCCGGAACAAAGACAATCGAGGATCTGTGCAGCTTCCTGAACATCCCGGCAAGAAAGACCGCCAAGGCTCTCTTCATGGTAGGTACGTTCATCAATGACCAGACCGGAGAGGAAGAGGACAAGCTGGTGGTCGGAATCGTCCGCGGCGACATGGACATCGAGGAGAACAAGCTCCAGAACGCAGCCAAGGCAAACAGCCTGAGACCTGCACATGATGAAGAAATCACCGCTGCCGGCATGGTTCCGGGCTATGGTTCTCCCATCGGATGCAAGGCCGGCACTATCGTGATAGTCGATGACTCCGTGGCAAAGTCCAACAATCTGGTAGCCGGAGCCAACAAGGAAGGACATCACTACCTGAACACGAACTTCGGTACCGACTACGACGGAACGGTTGCGGACATCGCAAGCGCTGCGGACGGATACGTATGTCCCGAGTGCGGAAAGAGCCTCTCCGCATCAAAGGGTGTGGAGGTCGGAAACATCTTCCAGTTGGGCACCAGATACTCCGAGGCCATGAACTGCTACTATCAGGATGAGAACGGCCAGCGCAAGCCGGTGATCATGGGAAGCTACGGAATCGGAATCGGAAGACTTCTTGCATGTCTGTGCGAGGAGTACAACGACGAGAAGGGCCTCACCCTGCCGATTGCCGTTGCCCCCTATCAGGTCCACTTCATCAGCCTGATCAAGGACAACGAGGTATCAGAGAAGATCTACCACGATCTCGAGGCTGCAGGCATCGAGGTCCTGTATGACGACCGCAAGGAATCGGCCGGCGTCAAGTTCGCCGATGCGGATCTGATCGGAATCCCAATCAGGATCACTCTCGGAAACAGAAGCTTCAACGAAGGAAAGTGCGAGGTCAAGGTCAGAGGCAAGGATGAGGAAGTGCTCAGCCTGGATCTGGACAACATAGCACAGGAAGTCAGGACCCTAATTGCAAAGCTCATGCAGGATTGACTTCAGAAATGAGGTGACTGCAACCAGGGTCATTGCGGGCTTTGATTCAATATACGGAACTGCAGGTCAATCCGGCAGTTCCTCTTTTTTGTCCTTGTTCTTCCGGGCTTCGCGGAACGCGCGGTCCTTGCGCTTCTGCTTGTACATCTCGGCATCGGCTGTCTTGATGATTTCCCATACGGCGGCCTCGTCGTGGGCAGGCACGTAGTCTGCATGGCAACCGCTTGAGCATGAGATCTTGTATTCGGAATTGGAGTTTGAGCCCTCAAGCCCTATCAGCAGCCTGTGCATCATGGCAGACATGTCCACCTCGACATCGCTGAACAGGATATAGAACTCGTCACCGCCGGTCCTGAACGGGATGCCCCTGTTCTCATAGCAGGTCTCCAGACATCTGGCGAAATCCTTTATCAGGCGGTCTCCCACGGCATGGCCGTAGACATCGTTTGTCTTCTTGAGGTCATTGAGGTCACAGACTATGCAGCCCAGCCGGAACTGCTGCTGGTTCTTCCTGCAGAGTTCCTGAATGTAGAGGTCCAAGGCACGTCTGTTGCCCAGGCCGGTGAGGGAATCAGTCTTGGCCATGATCAGGTAGTCTCCGGCCTTCTTTCCCTCCTCCAGAAGCCTGAAGATGCTGTTGATGATTGCTATTATCTGAACCAGGTTGAACAGGAAGATTCCCGCCAGGAAGAAGATCGAGAAGCTGCTCTTGCGGCTTCCGTAGTACTCCATCATCTGGATCAGCACTCCGGAGGCCAGGAAAACAATACCCACGAAGATTGCCACCGAGGCCCTGTTCCTGTCGAATATGAAGTCCACCACGGCCTGAATGAGGGCAAGGGCCAGACTCAGTCCTATGGCCGCCACCGGGAATATGAGCATCTGGGCCAGGCTCTTCACCCCAGAGAGATGAAGCAGGTTCATGACTATTATCTCCAGTACTTCCGCACCGGCAAGGATGAGGTCTACTTTCCTCAGCCGCTTGAACGTGTGGTACAGGAACAGACAGAACGGCACCGGCATGAGCATCAGCCATTCATACAGCGCCACCGAGCTGTCCACCGGATCGGCCCTGAATGCCGACGAGGTCTTGATGTTGGCCAGCAGGTAGAACGCACAGGCAAAGACGAACATCATGAAGTAATAGTAGTGCTGCGGGATGTAGTATCTCCTGCGCCCCACGAACACTATGATCAGCATGGAGACGGCAAGGACAAGCGATGCAGTCACGAACACTATGGTGGGCAGGGCATTGGAGAAGCTGTCCACCACGATATCCGAAGCAGTTCCCAGATAGATTGTGCTGACGGTTATGCTTGAGCTCGAACGCAGGCGCAGCACGACATAGGAAACTCCTCCAGGAGTGCTGTCCAGTCCCACGCAGACTTCCTGTATGCCCAGGAACCGTCCGGACTCAACATCCTCATCGGTCCAGAGCGAGTACTTGAGCACGCTGTCCTGCCATACCTCGACTGCACAGTAGCTTGTCAGGAACCTCAGGGTGTTGAGGTTCTGGTCTTCGGGGAACGCGAAGACCCTGCTGATCGTCACTTCCGTGAGTCCGCAATCCGTTCCGAATGCAGTGAATTCAGTCAGGCCGCCGCTCTTGGTCTGCCTCATCCAGCCGTCTTCCACCGCAGTAACCGAGCTTTCCTTGTCGGTAAATGCATAGGACCTGTCGATGCGGGCGTAGAAGACCATGCCTACGGAAACGACTACGGCAACGATTATCAGGACCGTGATAAGGTAATTCAGATCTTTTCTGTCTGCCATCAATCAGTTCCAGTCGGAGTATCCGTATTCCTTCCTGATGTCGGCGCACTGTTTCTTGATCACGTCGTAGATCAGGTTCAGTTTCTCGTCATGATGTATGAAGGCGCTCTTCATGGCGTTGACGCTGATACGTTCCAGGTCCTTGAGCGTCAGGCCGAAGTTCTCTGCCGCTATCTGCATCTCCTTGGTCAGGTTTGTGTTGCTCATCAGCCTGTTGTCGGTGCACAGCGATACCCTGAAGTGGTTGCGGAAGAATACGATGAACGGATGCGTGCCGAACGATTTGGCGGCTCCCGTGCCTATGTTGCTGGACAAGCACATCTCCAACGGGATCCTCTTGTCCTGCACGAAGTGCGCCAGGTCTCCCATCTTCTCAATGCGCATTCCGTCAAGGCTCATGTCATCCACCAGCCTGGTGCCGTGGCCGATCCTCTGTGCGCCGCACACCTGGATTGCCTGCCAGATGGAATCCAGTCCGAATGCCTCTCCGGCATGGATGGTGAGGTTGAAGTTCTTGTTGCGGATGTACTGGAAGGCCTCCAGATGACCCTTGGGCGGATTGCCCTTCTCGTCACCGGCAAGGTCGAATCCCACAACGCCTCTGTCGCGGTATGCAACGGCAAGCTTTGCAATGTCCAGGCTGACGTTGGGACTCTGGCTTCTCATGGCGCAGAGGATAAGTCCGTACTGGACCCCCGTCTCCTTCCTTCCCTGCTCAAGTCCGTCAAGCACGGCATTCACGATCTTTTCCAAAGAGAGTCCGCGCTCCGTATGGAGTACCGGCGCAAACCTGACCTCTCCGTAGACGATGTGCTCGGCATGCCAGTCAAGAACCGCCTCATAGGCCACACGTGTCAGAGCCTCTTCCGTCTGCATGACCGCAGTGGTGATTGCAAAAGTCTGAAGATAAAGCGTCAGGCTCTTGAGCTTGCATCCGCGCTCGAACCAGTCGGCAAGCTCAACCGGATCCCTGGAAGGGACCGATATATCGTATTTGTCCGCCAGTTCTATGACGGTGGAAGGTCTGAGACCTCCGTCAAGATGGTCATGAAGCTCTACTTTCGGAATTCTCTTGATGATGTCGTATGGAATCATGGCAACCTCCGGCACTTCTTTTTATAAATCATAAACCAACACCCGTGAATAGTGAAGGACAATATGCACATTAATGTAATAAGCCGAGCGTCCGAAGGCCCGCCCATATTTACACAATGTGAATTTTCTGAAATAATGATGTCAAATATTTCACTTCAGAAAAAGGATTAAACAGGATTGATATGACAAATAAGCAAAAAATTCTGAATAAGAAACTTCTGAGTGCCGCAGTTTCAGCGACAAAGGCCAACGACATCCACCTGCTGGTCAAGCAGGGCGCGGACGTGAACTGCACCAACGAGTGGGGACTCACTCCCCTGATGCTCGCAGCACAGTACAACATCCATGTCGTGGTCCTCAAGGCCCTGCTCAAGGAAGGAGCAGATCTCTTTGCGGTCGAGCCCAAGTACAGGTCCAATGCCCTCCACCTGGCAGCCAACACCTGTTCCAACCCCAAGATCATCGAGGCTCTTGTGGAAGCCGGCGCAGACATCAATGCCCGCAACTACCTGGGAGAGACTCCGCTGATCATGGCAGTCCTTTCCAACGACAACACCAGAATCTTCTCTCAGCTTCTGGCAAGCGGCGCAGACACATCCATCTGCGACTGGCAGGGACACAACGTTATGGAGTATGCACGCAGGGAGAAGAGACCCTACATCATCACCATCCTCAAGCAGCTCGGACTCTGAGCATAATCGGAAGGTATGAAAAAAACCGGGAAGCGATTCCCGGTTTTTTCTTTTACAGCGTCTGTTTCCAGACCTTGATTGGGTTCAGCCTGAAGCGCAGCCAAACATAAAGCCATGCAATCAGGATGCATGACAGGTGGATCAGATGCGCCACACCGTTGGCCAGTCCGAACACCTGCGAGAAGATCTCGATTGCAATGTAGATCATCACGGCATATGGCATCTTCACCGGGAAGATGAAGAACAGCAGCAGCCTGGATGTCGGGAACAGTACGGCACACAGGAAAAGCAGCGCATAGATCGATCCCGATGCTCCCATGACGGCCACGGTAGTGATGCCCTGTATGATGTAGAACAGGTAGCTGATCACGCCGCCCAGTATTCCGCAGAGGAAGTAGAACAGCAGGAACTCCCTGGTGCCCAGGTAGCGTTCAAGCGTACGCCCGAACATTATCAGTGCGAACATGTTGAAGAACAGGTGCATCATGCTGCCGTGCACGAACATGTACGTGACGAACTGCCACACCCAACCCATGTTGATGCAGCCCGGAATCAGGCTCAGCCAGTAGACGAGCCTCACGCCCTTGAAGGCGATATTGGTATAGTTGGTAGCCAGGAACACAAGCACATTGATGATCACCAGATAGACCGATGCGTTTGAATATGTGTACCTGAACTTCCTGTTCAGAAAAGAATCTTTCATCATGGTCTAAAAATAGTCCCTTCAACGTCAAACGTCAATTGTGATACAATCCAAGGCATGGCGACCAGCAGAAGAGACACGGCAGATTCCTATACCCAGAGAGCACACCGCGAGGGCTACCCCGCCAGAAGCGTCTACAAGCTGGAGGAAATCCAGCAGGCCAACAGCATAATCAAGCCCGGAGATACCGTCCTTGACGTGGGAGCCGCACCCGGAAGCTGGACGCTCTACACACATCGCATGCTGCTCAAGGGCAAGGGTCAGATCATCAGCGTGGATCTGAATCCGCTCAACCTCAACCCTGTTCCTCCCACGGTCATAGCCTACGTCGGCGATGCCTTCAGCCGCGAGATCCGTGAAAAACTTACGTCACATGGCCCGTATGACGCCATCATAAGCGATGCTGCGCCCATGACGACGGGTAACCGTACGGTGGACACTTCCCGATCCGAATGGCTTGCCGAACAGGTGGTGATACTGGCAAAGGAGCAGCTCAAACAGCATGGGAATCTTGTGATCAAGATCTTCCAGGGCGGCGGTCAGCAGCAGCTTCTGCTTGAGATGCGCAGGATGTTCAGAAAAGCAAAGACCCTGAAGCCGAAGGCCTGCAGGGTCGATAGCTTTGAAACCTATCTGATAGGCTTGGATAAAATCTGATTACACCAACAGGGAGTGCAGTTTCCTGGCGAATTCCGCGGGATTCTTCGGCATGACGCCTTCCGAGAGCAGGGCCTGGTCCAAAAGGACGCTGGCTGCGTCTGCCACAAAGGCATCGTCCTTGGAATCCATGATGCGCTTCACGAATGCATCGTCCGGATTGACCTCCAGAATCGGTGCGCTGCCC
>Ga0265298_10002484_pt1 | contig 25595 bp, 12 predicted proteins | sample AusTroGonzalo_MG_3_FD_193486 | JGI IMG/M metagenome (GOLD analysis project Ga0265298, IMG submission 193486) | Bovine rumen microbial communities from tropical cattle in Woodstock, Queensland, Australia - Gonzalo_01 | ecosystem: Host-associated > Mammals > Digestive system > Stomach > Rumen ...
CCCATACATAGAAAGCCGAATGCACGCCACCGAAATGCAGGATCAGATTCTGAGAGAGCATCTCTTTTGTGACATCGATAAACGTCACATACGAGCCCACAGGGTTCCGGTTCTCGTAGGCCGTCCAATCTTGTGGTGGCTCACTCGTCACGCTGGGTCTGTTCCGTTGGAAGGGATAGCTGATGTTGGTATAGATGGGTGTACCGAATCCCTGCATCTGCCAGTTGCCGGGCACCGTAATCTTATCCCATCCGCTCACATCATAATCCTCACGATAGAAATCCACAGGCCGCTCTTCCGGATTCCGGCTCCAATGGAACTTCCACTGCCCGTCGAGACTGACAATCTCCTTACACTCCGTCCATTTCGACGGCAGTTGCAACGTGGCGTGATAAGGCAGTTTGTTAATCCCTAACACAGCAGGGTTCTCCCAGTCATGCGTCTGTGCCTGTGCCGTTATACTCAGCAGCAGGACAACTATGGTCAAGACTCTTTTCATAATGAACAGTTATTTGGATGGTGTTGTGGATTGTATGAAGATGGAGGCTGTCGGCAGGCTGCTCTTGATGCTGACCTGAGCCTTACCTTTTTTCTGCGAACTGCGTACGACGAGCAGAGCGCGTCCCTTCCATGTGGTGACGCGTGGTGAAGTGTACGGTTCACGGTCCTTCAGGTCGGCAGAGGCAAACGCCAGCAGATTACCCTGCCCTTTTACGATGGCCTCGCAGGGAATGGCGGCATCAGGACATACCCAGCCATTCTTATCCACCACCTCGACGGTGATAAATGACAGGTCCTGACCATTGGCCGTGATAATACGGCGGTCAGGGGTAAGGCGCAGACGGGCAGGCTCTCCTGCGGTACAAAGGAACGTACCCCTTCCACCGGATTCTGCACGCAGCGTTCCTGATTCGTAAGGCACCGTGAAGACTGCCTTATACTCCGTGTCTTCGCTGACGGCCTTGGTACCGATGAGTTGGTCATTCAGATAGAGCTTTACCTCAGGTGCCTTTGTATAAACCTCCACCTCGATGGGCTTGCCTTCCCAGCCGGGCCAGTTCCACGATCTCCATGTAGGCCATACGCTCCAAGCCGTCTGGTGAATCTTTCCATGATAGCCATCCGGCTCCTTTACGGCGATGGACAATACGGAAGGAAACTCTCCATCGTATGGTTCTTTCCACAGCATCTCGCGGTAGATGCTGATGGGCTTGCGCCAACCTGTGATATCCACATCGCCGCAGTAGGCACCGTGCCAGTCGGGCTGGCCGCCGTCAACATAGTGCTCTCCCGCTCTCTCACCCTCGTAGTAATATCGACCGATGCCAGCCTCGCCAAGATAGTCAAGACCCGTCCAGACAATGTCGCCGATGATGTAGGGATAGCCGTGTACCAATGCCCAGTTCTGGAAAGCATCGCGCGGATAACTCTCCGTCTGCCACATCACACGTCCGGGGTTCCGTTGATGGTCGGTAGCATGCTTGTGAATCATGTAGTTGTAACCACCAATATCAAGCACATCGAAGTGCGGATCGTAGATTTCCCAGTCATCGTCCCAGGCACAGAGCGCCTCAGTCACTGGGCGCGTCTTGTCGTAATCCAGAATGGCCTGCTTCAACTGACGGGCCGTGGTAATGACGCGGATATCCTTACGTTCTATCACCTCGTTGCCGATGCTCCAGCAGATGATGCTGGGATGATTGCGGTCACGCTCCACCATCGCACGGATATCCTCTTGATAGCACGAGTCAATCAACGTGGAATAATCGTAGGGCTTCTTGGCCGTGCGCCAGCCGTCGAAGGCTTCACCGATAACGAGCATTCCTAACGAATCGCAGGCATCGAGGAAGGCACGGGTGGTAGGGTTATGACTGGTGCGGATCAAGTTAAAACCAGCCTCTTTCATCTGCCGGACCTTTCTTATCTCAGCCGCATCGAAGGCCATAGCCCCGAGCACGCCATCGTCGTGATGCACACAGGCACCGTTGATCAACAGCGGTTTCCCATTGAGCACAAAGCCACCCTCGGCATCATACGAGAACGAGCGGATGCCGAAACGCGCCCGGTGCTCGTCGATGACAATGCCCGACTCCTTCAGTTCCACCTTCGTTTCATAGAGGTAGGGATCGTCGGGCGACCACAGATGAGGGTTCCTGACGGCATAACTGGTTGCGACGGTCTTTGTCTGACGGGCGGGAACGGCCACCATCATCATGCCGCTATCCACAACGACCATAGCGTTCCTGTCACGGTCCGACTCGTTGGCTACCGTGACCTCGACACCGACAATCGCCCTCTCTGCTGATATGTCGTGCGTGGTTACAAATACACCGTTCTCCGCAATGTGCAGGGCTGGCATCGCCTGCAGCCACACGTGGCGGTAGATGCCCGAGCCTGTATACCATCGGCAGTTGGGCTGCTCGCTGTTATCGACCTTGACAACCACCTCATTCTCGCGCTTGTCCTGATACAAATACGGCGTCACATCGACGGTGAACGGCGTATATCCGTAGGCATGCTGCCCCGCCTTCTGTCCGTTTACGAATACCTCCGCCTTCTGATAGACTCCCTCAAAATGGAGTTTCACGATCTCGGCCTTCGGTGTTGCGAATGTTTTACGGTATTCACCCTTACCGCCTGGATACCAACCGCCATCTGTCCCCGTGGCACCAGTTGACGGATCAGGGGCCTCGTAGATATCCCAATCGTGAGGCAGGTCAACGGTTATGGTCTTTCCGTTACGTGTAAACTGCCAACCGCTATCGAAGAGCGATTGTTTTTGAGCCATTGAGATCATCCAGGCACATAGAGCCATTGAGATCATGAATAGTCGTTTCATATTTCGTTTTTTTATTTTGTTATCACCTCAATATCCCCAAAGGCCATGCGCTCACCCTCAGCCAGTCGGTCGGCTTCAAAGCGGAGGATCTTGGCCTTGACGGGAGTGTCAAACTTGATGGTCTGCCAGATGGGGTTGTTGACGATATTCGAAAACTCGCCCGAGGCCAATTTCGTCCACTTCGCCCAATCGGTGGATGCCCAGAGAGTGTAGTGAGTAATCATACCCTCCTTGGAATTCTGTGGAGGCAGATAGTGGAACGACGAGATGTTCTGCTCCGTATCCCAGTCTATCATCATCTGCTTGGGACTGCTGAAGAAGTAGTGGAGGTTGCTGCTGCGCTTTTCACCACTGTCGGGAATGTCTGATGTCAGTTCAGGAGCCAGATACACAGAGGTACGCTTGATGATAGGATCGCACTTGGCATCAAGGACAGTGAATCGCAGACTAGTGGCCTTGACGGTGGGGAAGCAGACGATGCGACGATGTCCGATGGTGGTCAGACCATCTGAACCCTCTACGAGTTCATCCTTCAGGGCTACCCATTTGCCGTCAACCTTAGCTTCCAATGCGAATTTCTTCACGCGCTGACCATAGAGGATGTCCTCCTCAGCCACGAAACGATTGAAGGCTGTAGGCTGCTTGAAGTCGATGATGGTTTCAGAACCTTGGGACTTGATATCGGCTTGGACTGCAAGGTCTGTCTTAAACACTTCTTGAATCATCTTTTTGAACGCAATACCTCTCAGGCTGTCGTTGGGATGGATACGACCATTTGGAGCGATGGGGAAATTTAACAGCAGCGTCGAATTACGTCCTACCGATTTATAATAGGTATCCATCAGTTTCGAAAGACTCTTCACATGCTCGTTCTCTGTCTCGTGATAGAACCAGCCCGGACGGATGCTCGTATTCGTTTCGCCAGGCACCCACGAGTCACCATCTTCCAATCCATAGTGAAGCATAGACCACGACACCTCGCCATCATGATTGAGTAGGCTCCAGTTGGTCTCGCCCACATTGCCGGCTTCGGTACCCACCCATCGCAGGTCACCACGGTCGCTGCCGTCATTCCAGATAAGGCATTGTGGCTGTAACTCGCGAATCATGCGGTAGGTCTCAGGCCACTCGTAGTAGGTTGTGCGGTCTATCTTGCGTGTCTCGTTGGCCCCGCCATACCAGCCGTCACCACCGTTGGCTCCATCGAACCACACCTCAAAGATGTCGCCATAGTTTGTGAGCAGTTCGCGCAGTTGGTTACGGAAATAGGTGACATATTCCGGCCGTCCATAGTCTTTGTGGTTCCTATCCCACGGCGATAGATAAACTGCAAACTTCAAACCCTCCTCATGACAGGCATCAGCCAATTCGCGAACCACATCGCCTTTGCCCTGCTTCCAAGGTGTGTTCCTGACAGAGTACTCTGTAAATTTTGAGGGCCACATACAGAAACCACAGTGGTGCTTGGCCGTAAAGATAATGCCCTTCATGCCCGCCTGCTTGCAGACTCGTGCCCATTGCCGGCAATCCAAATCAGAAGGATTAAACAATTCAAGCGCCTCCTTGCCGAAACCCCATTCCTGGTCGGTGTATGTGTTCAGCGAATAGTGTATGAAGGCATACATCTCCATATCCTGCCACCGCAACTGGTTCTCCGTCGGCACAGGGCCACATGGTGTAGGTTTTGTTTCTTGGCCGTACGCATGAATCATCAGCGTGACCAATATTAAAACAATAATCTTTTTCATTGATGCTATTGATAGGTAATCTTTTGGATAATCTGACCAGGATCAACAATCGAAAGGGTCATCACGTGGTCATTACGCGTTGTATCAAGGGGTAGCGTCAATACAAATTCCTTGCGGTTCTCAAGCACTTGTATCTTCCACTCACGCCCCCATTCCTTGAAGAGATTCTCACAGACCTCAGCTTTACCATGATCGACGCTGACAGAGAAGCGGTTGCTGCGGTCAGTAGCCACAGGCCACATCGGAACTACGGAGATGCAAAGAGAAACGGAATCAGCATTCTTTGGCAGAACAGGAATTGGAATGTCGATGCTGCCAGTAATCTGCAAGTCGAGCGGCTGCCCCATCTGGAGTGCTTTCCAGTCGGTACCAATGCCATCAAGCAGACGGAAAGGCTCTGATATGGCGAGCGATGCGAGATCGATTTGATGACAGAACTCCGGATGCCTCTGACTGTCGGGCAGACGGTAGGCATCGGTTGGTGTGTCCGTATATGTCGGCATTTGATGATAAAGCGCCGTGTAGCCTGGCGGTACCTCCGAAATCATCTGGTTCCACTTGCCATCGAGTTGTGTATTATAACGTTCTATGAGTTTATCTATCTCGCGACAGGCATCCTTCGAATGCTCGGCAAACAAGACATTGCCCGTCTCATGGTTAGCCTGTGCATAGAGGAACTTACGGTTCATCTGGTAGGCAGAATGCACCGCATAGCCCAGCATCTCGAAAAGAGCGGGTCGCAGTTCGGGTGACAACTCTTGCTCGATAGCATCATAGGCAAAGCAGATATCTTGATAATCTGTCAATCGTTTCTGAGCCGTACCAGTTTGAAAGGAGAAATCGGTATCGTAGAGACGGCTATACTCTGGCGTATCCCATTCCATCTCGTAGCCCATGAACTCTGGCTTACGATCCCATGCCAGCCGATAGTAGTTGTCAAGGATAAACTGGAATTTAGGGGTGAGAGGTGAGGGATGAGAGGTGTGAGATATGTCTTGAGGGGTGAAGATTTTGGCCAGCCAATGGGCCTGATAGTTGTTCACATTGTTATAACTAAACGCTTTGAAGTCGTAGGCCATATCCATGAACATCTGCATCTCTACCTCCATAGGCTTGATGTCACCCACATTGAGCAGCCAGTATCGGTCAGCACCAGCGGTATAGGCCTTGAGCAGTTCCTCATACATCAGCATAGGGGCAGTAGTTGAGATCCACAGGTTGTCGTGGGGCACACCGCAATAACTCAGATGATAATACACCCCACTGCGACCGCTGCGCTGTTGCTCTGCCGAGTTGCTGACACGCTTCATATAACCATAGTTGTCGTCAGGCCATACGATGGTGATGTCATCAGGTACACGCAGACCGGCGTCGTAGATGTCGAGAGTCTCCTTATAGGGTACAAATATCTGCGGTAGCTTCTCGGCCTTCTTATGTTTATACTTCACAAGAATCTCGCGTTGCTTGGCAAAGACTTTCTCCAATGTACGGGCACGGTCTTTGGGGTCGGTACTGCCCTTCATCGCCTCGTCATGCAGACCACGCATACCCATCGTATAGATATTTTCGTACTGAGCGGTCTCACGAATGCGGTCATCGAGTTTCTTCAGGATGGTCGCACTGTTGGTCTCATAGTTCCATTCGCCGTCACGCGCCTTGTCCCATTCCGAAGGGGCTGCATTGTTGAAGAGCAACGGTTCGCAGTGACTGGTCGTGATCATGATGCCCCATTTATCGGCCATCTTCTGGCTCTCGGGATGCGAATAAAATGCCCCTGTACAAGCATGCATGGCCGGAGCCAGCATGTTACCCCTCAGTCGGAGAATCAGCTCGCACACTCGGTCGTAAGTCTTAGGTCCGATGTCGCCCAACTCCTTTTCAAATGTCTGTGCCGCCCATGTCTTCAGCCCCCAGTCCTCATCATTGATGAAGATGCCACGATACTTCACGCTGGGTGACTGGCTGACATAGTTCTCCACGTATTCATAGACATGCTTGTTGGTTTTATCTATAGGAATATCGGCAAACCAGTACCACGGACTGACACCTATTGCCTCACTCACATGCAACACGCCGTAGGCCAGACCCCGTGCATCAGAGCCGGTAATAACGACGTTACCATCTCTCGTGTCGATGGCATAGCGCTCCCATGCGCCTCTCAGTTCGCGGTGACGGCCAGTCTTCACCACCGTACCAATGGCGATCACGGCTCCACTGACCTTCCGGGTACTTATCCTAGGTCTTGTGCCCGAGACACGCCCAATGTCATCCGCCAACACCTGCGCCATCTGCTTCACCAGCGGTGCGTCACCTTCATGATAAACAATCGTTGCCTGAGCCAGATTCACGGCAGAAGTCTTTGGCTGACCATTTGCAAATACTATCATCAGGCAGCAGCCGATACATGTTGTCAATAATCTCTTCATTATCATCCTATTTGTAATTTGGCTCCAAATTTACAATTTTCCCATCAATCAAGCAACAAATGAAGAAAAAAAAGAGACCAAACAGCCTTTTATTTACAGATGTATTTCTTTTCGCCTATGATGAGTAATCCCTTATTCCTGGGCAATGCTCCCCTACCCGTAGCCTTTGTGCCCGAAACTACAGGTTGCCCCATCATATTATAAACCGTCTGCCGGAAACATTGTTCCTTTTGTCCGTTCAATACACTTTCAATCCCTGAGGTAGGGCCACCCCACTGAGCAGCCGCTACACCAGTCATGATACCATCCAGACTGTTGGCATCGAAGACCGAAGGCTTGCTACGATCTATGATACACATGATGCCTCCAGTACCATAGCGGTTGGGATTGTTGATATCCCAGACATAAGGAATGATGCCCCGCTTGACAGCCTCTTCATTGATGGTCTTGTGGAACAGGCGGATGCTGGCATCGTGCTTTTTCTGGATAGCGCTATTAGAGAATTCGCGCCAGTTGGCACCATACTCGCCGAGGATAACGGGATAGCCCTTGTCGACAAATGCCTGTTTCATCATATCGAACTGCTCACGCACATAGGATTCCTCACCCCACGTACAGTTGTACTTCTTATAGGAACCAGAGGGTACATGATTGGCAGCACCCCAGAAATAGAAAGGTTCGTCACCGTTAGGACCTTCCCAGACACCCGTAAACTGTGGGGGACTATAGTAGTGCACCTCAATCATCAGGGCCTTGCTGGCAGAATCAACAAACTTGCTCATGTCTACATACTGGCACGACAGTTCAATGCTGGTATTGGGTCCCTGCACAACGAGTATACGTGAAGCATTGTTGCCGCCAGTAGCACGCACAGCATCGATAAATGCCTGTTCGTAGGTCATTAAGGTCTTTATCTGCGGTTCAGTCTCAGCCTCAGGCTCATTAAGTCCCGCAAAGAGCAAATGCTCATCGTAGTCCTTGAAAGCCTCGGCTATCTGAGTCCACAGCTTCTTCATCTTCTCGCAGTTTGCTGCAACGGTTGGTTCACTGATATCAGTTTTAAATGTTCCCTGAATCCAGCCACCGTCCCAATGGTCGTTCAGCAGTACATAGAGTCCATCATTGATACAATAGTCTACTATCTCCTTGACACGATTCATCCAAACGGGATCGATGGTCAACTCGTCAGCATCGATGATATGTCCCATGACCCACGATGCGGGAACGCGAACAGACTTAAAGCCTTGAGCTGCCACGAAGTCTATGATGCCCTGCGTCGTAGTCGTACCCTGCCAGGCCCGCTCTGCACCAAGACCACCATTGTTGGTGTACACATTATCCGTACCACCACCTTCCATGGTATTGCCAAGGTTCCAGCCTGGATACATCTTGGGGGCTATCTCCGTCGCATTGGGTAGTTGAGCTCTGGAGAAGCTGACGGTGCTTCCCAGCACCGCCAGAATCAAAAACGTTTTACCAAATCTAATCATAAACTTAATGTATGAACGGAAAATAAACTAACTAATTAATCAACTCGAATACATGAGATACGTACCTTTACGTTTTCAGCACCAACGGCATCTGACAGACCCAGCAGGTCGATAGCAAAGATGGCTATGCCTGAGCCAGCACCAGCGAGCGACATCGTATAGACACCATCACCACTGATATGAAGCGAGCCATTACCATCTTCATTATATCCCCAGTTCGAACAGCCCCATGAGCCATCGGCAAATATCATGCAAGCATCGCACTCTGTATTGCCAATACCAGAAACCTCGAATGTCACGCCAATGCGATTGGAGAAGATCACTGCACTGCGATCTACACCACATGTCTCATCGCTACCAGTGCCCGATCCATCCCACTCGTTGTAGATGTCGGCACGGAAATTGCCATTGCCCTCAATGTCGCCTGTTACCAGCTTGGCATTGTCGAACGGCAGCTTTGTACCCCAGTCATCCATCACGCAGGAATTCAGCTTCACATTGATATTCTCAGCACCTACGGCATCAGAGAGTCCAATGAAATCGATTGCAAATACACCTATGCCGCTACCTGTACCATGAAGTGTCATCGTATAAGTGCCATCGCCCTTCACCATTACGGAGCCCTCACCATTGTCGTTGTAGCCCCAGTTGGATGTTGTCCATGTACCGTCAGCAAAAATCATTGTTGCCTGACACTCTGTCGAACCAATACCTGTAATTGTGAAAGTCACGGAGATAGACTCCTTGAAGTTCACCTCGCTGGGTATTAATACAGATGTCTCGCTAGTACCGGTACCTGATCCATCCCACTCGTTGTAGATATCGAAGCGATAATTGCCATTACCCTCGATGTCGCCCTGAACAGCATTGTAGTTGCGGATGGTGATACCTTCGGCAACAGGTTCCTCATCGCGAACACTGCGAATAGGCAGAGCGAGGGCACGCTGCATGAGACCAGCTGATGCACCAGTTGAAGCTACCTTCAAGGTCTTGCTATATGCATCGTTAATCTCATTGATAGTGCCGCTCCAGTAGCTGGCCAATGGCAGGAAGATACTATTGCCATTCTTAGCAATAAAGCGGATTCCCTCTACCCCATCAACAGTTGCCTGCTCCTGAGTAGTCTTAGCAATCAGTTCCTCTATCTGCTCGATGGTAGGCATCTTACTCTTCGACTTAGCACTACCATCAATGCTCAGACCAAAGATTGTGTCGTCTTCGGTTCCTGCGATATCCCATGGGGTATAATCGTCGTTGCTGGTAGAGGTATTGTAGAAGCTCTGATCACCATAGCCAACCTGAATACCAAGCTCTGACTCTTTCTCTGCACCGATGTTATACTTTGCCCACAGTACACTCAAGCCCATATCGACATATTCCATCGACTGGTTGGCAGTAGTAAAGCTTTGGATGTTGCCCAGTATAAATCCATCGCCCACCTTGGTATAGGCAGCATAGTAATAGGTGGTGCCTGGCAGCAGCGATTTGGTATTGACAGAGAATGAACCTGCAGACTCATCCAGCGCTACATCTACACCTGTAGGCACGTCATTGGCCGACAGAGCATACTTGAATCCAACTGATGTTGAAGCAAGAATATCGCTGATACCCTGTGCCTGACCGTTGAGTGTAGCACTGCAGGCTGTGATGTCGCTGGCGGCCTGAGTAGCCACATCGGCATCGGTAGCTACAAAACTCTTCACCTCGCCATATTTGGTCACCTTGCCCTGCAGAGTTACAAACGTGGCATAATAATAGGTTGTACCCTCAGTGAGACCAGAAAGGACTGCTGTTACTTTTCCATTCTCATCGATAGAACCAATCTGACGGGTTCCACCTACGGTTGGATCGGCACTTGTACTATAAACCGAACCAACCTGATAAGAACTTGATGCCAAGCCCGAGAGATTCTGGATGGTGCCATAGGTAGTTGCCGAAATGGCTGTAACGGCAGCATCGTCGGTGGTTATAGAGCTAATTACAGCACTCGTACTGATGCTATAATCCTCGTCGTTGCTGCAGGCTGTTGACAACACAACAGCCATGAGCAGCATAAAACCTGATATAATCTTATTCTTCATAATTTTCAATTGTCAATTTTCAATTATCAACTATTTAAGAACTACCTCCCCTACATCATACTTCACACCGATGGTAACCACGATAGCGTTGCTGAACTTGAAGAGATGAGTGTGAGATGCCGACTCGTCGTTCCAAGGATTCAGGATATAGCGGCGGCCTGTAGTAGGATCATCACCTAACTGACGTGAGATGGTCTCATCGTCCATACCTTCCTCTGAGCCAAGCACCTCATTGCCGTCAACCTTGATACTCTTGATAATCAGGTCGGTGTTAGGATGCTTCTTCAGAATCTTAGCTACGTCGAGGAACATCAGATATGGATCCTGAGTATTCGACGAACCGTCGTTGGTGATGGTGAATACATAGTCACCCTCGCCTGTGATGTAGACCTCAGGACTGTTCAGGAATGCCCATCCAGTATCCGAGAAACTCAGTACACCAGTGAAGCTCTCAACCTGAGCGCCGCCAGTCTGCTTCTTAAAGTGGTAGGCCAGATACTCGTAGACATTACCCTGGTCGTCGTACTGTTTAGAACCCAGCCACAAGTCGGTCAGGTCACCAGTGCGGTCACTAACCTCGTAGGTGATAACCTGCAACTCATTGGTGCTTGAGGCAAACTTGATGTTCTTGTTAGTAGAAATAGCGAACGATGGCAGCTGAGAGAAGCTGATAACGCCATCCTCACCAATGCTATAACTACCCTCCGTGATATTACCAGCGATATCAGTAATCTTGAAGGTCTTGGTCTTTGAGTTCAGTTCGAACTCTGCATCAGTTACATCAGGGTCGCCATCAAAACCAGAGCGAGAGATTTCCTCGCCAGCTAGTGTGAACCAGCCGAATGGCGTGTCCTCATCAAACTTATAGGTCGTGGTGTTCTGATTGAATGGCTGCAGGAAGTTCATCCAACCCTCAGGTAGCGTGATGGTAGTGATAACAGGTGCCACATAGCTATCCTTATATTCCTTAGAGATATAGTTGAATGTGAACGGTGTGTTGTCGTTCGAACCACCGTCGAACATAATCTGCATAGCATTCTCCGTGAGATAGATAATCTTGTAGTTGCCATCAGGACGCTGACCCAGGATAGCATCATCCTGACCTGGACTCAGGGGGAGTACACCTGTAAACGAGATGGTGTGCGAGGCAACATCCATATTGAACGAGCCCTTCTGACCGTTCACATCTACATTGGCGCCATTAATCAGGTCGAAAGTCATGGTACCATAGTCGGCAGCACCGCAAATCCAACTATTGCCTGCAAAGTCGGCAGCCCAGTACCACTCGCTGGCGTAAGTAGGATCGATGGCTGTAGAAGCGTCCCATTGCTCTGAGTCGAGATAGTTCTCGCCAGCTACGTTGTGGAAGCTGTCCCACGACATTCCTGAGGTGTAGAACCACTTAGGGCCACCAAACTTCAGACAGGTTCCATTGGCATCGAGGTCAAGCACCCATGTCTTAGAATTGCCTACACCTCCAGTCAGCATGGTCCAAGCAGCATCAGAGATGAGGTTAGGATTCATCTGATTGATATGGAATGATGCACGATCGCTGAACACGATACCACCACGGGTCTGAACACCCATGCGAACATAATAGTCACCATCGAATGCCACACCCACCTGATAGGTGCTATTGGTGCTGGTACCCGATATGCTTACATCATCAGAAGTAGGAGCAGGACCATACTCCCAGTAAACAGAATAGCTACTGGGGAGCAGACTTGTAAATGTAACCTGATTGGTATTCTGATCTACATTGACAGAGAAACCTGTATTTTCGGCCAGTTGAGCTGTCGTGAGATCAATAGCGCCCATGCTGTCAGAATCAGGCGTACATGCTGTAAGCAACATGACGATGCTCGTCAGCACACCATATAATAGATTCTTTGTTTTCATAACTCTTAATTCTTAACTCTTAATTCTTAACTACAATTACCATCCGGCATTCTGCTTAAGCACTCCATTAGAGAGGATAATCTGATTCTGAGGAATCTGGCAGAGTCCCTTCTTTGCCTTGATATTCTCGGCAGAGATGACCACTTGATCAGCATTACCACCCGACATCACATCGATGCCACTAGTAGCAATCTGCTGTGCAGCATAGTCTATACCCTGGCGCAGCAGGTCCCAGTAGTTGATAGCCTCAAAGGCAAACTCAAACTTACGTTCCTTCAGGATTGAAGCCTGCGAGACGGCTACTGGCTGCAGTCCGGCACGTGCACGGACCTTGTTCAGATAGCTCTGAGCGTTGCTACTACCCAGCTCAGCAGCCATCAGCAGCACGTCGGCATAGCGCATAATCACCCAGTCCTGATGGTTCTGCTCCTGGAATCCACCACTACCGTCAATCTTAACAGCACTGGTACCATCAGCAAAACACAGTGGTGAGTACTTCTTGATCACATATCCTGTGTATTCGCGCTGGTCCTTGTAACTAGCGTCGAAACCATCGGCATTCACAATACCCTCGTTCACGATGTCGATAACCGAAGCCTTCTTACGGGCATCGCCAGCCTCATACTGATTAACAAACAGAGGATTAACGGTGAGTGCGCCCCAACCGCGACCGTAAGGTGCTACAGGAAGGTTACGCATACCCAGCATCACCTGCCAACGGTTCGAATCGTTGTTGCCGTTATAGTCCTGAGTGTTGGTAAACTTCATAGCCAATACGGTCTCGCTGTTACCGTCGCCGGCATAGGTTCCCAACAGTGTCTCTGCATCACCCACCTCAGCAATACCAGCCGAAGCAGCAGGCCACAGGTTCTTATACTCTGATACCAAATCATACTCGCCGCTATTGATCACGTCCTCGCAGTAGGCCAGCGCCTTCTCCTTGGTCACACCGTCGATATTGGCACCATAGTAGCCTGTATAGAACAGGTATGCACGAGCGTACAGAGCCTCGGCAGCATACTTGGTGATGTGTCCGTCGTTGTTGGCTGCGTCTGACTTTGGATAAGCATTGGCAGGAATGTTATCAATGGCATATTGCAGGTCATCAAAGATTACCTTATAGACTTCTGAATGGTCTGCCTGTGGCATATTCTCCTCAGTAGCTACAGTAAGTAGGGGCACATTGCCAAACATACGGACCAGGTCAAAGTAGAGGATAGCACGCAGCGCGTGGCACTCACCCATATAGGTGCCGTGCAGGGTCTCGCTCTTCCACTCTATCTGTGGTTCATACTTGATGAGCTCATTACAGCGGTAGATACCCTCGTAATAGCGTGCCCAGTCGGTTTCATATAGGTTAAGGTCTGACGACGACTGTGCGATATCAAAACGGTCTACCACCTGATAGCCACGTCCATCGGTGTTACCTGTAGCACCAAAACACTCGGCACCCATCACCTCAGAGGCTACGTAGAACGAGAATCCAGGGGCACTGCTGGTCTGGCGCCAACCATCGTAGCAGCCAATCAGCGCACGATAGGCATCGTTCTGGGTCTTATAGAAATTGCTGGTATTCGACTCTGTTTTCGAATCCACATCGAGATAGCTCTCTGAACATGAAACCAAGCCTAATGAAAAAACGGCTAAGAGAGTCTTTGTAATTGCTGATATTTTCATATTAGATTCCTCCCTTTTTTAGAATTTAATGTTTGCTCCTATCAGGAATGTACGGGGGCGTGGATAGTAGCCCACATCAACACCGCTGACCCAACCGTCAGTACCATAACCGATTTCAGGATCCATTCCATTGTATTTTGTAAAGGTCAACAGGTTCTGAGCCTGAACATAGAGACGCAACTGCTTGCAGAATTTGTTTTTCCAGATGCGAGCCAAGTCGTAACCCAGTGTCACGGTCGATATGCGCAGATAGTCGGCATCGTGTACATAGAGGTCAGAGAACTGCCAGTTGATATTCGTCGTGGTGACGCGAGGAATAGTGTTGCTGGTTCCTTCGCCCGTCCAGCGCTGCAGAATCTCTGTGGTGTAGTTAGCCTGTGCATTAGCGTGGTTACGATAGGTCTGGACAATCTGATGGCCTGCTGCTCCGCTTGCCTGGATAGAGAAGTCGAGTCCACGCCAGTCAAAGCCGAGAGTAAAGCCATAGGTAAAGTCGGGCATGCCGTTGCCCAGATCTACCTTGTCATCATCGTTTATCACGCCGTCGTGATTAACGTCGACGTACTTGACATCACCAGGTTTGACATCTGCCTGAAGAACACCATTGCCGTTGGCTATCCAGTCGTTGATTTCCTGTTGGTTCTGGAAAAGGCCTGCGGTCTTGTATCCCCAGAAGTAACCGATGGCGTGACCGTTCTGTGCACGATAGAACTCTGGCGAGTTGTCGTAGAGCATATTGGTAGTGCCGTGGATGATGCCATCGTCGGTAGGAATGCTACCCACCTCATTCTTATTGTAGGCACCGTTAAAACCAACATTATAACGGAAATCCTTGCCTATCATGTCGTTCCATGTCAGATTAAATTCAAAACCTTTGTTCTTTACATCGCCACCATTGATAGTTGGTGCGCCAGTACCTACAGTAGCTAATACGGGAGCTGTGACAAGCCAATCTTTCGTAGTCTTGACATAGTAATCGAGATTCAGGTTCAGTCGACCATTAAGGAATCGGGCGTCGAGACCGAGGTTGAACTGCTCAGAGGTCTCCCACGTCACCTCAGGATTGGCTATGCGGCTTGGATACGCTCCCCAGTTGTTGCCAAGTACAGAAACCGACTCAGTATCATCGTAGCCTGACGTACCAAACAGATAGTGGGTATTGGTATTCTTTATAGGAGCCAGATACTGGTAGTCAGAGATGTTCTGGTTGCCCACCTGTCCCCAGCTGATGCGGAGCTTCAGGAAGTCCATCCACGACTTTGTCTTCTCCATGAACTGCTCGTTGGTAATGGTCCAACCAGCAGACACTGAGGGGAAGTATCCGAAGCGATGACCGCTGGCAAACTTGCTGGAACCGTCAGCACGCAATGTGGCATTAATCATGTAGGTTTCTTTCCAGTTCCAGCTGAGTCGTCCGAAATAAGAGACATTGCGTGACTCGCCATGAGGGCTACCGCCTGCACCAAGACCATCATCGGTAGATGTGGCTGTACCATTATTAACATAGGCGTGCGACCAATCGTCGAAACCTTCTTTGAGATAGCCATTGCTTGCACTGACAGATGTTCCCTCATAACGGCTGGCTTCCATACCGAGCAAGGCGCTGAAGGCGTGGTTGCTCATAGTCCAGTCATACTGAGCAGTATTCGTCCAGGTAAGAGCCAGACCGTGATTAGCACTTTGACTTGCTGACGTACGCGTGTCATTGTAGCTATATGGGCTGAAGTGATAAAGCGGAGAGTAGCCACGGTATTCACTGGTATTGTAGACGGCGCCGAAGACTGTTCGCAGTGTAAGTCCCTTGAGCGGAGTGAGTTCGGCATAGACGTTACCACTGAAGACACCACCCTTATTTTGGTTGTTCGTATTGGTCATCATGTTTCCATAGGGGTTGCCATCATACTGATACCAATCACTATAGTCGGTAGCATTATACGGGCTGCCATAGAAGCCATTGTAGCTGCTGGCCTCAGCACCAGCATCAGCCTGACTGCCAGCAAATGTATTGGTGGCATAGACGGGAGCCAGAGGCGATGTACCGAAGGCGCCACGCAGGGTATTGTTATATTGGTTGCCGACACCAATGCCAGTGGATTTGTTGTAAACAAAGCTGACCTGTTCGCCAACCTTCAGCAACTTGTCGATGACTTTGTGCTCAGAGTTGATGCGGAAATTGTAGCGCTCGTAGTTGGAAACATCCTTACCACCCACGATACCTTCCTGACTCATATATCCCAGCGACAGCGCATAGGTCGATACCTTGTTACCGCCCGTAACACCCAGATTGTAGCTCTCCGCTTTGGCATTACTCTTAAACATCTGGTCTATCCAGTTGGTGTCATACAGATTGCCATTGGGGTCGTATATGCTCTTCATGCTGCTGAAGTCGTATGGCTGGTTGCCCGAGTTTATCTGTTGCTCGTTCATGATAGTCATATACTCTTGTGCATTCAGCATATTGGCTTTGCGTGCCACATTCTGCCAACCGATATAGGTATCAAAGCTAATTTCTGACTTACCCTCACGACCATTTTTAGTGGTTACGAGAATGACACCGTTGGCTGCCTGTGCACCATAGATGGCTGCCGATGCAGCATCTTTCAACACGTCAATGCTCTCGATGTCGGCAGGGTTGAGTGTCGAGATGTCGCCAGCAATACCGTCAATTAAGTATAACGGTCCAGAATTACCCACCGTGCCGAGGCCACGAATCTGTACTTTCATACTGGAACCTGGCTGACCGGACGTCGACTGGATGGTAACACCTGGCGTCTGTCCCTGCATGGCCTGCAGTGGGTTAGCAGTATTCTGTTTGGCAATGTCATCGCCTTTGACTTGTGATGTAGCACCAGTGACGAGTTTTTTCTTCTGGATGCCGTAACCAATAACTACCACCTCGTCGAGTGACTGACGATCTTCCTCCAAGGTTACATTGATGGTACTGACACTGCCAACACGGACGTTTTTCGTGAGATAGCCCACATAAGAAAAAACGAGCGTTTGGCCTTGTTCTGCCTGAATGGTATAGTCACCGTTGAGATCGGTAACAATACCTGCTTTACTTCCCAGAACCTGCACAGTAGCACCTATCAAGGGCTCACCATCGGTAGCGGAAGTAACCTTGCCGTGTATTGGTTTTGCTGCTAGCGTTCCAAACACAGCCTGCATCGTGAATAGGGACACGATGAGCATTGTCTGCTTAAATCCTTTCTTTTGCATAAGTCATGTTGTTAATATTTATAGGTATTATATGATTGAATTGGTGGCAAAAGTACAGCAATTAATCTGAAGACAGGGTAAGCAATGTTTCTAAAGAAGGTGAAAATGTTGACGAAATCATTTTCTCGTTGACGCGGAAACATATATTCCCCAATTGGAAACATCATGACGTCTGATAGCCTAAAAAAACTATTTATCGATTTTCTATTTTCACTTTTTCTTCGTATCTTTGCAAGCAGAGAAGCTAAACAATCTATTGTCAACGTCAAAACATAAGTAGTGTGAGAAGAATCATTTTCTTTTTGGCGCTCTCGATCGCCCAGATGGTGGCAGCACAGCCCGCAGTCGACACGGCATTCAAAACCTTGGGAATAGCCGATGGACTGCGCAGCAACTCGGTGACGAGTGTGCTGTCGGATAGTCGCGGATATCTGTGGATAGGTACGTATCAGGGACTGAACCGCTACGACGGGCATCAGGTAAAGACGCGTTTCCCTGAGAGCGGCGATCCATCGTTCTATGACGGGCGGAGCGGCCGAGGGGAGCGGCACGAGGTGTTTAGCGAGACCATCACATCGCTGGAGGAGGATGCCAGCGGACGGATATGGATAGAGTGCGAGAGCGGCGCCTACCACATATACGACACGAAGACGGCACGATTCCAGTCGAAGCCCGAAAGCACACTGCAGGCTCTGGGCATGCGCATGAAGGGGTCGTACAAGGTAAAGGTAGGACAGAAAGGTGCGCTGTGGGTGCTGACTGAGAGCAGGATATATCACTACGACTATCATACTAAAGAACTGAAGACATGGGAGCGGCGCGTGCAGCTACCAGGCAAGACGGCTGGTGTAGTTGCAGAGATGTCAGACGGACTGTATTTCAGCGCAGGGCACAACGTGTGGCACCTCCTGACCAGCTCAGACGAGCTGAAGCGTGAGGCGCTGCCTGAGGTGATGCAGAAATCCACAGGTGAGATGAGTATGCTGGCTGATGCCGACGGAACGCTATGGATATATAGTACGCGCGAGGAGAGCATCTGTCGATATATCGTGGGGGGACGACGGGTGTGCGAGATGATTAGTCTGCCGCATACATCGGGCTCTTCGCAAAACAATGCTATCCGCGACATGATGGACGACCAGCGTGGCAACATCTGGATAGCGACCGACCACAAGGGACTGTTTGTGTACAACAAGAACACAGGGGCCATCACATCGCTGCGACATGAGCGCACACGACAGCTGTCGCTGGCATCGGACAACGCAACGTGTATGACCATAGACCGCGAGGGAACCATCTGGGTAGGACACCTGAAGACGGGACTATCGTACACTAGCGATGCCAACAACATGATGCAGTCGCACGCGCAGAGCGCTGGCGACATACTGACGATGGCTTACGACACGAAGGGTAACCTATGGATGGGTACTGATGGCGACGGCGTGTATATAGAGCACAAAGACGGTAGCATCTTGAAGACGGCGCTGCCGAACATCACGGTGATGAGCCTGACAAGCGACGGACAAGGCGGCATGTGGGCAGGCACGTATAACCAGGGCCTGTATCATCTGACGGATGCAGCACACTGGAAGCGGTATGCAGTAGACCTGGGCACATTCCCTACGGAATATGTATGGACGCTGGCTACCGACAATCAGGGACGTGTATGGACGTCGTCGCCCATTGGCAAGACAGTGATATTCGACCCCAAGGATGAGAGCACACGCACAGTGACTACCAACGGTGACGACATTCGTGCCAATGCCATACGCTACGATAGTACTGGCACCATGCTGCTGGGATCTGTGTATGGACTGTGGAACTACGACCTGAAAAGCGACAAGTGCAGCGTGGCATTCGGCAACAAACGCGACACGCAGCAGTGGTTGAACCAGATGGTGACCGACGTGATGACTGACAGGCAGAAGGGAGTAATCATGCTGCTGCACCCTGACGGAGTGACGGTTTACGACACCAAGCGCGACACGCTGAGCTACATCAGGCGCACTAGCGATATAACCAAAGGTATGGGGCGCGATGGCGATGGGGCCTACTGGATATGCACCTCGAGCGGTAGCATTATAGGCATACAAGCTAAGCGCCACGCAGGGGGACTGGAGATCATACGTCGCAGTTTCCTGCCAAGCGTAGGTATGCCGCAATTCTACTTCAACGGTGACGCGATGACGTGCTCGGCACAGGGCGAGATACTGATGGGCGGAACAGAGGGCTATATGAGCATAAAGCCACGCCAACTGATGGGCAGCAAGACTGAGAAATACAATCTGATTATCAGTGAGATAGCCGTTGGCGACAGCTTGCTGAACGAATACACCAATCAGGTAGAACTGAACTACGACGATGCATACCTGTCAGTAAAATTCTTCACAGGCAGTCTGGAGAATGTACGCAGGATACGATATGCCTACAAGCTGGTGGGACAGATGAGCGACTGGGTGATGACAGACCAGAACTACGTATCGTTCCACGCCCTGCCTCCTGGCGACTATACCCTGCAACTATGCGTGTGTCGTGAGGACGGCAGCATGAGCACGCCATGCGAACTGCGCATCAGCGTGGCTCCACCCTTCTATCGTACCACACTGATGTACATCGTCTATGCGTTGATAGCCATCACACTGCTGTTCCTGCAGTATCGCAACATGCGTAAGCGTCAACAAGAGCGCGCGGAGAAACAGCGCCAGCTGATGGAGCGCCAGAAGATAGAGCAGATAACGGAGATGAAGCTGCAGTTCTTCACCAATATCAGCCACGACCTGCGCACGCCGTTGACACTCATCATATCGCCGCTGGAACAAATCATGAAAAAGCTGACGGACGGTAAGACTCCCGACAATCTGCAGGCTCAGCTGAAGAATATCCACAAGAATGCCCAGCAATTGTTGAGGGAGGTGAGCGCCCTACTGGACTTCCGCCGACTGGACGCTGGCGGCGAGACGCTAAACCTGCAGAGCGGCGACATAGTGGACCACCTGAACAGCATACTGGTATCGTTTGGCGATTATGCCGAGGAGCGTGGCATCCGTCTCAGCTTTGAGCACGATGCAGACAGCTACGTGATGGACTACGATCGCGAGAAGATGAACAAGGTGGTGTACAATCTATTCTCGAACGCCCTGAAGTTCACACCATCGGGCGGAAGCGTATCACTAGCATTCCGTATCGACGGCGATAACGCCATCATATCAGTAGCAGATACTGGCAAGGGCATACCCGACAGCGACAAGCCCAACATCTTTAAGCGATTCTATCAGTCGGCCAGCAACGACAGTTCGCAGACTGGCAGCGGCATAGGTCTGCACATAGCCAGCGACTACGTGCAGCTGCACAAGGGCACCATCAGCGTGAGCGACAACCAGCCTGTGGGCAGTATCTTTACGGTCACACTGCCTGTAGGGAAGGAGCAAGGAGTAGGGGGCAAGGAGCAAGAGGAAAAGAGCAAGGAGGCATTGACAGAAACGAGCGACGAAGCACCAGCCGATGTACTCAAGACCATCCTCGTGGTTGACGATAATCAGGATATGCTCTCGTTTGTAAGCTCCTGCATGAAAGAGAGCTTTAATGTGTTCACCGCCTCGGATGGCGCTACTGCTCTCGACATACTGCAGCGCGAACAGGTAAATCTCATCATCAGTGATGTAATGATGCCTGGTATAGACGGCTTCGAACTGTGCAGACGGGTGAAGAGCGACATCACGCTCTCGCACATCCCCATCATTCTACTCACCGCCCGCACCACCGATGTGAGCCGTATCGAGGGACTGCAACTGGGCGCCGACGACTATCTGACCAAGCCCTTCAACGTAGAGGTGTTGCGTTTGCGTGTGCATAAGTTTATAGACTGGGAGCAGAACAACCACCAGCTGTTCCGTAAGAAGATGAACATCGAACCTAGCGAGATAACCATCACCCCTTTGGACGAGCAGTTAATTAAGAAAGCCATTGCCTTGGTTGAAAAGAATATCGGCGACTCTGACTTCTCTGTCGAAACTATGGCGGCCGAGATAGGCATGGCGCGCACGACGCTCTATAAAAAACTGATGGCCATCACTGGCCAAGGACCTGCAGAGTTTATACGTACCATTCGCATCAAGCGCGGAAGGGCACTGTTAGAGACCTCTCAGATGCAGATCACGGAAATAGCCTATGCCGTTGGCTTTACCACCGTCAAGAGCTTTACAATGAATTTCAAGTCGATATATGGAATAACTCCTTCCGAATTTCTGCGTTCCGATGGTAGCAAGCAATAGTAACAAGATATGAAAAGGATATTGATGGTAAGTGTCGCACTATTTGTGATAGCGACAGTTGCAATGGCACAGATTGAAAGGTTTTGTATCGCAAAGGATGGCAAGACATCTACAATCGTGGTGGATGAACAAGATTGGAAAGGTGTGATTCGCGCTGCTAACGACCTCGGCGACGATGTGCGAAAGGTATGCGGCACGGCCAGTCCCATCGTCAACGAAATATCCTCTGATAAATATAACATTGTGGTAGGCACCATCGGCAATAGCAACATTATCGATAAATTGGTGAAGCAACGAAAGCTGGACGTGAGCAGGGTGAAAGGCCAGTGGGAGTCGTTCGTTATCGACATCGTTGACGAAAACCTTGTGGTAGCTGGTAGCGATAAGCGCGGAACTATCTACGGCATCTACGAGATCAGTAAGCGCATCGGTGTGTCGCCTTGGTACTGGTGGGCTGATGTGCCAGTACAGCATCAGGACGAACTTTACTGGGACGCTGGGCGTTTCGTTCAGCCGTCGCCAAAGGTGAAGTATCGCGGTATCTTTATCAATGATGAATGGCCGTCGTTTGGAGAATGGGCAACAGAACACTTTGGCGGTGTCAACTCGAAGATGTACGCTCACATGTTCGAGTTGCTGCTGCGTCTGAAAGCCAACTACCTGTGGCCAGCCATGTGGGCGACGGCCTTCAACGAAGACGATCCAGAGAGTCCACGTCTGGCTGATGAATACGGCATCGTGATGGGATCTTCTCATCATGAGCCGATGATGCGGGCACACCAGGAATACCTGCACCGTAAGGAGGAGGTCGGCCCTTGGGACTATGCCACGAACAAGGAGCGTGTCGACAAGTTCTTCCTCGAAGGTATGCAGCGCAACAAGGCTTACGACAACCTCGTAACCATCGGTATGCGAGGCGACGGCGACGTGGCCATGGGCAAGGGTGATGACGAGGACAACATGAAGACGCTGCGTGAGGTGATCAAGGGGCAGCGTTCTATTATAAAAAAGGTGTACGGACGTGAGGATGCTGTGCCACAGCTCTGGGCCATCTTTACGGAAGTGCAACGCTACTACGATGCCGGCTTTACGGTGCCTGATGATGTAACGCTGTTGCTCTGCGACAACAACTGGGGCTATATCCGACGCATCGGTCGTGATTTCGAACGCAAGCGCAAGGGTGGACTTGGTCTCTACTACCACATCGACATGAATGGCGGACCATGGAACGACCGATGGGTAAACACCACCACCATCCCCAAGTTGCGTGAACAACTGAACCTCGCTTACCAGACTGGGCTCGACCGCATATGGATCATCAACGTAGGTGACCTGAAGCCGAAGGAGGTGCCCATTGATTTCATCATGCACTATGCGTGGGATCCAGAGAGCATAAAGGCGGGCGATGAACAGGCTTGGCTGGAAAGTTTTACGGGTTCAGTGTTTGGGATTGATTATGCCAAAGAAGCTGCTGACCTCATTGCCAAATATTCGAAATATAATCTCACCCGCAAACCAGAGATTCAGGTGCCAGGCATCTTTAACACCCAGGAGATGGAGATGATGGATAGTCTGTGGCTCTCACTCACTGCTCGTGCAGAAGCACTGCGTATCAAAATTCCTGCCGATGCGCAGGATGCCTATTATCAATTGGTGTATTATCCTGTGATGGCTAGTGCAGGCGTAGCGATGCTCTATAATGCTACCACCCGTGGCAATAAACCACTCGTGGGACAATTAATGGCCCGTGACCAGCAGCTCAGCGACTACTACCACCAAATAGCTGATGGCAAGTGGAATAAGATCATGCAGGACAAGCACATCGGCTATACCAAGTGGTCGATGCCAGAGAAGAATATTGACCCTACGACACTGGGATTCGACGTAAGCCATGTTGTGGGAGAAGCGCAGACAACGAAGGAATATTCCATTCCTGCCGGCAGGTACATCCGCAAATCCGAAGGCCAGGGAGCCTCGTGGATGTTCCTGCCTGATCTCGGACGTAGTGAGGGTTGCATGGGCAGCAGCAATGTGATAGTTCAGAATAGCGGTGCTATGATGGAATATGAAATCGACCTTACTTCTGAATGCAAAATAGCCATCGGCATCCTGCCTACACAGGACATCTATCCTGCCCGTGGCCTTCGTATAGGCGTGCAGATTGATGACCAAACAATGCAAGTGATTGATGCCCGACAAGGGTTACACGACGAATTCCATGAATATACCCCACAAAACCTCGCCCGTTCAAAGGTGCTGAAACCCCTACCCTCACATGGTCACCTTACACTAAGCGGCTATTGGAAAGGCAAGAAGTTAGCTCGTCGTACAGAGGTCTTCGACAACCTCCGCTGGCTCGAAGTCAACTTCATCAACGCTGCCCCAGGTAAGCATACGCTGAACCTTATCATGATTGACCCTGAAATTGTCATCGAACAAATTGTAGTTAACCCCGACAATAATCACTACAGCTATTTCGGAAGATAATGGTATATGATACGATTATAAATTCTCTTGCTGATGAAGTGGACTGTACTATCTGACAACCGGAGCCATGACGACTCGTTTGAGACGGAGCACAGTTTGTCTATTTTATTAGAGACAGACAAACATCGTATTTTGCTAGACACAGGAGCCAGCAATGTGTTTATCCACAATGCCGAGAAGATGGGCATTGACCTCAGTATGGTGGACTATGTGTTTATCTTGCACGATCATAGCGACCATGCAGGAGGCTTGCAGCATTTAGCTGAACACAATCAACGGGCTATGGTTATCGTCTCGCCAGATGCCATGAGTGGGAATTTCTACTCCAAGCGGGGAAATCTTCATCATATTATTGCAGAGTGGCCAAAGATTGACGATGACAGACTCGTCTTAGCATTACACAGGTGATAAGGTCTTTGCTACACTAAAGTCTGTCATGGGCGACCAGCTTCATGATTTTAGCTGTGGCATGACGATAACAGTATGATAACACCGCTCACGGCGATATAGGCATAGACGATGTAGCGGAAGATACGGTTGGGGATGCGCTTGAACACAAAGGCTCCCAAACAGGTGCCAATGATGACGCCGCCAAGGCCGAAAAGATAATCCGTCAGGACAATCGTCGTCAGGAAACCATTGTAGGCTCTGACGATGGTCATCATCACATTGCCTATAAGGAAATAGGTCTGCGTCATTGCCATATAGTGCTCTTTGGTTGGCTCCGACTGGATGAAGTAAAGCACGGCTGGCGGGCCTTGCATGCCAAAGAATCCTCCCATCAAACCACTAAGTGTACCTGCACCTACCTGCACTTTCTTAGTTGTCGGCAACTTAATCTTTTGGCTGAACAGCGCAAAATAGATGCTGATGACTATCAATGCAACTCCCAGAATCCGCTTCAAGATATGGTCTTCGATGCGCGTCAGTGCAAAGATTGCTATCGTTGAGACGATGATAAACGTCAGCAGTATCGGCCATAGCCGCTTCCAAGTGATGAAGCTTTGCAGTTTCCAAGCAATGACAGCCGAGGTGGTGATGGCCAGCAGACCAGAAAGTGTCGTGGCCTCGCCATATGTCGGCAGGAAGAACGGCAGCATCGTCATGATAAAGATGCCAAAGCCGAAGCCCGTGGTGCGCTGCACAAAACTGGCTCCAATGCTCAGCAGGAAGATGGCTATCACGACACTACCAATCATTTATTATTCATTTAATGGTATCTGAAACATTCATACCCAGCCACACGGCCAGGATGCCGATAACTACACTTGCACCCAAATAAAGTGCCATCTGTAAGGCATCGCCCGCCTTCATCATGCTGAAGGACTCGTTGGCAAAGGTGCTGAAGGTGGTGAAACCGCCACAGAAACCTGTGACAAGCAACAGCTTTATTTCTGGCGAAACAATGCCCTTGCTTACCAATCCCACCAACAGTCCGATAAACAGTGAGCCAAGGAT
>Ga0265298_10002485_pt1 | contig 25586 bp, 48 predicted proteins | sample AusTroGonzalo_MG_3_FD_193486 | JGI IMG/M metagenome (GOLD analysis project Ga0265298, IMG submission 193486) | Bovine rumen microbial communities from tropical cattle in Woodstock, Queensland, Australia - Gonzalo_01 | ecosystem: Host-associated > Mammals > Digestive system > Stomach > Rumen ...
GTCTCCTTGCCTTTTAAATTTGACCGAATTATGTGGGGCACACCGCCGAAAATTATTTCGGAATCAACATTCCGTTCTCGTCAAAGGTATAAGGATTTGACTCCCTGACCTCTCTTCCTTTTCCATGCTCGCCCCTGTGTTCTTCGAAGTGACACTCCCTGCATAGACTCACAAGGTTGTCAGGATTCATTGTGATTGACACATCCCCTATGTTCTCCGGTGTCAAGTGTTTGATGTGATGCACTTCACTCGCAGGCTTACCGCAACGACACAGATACTTGTCTCGCTTCAAGATATATTCTCTTGTTTTTTCCCATTCCTTGGAATTATAAAAACTCTTTGCGAATGCTCTTGCCATATCAAACACCCTTATGAGCGAGAGCTACCGGCACTCTCGCTCGGAGAACTGCAAAAGAATAGAGCCAAGGTTTTCCTTGACTCTCACTCTCTGACACTTAAATAATATCATAAGTTTAATTCTCTTTTTTATCTTTTTTAATTTCGATCATATAAAACTTCTCGTCAGGATGTTCTTTGGAATATTGTTCGCATTCATTTTCATTTCCAACGAATACGATTCTGTCGGTCTTATCATCATACATTTGCCACATCATTTGTCTCCTTCCATTCTCTCCACATTTTCGTACTTCTCACACAAGAACAGAATATCACATAAATATTCTTGAACGGCACTATATGTCAAATAAGGAACACCCATATATCTGCACTCTTGGTTTATTTTATCGGCATATTTCTTTACCGCTTTTGACAACCCTTTTTCTTTAAGAAGTTTCATCATATCGGATTCATATTCTTCTTGGGTATATTCTTTAAGTGTCATTGTTTATTCTCCTTTTAGTTCGGATATATGTTCGTTGATAATGTCAACACAATCTCCGAGTGCGAGATTATATCTGTGATAAGTCTCGCCCCACTTGTCCAGAGCTTCAATCTCTCTCTTAATGCCTTCAAGTTTCTCAATGGCAAATTCTGCCAACTCTTTGTCTTTATTCATCAACAATTTCCACCTTTCCTCTTGATAGCCACATAACGGCTCTTTCTCTTCTCATTGTTAGCACTTCGCCTTCGGTCACATTCCTTCCGAGTTCCAAGTCTCCGAAGAACTCTAATGCTCTGACCTTCAAAAACGGCTTTTCTGTATTGTATGTATGCTTTGGCTTGGTATCTCCAAGAAGTGACTTCCATTGCTCCACGATCTCTCGATTACAATTATCATATCCCTTGACCTTTGGAATCTTGGTTGCGATCTCTTCAACATCAATCCCCTTCATGTCAAACGGCAGTATATATCCGTCTTTCTTGTCTCGGAATCCGAGTTCCTTCAAAACTTCAATCGGTGTTGTGAGCACCGGAGTTCCTTCTTCCAATGCTTCAACAATCGAATAGCAATAAGACTCCATGTCTGACAACTGCACGAGATAGTCTGCTCTCTTTATCCATTCACGCATTGTGTGGCTCGGAAGCATCCTGACAATGCCGTTCTTTTGCTCGATATTGCAATTTGTGAACACAAGCCATAGAATCTCAATGTCCTTGTCTTTGAATCGCTCTGCGAGTGTGTACATTCGTTCTATACCCTTTTCAAAACTAAACCTTGAAGCGGTTATCAGTATCAAAGGTCTTTTCATTGGCTCTCGGTATGTCAGGTTGTGAATTGTGATTCCTTTTTCCGTAAAGGTCTTTCGAGCCGTATCGGAAACATACACAAGTTTGTCATAGTCCGGTTGAATCTTCCAATCAAGCATCTTACAAGTGTGACACATTTGGATGATCTGCTTTGCAACGATCTGTTTTGGAATCTTGTCCGTGATTCGCATATTTATAAACGAATCGCAGAATATCGGTTGATTTCCGAGCTTATGAACTAAAACATACTTGGAGAACTTCTCAATCTGCTTCGGATATATCTTGGACTCATAAAGAACGATAATGTCATATAGTTTATACATTGTCGCTATAAAGTTATAAATCCAGGTCTCAACACCGCCGATCTCCTGCGTGTTGCCGATATAGATTGCCACCTGTGTGTGTATTCCTCTTGGAATCTGTCTGAATAGGCTTGTCCTCTCTCCCCTTAACTCGTTTCCGTAAACTATCGCCGGTTTCATAATGAGAGCATAGTCTTTAAGTTCTTCAAGATCGTTCTGCTCTGTCATCACAATGACTTCGGTGTCATCATACACGGCTTTCATTTCATCAATGAGATAAGTCATGTCCTTGGTAACTCTTGGGAAATAGTAAACGATTCGTTTCATTTCCACTTTGCCTTCACAGATTCTTTGAGTAAGTGAATCGTGCGGACTCGTTCTGTAAAAGTAAACAGGCTTTGAAATCCTTGTCACACTCTTCGGCTTGATCTGACGAATGAACTCGGCATCCTCTGCAACCTTCTTTTTTTCGTTGAAACGAATGTCTCCGATAAGTTCCCTTTTATAGACTCTGTTCCAAACGCATAAGTTCCAAGAAGGGAAGTCATCATTCTCTCCCAAGTGAACTTTGACATTCCAACCGCCGAAGCCTTCCCAGGATAGCCAAAGAACATCCGCACCCATATTGTCAAAGATCGTTTTGATGTAGTCGGTGCTCACGAGATCATCCGAGTCTATAAAGGCAACATATTCTCCTTTTACCAAGTCAAGACCTCTATTCCTTGCAGAAGAGACACCGCCGTTCTCCTGTCTTGTCACTTTAACCTTTGGAGTCGGTGCTAAATATGGAAATCTGCTTCCGTCATCAATAACAATGACTTCCACTTCGTCTGTGATCTGCGGAGCGAGTCTGTTCAATAACTCATCAATGTACGGCTCTGAATTGTAAACCGGAATTATTATTGATAGTTTAATGTGTGCCATTCTTACTCTCCCATTCTAACCGAGCCAAAAAGTCAGGATTTCTTCCGTTTTGGTAAATCGGTTTCTTATATAATTCTTCATTTCTTATATTCTTTATTTCTTTTATGTTGTTAGTTGTTTGTTGATTGTTTGTTAGTTGTTTGTTAGTTTGCTTGTTAGTTTGCTTGTTAGCATCCTCTTCGAAACCTTGATATTTTTCCCAATTTACAATGCTTACGATTGAAAATTTGTTTGTTGATTTGATTGTTATTTCGCCTGTTGATTTTAAGTGATTTATTGCAGTTCGTGCGGATTGTACTGAAATACCGCAGTTCTCGGAGAGTGACTTCCAACTCACAACCAAACTTCCTTTTGGTATCACATGACCTTCAAAGCGAGACTCTTCCCAATTTGCATTTATGAGCAGATGCAGGAAAACACTTTTCGTGTGTTCGTCTTTATACCATTCCCACTTTGAGATTGATCTGTGAAGTTTGATGAATCCCTGCTCTGTCATTCTTCCTCTTTCTCCAATGCTTTCATACAAATAGGACAATAGTTCATAAATATGTCAAAGTCCGTGAGAACTTTTCCGCACCTTTTGCACTTCACTTCCGGAGCAGGCTCTTTGGCGGTCACATCCTTTAAGACAACTCCGTTCTCAAACTCCTGTGCGACCTTCTCGGCTTCGCCCTGGGTTTCAAATCTTCCATAATACCAAAGTTCGCCGGACACAACCCTTGCAACTACAAACTTATATTTGCCTTCCGACACATTATTCACTTTGACTTCCATATCTTTACATTTCATCCTCGTCTTTCTCCTCTCGTATAATAAAAATCATTGTCGCTATGCTCACAATGAGAGCGGCAACCAAGCAGATCACTAAATCAATACTCATTCTCGCTCTCCCTTTTTGCTATACATAAGCACATCACGATCACACCGAGCAATGCTCCTGTGGTTAAACCTAAACCCAAACCCAATACAAACATCATTTCTTTGTCTCCTTTATGTATTCTATGAAGGCTTCGAGACATAGGCTCGTTAAAAAGCCTATAACGAAGAAACCTATGTCTCTGCCAAGTATCGTTATCAATGCACCGCCGTAGTTTGTCCAAGTGATCTCTTCGCAAAATGCGTTTAAGATTCTTCCAAACTCTCTCATAGATTATCCTCTCCAACCTGTGAAACGGTCTTAAATCTGTTTAAAAGACAATCCTGACACAATGTCTCGTTGTCCTCTGTGACATAAAGCTCATCCGGAGCATATTCATCCTCGCAATCGTCACAAAACCAATGTGTCACATGGCTATATGGACACGAATTACCCAAGCAGGGCAATCCACAACTTACACAATCATCCTGCACTTGCTTCATTCTGTTTCTCCTTTCAATGCCTTCGCTCCAAGTTCCAATGCTTCCTGCAAATCATCATCCGAGAAATTGCAAGGACAATTATCACAATCAAGATCGCATTTCTTCCTTGTGTGGCATTCTGCTATATTCATCATCACTTCTATTGCTTCTTCGTTAGACATTCCAATTCTCCTTCCGATATGTCCAATATAAATTTGAGTTTCTTCAAGGTCTCATGCCTTGGAGTTCTTCTACCAACTTCCCAATCAAAAACACTTTGATAAGACACATCAACCATTTTGCCGAGTTCTTCTCTTGTGATTCCCTTCGCTTTTCTCTTATCTCGAAGAAGTTTTGCGAAGTCTCTTGGCTTGATCTTGTTGTATAAGTACGGCTTTCCAACTCTTATATAGTCCGTTCCGACAATCGGTCGAAATCCACTCTCTTGTATCATCCTGGTGTATGCTCTTATGTCTGTGTCAGGAAAAGTCTTGATTATCATTCCTTCTTCTATCATTTCAACCCTGCTTCCTCGACAAGTTTGTCAAAAGGGCATTCTCCTTCGTGAGTCTGCATAAAGACACATTCTCCGTTCGCACCGGTGCCGCTATATTTGCAGAACTTGTCGCAAATCGTTTCCATTGTTTCTTCTATCGTGATTTGTAAATCGCTCATTTTGCTCATAAGGCTTCAATCCCCTTCCTGCGTAGCTTATAACACCAACTTAACGCATAACCCAGGTCATTTGATAAAGTCTCCATATCGTTTCCACCGACATAAAACCCAAAGAGAATCGTTCGTTCAGGGCACTCGCCCAAAGTGTTGATCTTTGCGGAAATCTCTCGGATGACATGAGCTTTTCTCAACTGTAACTCTTCGCATTCCTCTTTCAGTTCCGTAATGTCTCCGATTATCTTCTCAAACTTGTTCTCCGGCGAAGTGACAACCGAAATCTTATCGTATGAGATACCCTGCAAGCCTATACAAGTGTATAAGGCTTCTATCTGATACATTTTCTCTTTGATCTGTAAGTCTATTGTTCTGACTCGTGAGAGCCACCGAACACCCTTTATATATTCCATTCCGTCTCCCTTCTCTCAATTTCAACTTCTATTCTCGGATTGTCCTTGTCATATAAGACTCGGCTTCCGTCATGGCTCTGTATGATCGTGCAATTATCATCAACAAGCATTCCACCTTTGACAAGAACATCATCCAAGGCTTCCAATAGGTTTGTAAGATCAACCTTGCGTTTTGTTTTCATATAGAACAGAGCCTTCACATTCACAGGATAGTCAATGCCGATCTTCTCTATAAACCACAGAGCCGATTCTTCAAAGTCCTTGTATTGCTTGGAAGGAACAATAAACGGTCTGCCTGTGGTCTTGTTTATGCAGATTTGTTGGCTATTCTTTTTTGTTCTTGGCTCAATAGGAATTGTAAACTTCATGCTTTCAACTCCTTTCTCACGAAGGCTTCCCATTTATCAACGAACTTCCTGACTTCTTCGTCAGGCTTGGAATCGTGATCTCCGTAGCATTGAGAAACTCGCCTTGTTTTCAGGCTATATTCAACCGTCACAAAAGGCTTGATCGGATCGTCGGCGATCCTAACAAAAGCGATTATGCTCTGCCCTGTTACCACTTTATTGTCATAACCCATTTTGCCGACACAATGATGTAGTTTAGAGCCTTCCTTTTTGAGATCGTTCACACAATTTGGAATAACAACGCAGTATTTTCCTTTTTCAAATTCAAGGCATTTATATTCTTTGTTCTTCGCTTTGAACTTCTCATTCATAACCTTGGCTTTTGCTTTGTTATCCTTTGCCAACTTGCTTGCATACTCATTGGCTCGCAGATCGTGCATCCGGCGAAAGTCTTTTGGAAATAGATTCTTCGTATCGGAGAAATCGAGTCCGAGATAGTCGATCGCTTTGAGATAATCGTTATATATCCAGGTCGATATGCCATTGGATGTGCAATATCTGTAAATCTTTAACTTATCAACATTCTTTCCACGAATATATCTGTCAAAATCTCTCACCCATTGAACAGATCGAGCCTTTTCAGATATGATGCTCTGTGCCGTTTTGCAATCAACATGATTTTCATAGGCATAAACAAGAGCTTTGGGAGTGTAAAACTCGTCTTTATTCTGCCAAAGGAAGTGTGCAAAGCCTTTGTCCTTTTCGATCTTCTTCATAAGCATCTTCGAAGGCTTCATGTTTAACTTGCCAAAGAACTCCACTTTGGGATTTTGTTCGTAAGCTCGAAGATACTCAAAAAGGTTTCCATTCTGATAGCCACAATATTTGTATTTGCCTTCATAGAGCTTTTCGAGATTCAAGATCGGATAATGCACACCGACTTTATCCATATAACTCCACACTCCGAAATCTTCTTCGCTTATGTTGTAATAGTTGTAACCGTACCAATTAGCACTTCTCTTTCGTTCAGGCTTATAGACAACCTTCCAACCGGCACACCCTGTCAAATACATATCCCTTGCGATCAGATCTTCGAGATTCTCTCGGATGACTTCTCTTAATTGGAATCCGTAAGTCTTGGTTTCCCTGAATGCGTAAACTCGAATAAAAAGTTCGACACCGCAAACATCCAACCAACCGACATACCTTGTTGTCATTTCTGCCATTTTGTATGCGTAGGCATGAACTTCTTTCGGAGTGATCTCAACAACCGCTTTAAGATTCATCCGCACCACCCCACATATCAAAGATTGTCATTTGACCTGGGAGCATATCGCTCTGTTTCGGCTCTGCTGCCTTCTTCGGATTTCCATGGCGATCTCTGACAACCGGAGCCGGATCCTGTTTCTTCACTTCAACCTTTGCGATCGGTTTGGTTTCTTCTTCTCTGATCTGATCTTCTTCGAAGAAATGCACCGCCCACCCAAACACTTCAATGTCAGGGATGCAAGCACAATTTCCGTTCTTCTGTTTCTGTGCCTGCTTGGTAATATATGTCCAACATTGTCCGAGAGTCTTGTTGCCGGACTTGATCTTTTCTGCCAACACTTCACTCACATTGGCTTCAAGGTATTCAAGAACTATCTTTTGTGCGGATGTTTCCGCTTTTAAACCTAAATCCATGCTTTATCTCCTCATATTCTTATCCATTTGAACATCAATTCGAAGATCGTCTAAAAGCATCCTCTGTTTGTTGACTTCCTGCGTTAAGAACTCAACTTGTTTTTTCAGTTCGTAAATCTCGTTCGTTTGTCTCTCGACAACCTTTGTCAGTTCTTTTGCATCCATATTGTTCTCCTATAAGTAACTCTTCCCAAAGATTTCTCTCCATTCTTCTCTCGTATGCGTTTCCTCAAACTTCCTTTGTGCCATTTGTTTACAAGCAAGCATCTTTTCCGGCTTTGTGTGGACTCCTTCTGCTCCTGTGTGATGATTTAAGCAAAGGGGAAGTATAAGTCCGTATTCTTCACTTTTAGCCTTGTTTGCTCCGTTCATAATGTGATGTATTTGTGGATAAGGTCGACCGCATACATAACAATGGTCTAAATCTGTGGTAAACAAACTAAACTTCTTCATTCTTCTGTCTCTCTGCATACTTGGTCTTGCAGGCTTCCCAATTACTTACAAGATTTGTGAACTTCCGAACGGTCAATTCCTTAATATCTCCAACTGAATACAGTTCGCAGATATATGTGTCGGGAATGTTGTCCTCTTTCATCATTTTGGTAAGAGCCTTCTTCTGTTCTGCCGAGATCGGCTTCTCTGCTTCTTGGTTGACCGTTGCCGTTGCGACTTCATCATAAGAAGCCACATCCGCATCTATACCAAGTCCGCACATTCCCAAGGCTCTGCCGACCGCCGAAGTCTCGCAGTTCTCAATATAAGAAGTCTTATTGATGAATGATGAGCCTTCCTTCTCGTAAGCCATTCCTGTGCCGAGAACAAATCTCTCGCCGAGTTCGTCTTTATATCCGACCGTTGCTTTTATGATGCAAACTCCGTTCTCATTTGAGATCAGATCAGTGCAGATAAACCCTTCCGGATATAACTTTCTAAAAGCCTTTATTCTCTCGGAAACTGCCGCATACTGATTTCCCTTGATCTCCGTTGTCTGTATTTCCTTATTGACTTTATCTATGGCATTGTATGAAATCATTGATTTTCTCCTCTATAATCACTATTGTTCCTGCTATTAAACATCCCCATATAGGGAGCATTGATATAATTAAAAAACTGATGACTCTTGCGTTTATCATTTGGACTCCTTTCCCAAGGTTTCAGAATAGACATTCTTCCGTGATGAAATAAATTCGTTCAAGTCCTCTTCGGTCACTCGGAGTGACTTGATCTCAAAGGCTTTCAATTCGCCTGAATGTATGAGCTTGTACACCTCGTTACGATTTACTTTCAAAATGTCTGCGACTTCCGAAACCTTGTACAATCTATTCATCATGGCACTTCGTTCCGAAATGTCTGCGGAACTCCTCTTCTCGCTCTGATCTGAAATCCTGGACTCTCTCGTCTGCTTTCAGATCGTCTCTCTCGGCTTGTATCTTCTGTCTTGTTCTTCTTACTGTCTCAAAGCAGGGAAGTCCGAGAGCTTCCAAGCCTAAAAGAATTTCATTTATGGGTTTTTGGGAATTTCCTCTTCCGATTCGCTCGATTACTTCTAAATAAAGAAGTGCATCCGAAGATCGAGTGTCCGGATTTGATTCAAGTATTGATAAGACAAGTTTGTCCGTTCGTTTGAATTTCATTCTGATCTCCTTTCATTTGTGAAGGAGTTATGATATAATGTCTTTGTTTAAGAGACATTACAAAAACTCCTAATTTTTGGACTTCGGTGTTGCCGCACCGGAGTTTTTTTGTTAAATAAAATATTCATCCGCACTTATTCCGTACTTTTCGCAAATTGCTCGGATTTGTGGCAAAGTAAAGTCCTGTTTGCCGTTGACTTTGAGATTAACATTTGCAACATCAATTTTGAGAAGCTCTGCGATCTCACTCTGCTTAATGCCGTTCTCTGCCATATATCCTTTGAATTTCAGATTTGCCATATTGTCTCCTTTCTTATCTTTTCTTGTTTCGTTTTCGAAACTAACTTCATTATATATCTTTGTATAAAAAATGCAACAACATTTGCAAAAAAAATTATATTTGATATAATATTTTCGAAACTGAATCCGATATAATGCAAATAAGGAAGGAACTAAAAAATATGGAAAATACAGGATTTGGAAAAAGATTAAAGGAACTCCGTCAGGAAAGAGATATGACAATGGAAATGCTCATTACTGATGTAAATTCGAAATTTGGAACTAATATGAATCGCTCTCTTGTCTCTCGTTGGGAATCCGGAACGAGTGAGCCTTCATTGAATTATAGCCGTGTGATCTGCGAATATTTCAATGTTTCGCTCGATTACATGATCGGCTTGACCGAGAACAGAACTCCGGCAAGGCTCTTGGCTTATTCGAAGAAATTAAAGGAGATAACGGATGACAATTCGAAAAAGGAATAATTCTTGGGAATATCGCTTTGACATTGCCAAGATAGACGGAAAAAGAAAACAGATTTCAAAGTCAGGCTTTAAAACGAAGAAGGAATGTGAGAAAGAAGCTCTCAAAGCACTCGCATATTATCAGAACGGCGGTCTTGTTGTGAATTATGAGAATATTTCCTTCGCCGATCTGCTTGATCTATGGTATGAGACCAACTTGCCGACTTGGAAGATACAAACGGCGAAGAATTATAAAATCGTTATGGAAGCAAGAGTCAAGCCTGTGCTTGGAAGTTTCCGTGTGAAGTCGATCACACCGCTCTCATATCAGAATTTTATCAATAAGATATATGAAGAGAACTCTCCTGCGTATGCAAAACTTATCCGAGCGATCTCGACTTCTGCTCTGCGTTATGCCGTTTCGCCCCTTGGGATTCTTACTTCGTCTCCGTCTGAATACATAAAGACTCCATATTATAAACCCAAGCAAGGAGCAAAATGCGTTGACCTGGATGTGTTGCGGAAGGCATACAATGAAATTGAAGAGCCGTATTCGTTCGCTCTGCTTATTGCTCTGCACACAGGGATGCGTATTGGCGAAGTATTTGGCTTGTGTTGGCGAGATATTGACTTAAAGGGTAAAACTATCACAGTAAACAGAACTGTGGCATATAGCCAAGGAAAATGGCTTACATCCGCACCCAAAACGAAGAAGTCGCAAAGAGTTATTCCTTACGGCGAACAATTATCCCTGATCTTGGAGCAGATCAAGGCTTATCAATTAAAAAATAAGGTAAAATATGGAGAGTATTACATTAAAAATTATGTAATGGATGATGTGATAAACGAAACCGAAGGCATAGAAATGGATTTCCTTTTGACAAGACCTTGGGGAAGTTTTACAGATTATCACACAATGGAAAAGAAATGCAAGAAGTTTGGCTTTAAGTTCCATGAGATCAGACACCTTCACGCAACAAGTCTTATTGACTCCGGTATCAATGCCAAGATCGTGCAGGAACGGCTCGGACACTCAAATATAGCGATCACACTTCAAACTTACACGCACCCTTCCGAAGAAGCTCAAAGGGAAGCCGTTGAGATATTCGAAAAAAATGTGGGCGATATGAGGACAAATCAAAAAAAGGCGAAGTAAGAATCGCCTTTTTTCAATGGTTTCAAGGGGATTATATGAAAAACAATTAAGTTTAATTTGGTATGTATTTTATTGTATCTATTTGTATCTATCTGTAACCGCTTGCACCCTTATTTTGTAAGGCTTTCAGGGGTTTCAAATCTGAAACCCTTTGACCGTCTAAAATTGCCAAAAGTTCACATCAATGTGAAAAAAAGTGGTCGAGAGCAAAGAAAAAAGAGCCACTCAATGAGTGACTCAATTTTCTTGATGTATAGGGGAATATTATTTATATAAAGCACCCCAAGTCAACTGACCGACATATCCGTCAACTATCAATTTCTTGCCGTATATGTCCGTGTTGTCGCTTTGGAAGTTCTTTACTGCTATAAGACAACCATTTCCGAAGATTCCGTCAATGCCGTTCGGATTGTAGCCTTTTTTCACAAGCAGGGTTTGAAGTTCTTTGACATACTTTCCTGTGCTTCCCTTTTTCAACACAGGATATTTGGAATAATCAACCTTGATCGGCTCCGGATTTGATAAGGCTAAATACTTAACCCATTTATCCATTAAGCCGTGTTGACTCCATTTACCATTACGAGAGCCGCCTTTGTGGTTGTATCTCTCTCCCTTTGCATTCACATAAGAGTAAAGGATGCCACCGCCCCAAGAAGCCGTGCATTCAATGACATTGTATTCTTTGCCATTGATGACATTCGTTCCGATAAATGCTCCAATGTGCCCCTTCATATAGAGAAGTCTCGGCTCTCCTTCAACGAGCTTGGAGAAATCCGTTGATACATCCGAGCATTGTCCGATAAGTCTTGCTTCGGTGCAATCGCCGGTATTCGTCAAATTCCTCTGATAATACCCAGGTGTTTCATTATAAACATCATATCCGTTCAAGATCGCCTTGTATAAGTTCACACAATCGGCAGAAGTGCGACCGTCTGTATGCACATAGCAAAGGTTGTCAGGGAACTTATTTTTGTAATAGGTCTTACGGCTTGCAAGCACCTTCGCTCTTTTGATGAAATCATCACTTGTCATAATAACCATAATCACTTGCTCCCTATTTTGTTATATTGGAGAGTCGATATTCCTATCAACGCACCAAGAAAAGTGTCTATTGCAACAATAGTTCCTTCAACTTCTGCGAGATAAGGAAAACCCCAAATCTTTCCAAGAGTAAACCAAAGTGTTGCAACCGCCGGTAAGCAAATCATGCAAATCCATTTCAAAACATTGTAAACTTTGTCATTAAGAATCATACATCAATCTCCTTTCTTGTTTCTAAATTGAATAAGGTATCTCGTCTTTTATCCATTATTCCGTTTGCTCCGAGTGAGTGATAAGCCTGATATTGATTCTCCCAATCTTCAAGCTCGGACTCATAAACATATCCTCTCTGCTTATAGGTATAGTAATCTTTCAACAACTGACTCCGCATTTGAGCCTGTTGAGCAGACATCAAAATCTTAATCTGCCCCGAATACTTCCCCACCTTCTTAAACAATGCCGACAACATCACAAAAACTGTCGGAAAACCTAAAATTGCCATTATGTTGAGTATTATCATTGTTTTTTCCATTGTTCGCCTTCTTCTTTATCTTTTACCGCCTTGCTTTTCGGATAATGCTTCTTCTAATTTTTTAAAGGTTTCTTCTGCAATATTTAATAAATTTTCGTTTAACTCTTTTTCAATTTCTTTGATATTCTTCATTTGCAATTCTCCTTTTTACCCCATATTTCTTCTTTATCGCCCATTTTTTCCATTGTTTTCGCCTTTACTTTATTATGTATAAGTTCCAAAAACTGTGCCGACAATTCTCATTCCTTGTGCGAATGTCAAACTACCCCAACCACCGACATTTCCGCTTGTGTCATAAACTCTCGCAGGTCTCCAAAACTTGCCCATATTATCGACTATTTCGCAAGTTCCACCATATCCGTTTATATTAGAATCAATCGCACCGCTTGTATTGTAATAAACCATATTGCCTTTAAAAACAGGAGTAATAGTTTTGCCTGTGATAGTTTCAAATAAATCACGATTTATTCCGTAATATGCCGTGTCTGTACTGTCGGCAGTAACTATATCACAATTAAAGTCAATTCGTGCATTTCCATTATCAAGTGTAATTGTTGCCGAGCCTACACCTTGAATTGCCGAGCCTGAAGCACCATTTATAATTGTGCCATTGTATTGAATTATTGTTCTCGTTCCTACGGCTTCAATTCCATCTTCAATATGATTCATTCTTGTAGGATTCACATAAGATGTTGTGTCCCAAGTCTGCTTACTGTATGCCATTTGTTTCACTCTCCTTTTCTTTTTCGTATGCTTCGGCTTCGGCTTTCAGAACTTGATTCATGCTCTCCGTTGCCGTTGCAAGGACTCTGTCTAAAACCATTTTCTTGACGGTTATAGGCAGAGTCGACTTGTTCAACGTAGCGACTAACTCGTTTTCGAGTGTCACGATCTTTAAGTTATCTCCCATTGCAATTCTCCTTTTCTTTTATGCCATTATGAATGATTTTGAGCCACCGTTTGAATATGTCGGAGCGACATAATTCGACCACCCATAGGCAGAACTGAACACAGGCACATAGCCACTCAATTCGCTTGAATATCTCAATGTCGGCATACTTGACGGTGCATAAATCTGCGAGTTATACACTTTTGATAGATAACTACCGTTAAATGTTGTCAAGTTCGGCAATGATAAACTCTGCGTAATTGTCGCATTTTGAGCATAAAGCTTTGTGAATGAGGAAGTATCTGCCATTGAACAAGTTCCTCGCAGTTCTACACCGGTAATGACCGAGCCGCTTATATTTCCACCGACAATGTTACCGGTAACATATAAACCACTTGAATTGCACTTCAATACTTCGTTATTGTTTGAGAGCAATCGGAAGTTCGTTGTGTTCAGTTCCCAAGCAAAGCTCGAAGAACTACCACCACTCGAACTAACCTTTGCGGTTATCGCATTCGCATTCTGTGTTATTCGTGAAGAGAGATTTCCTTCGGCGGTTGTCGCTCTTGTGACTTCGGATGTGATGCTTGAAGCCGTTTGCGTGATTTGTGATTGTAAACTGTCCGTTGTGGTCTTTGTTGCGTATGTAGCCGCAACCGTTGTCTGTATCTGTGTGGCACTCTGCGTGATTCGTGAGTCCGTCTGGACTTTCGTGTAATATCCGTCTGAAAGAGTTAAGGACAATTCAGAGTATTCGATCGACAACTGCTCTGCGGTTGCTTCCAAGGTTGCGAGTCTTGAAAGTATCTGCGTATATTCAGAATCTGCAATCTCTTTCCAATACCAAACACCATTCTCCAAAACAAATCTATATGCAAGGTTTGTGTCATCCACATAGCAAAGGTCTGATCTGTGGTCTTTCCTGTTCTTCTCTGTGTATGTGAAGTGTGGATATTGGTCTCCGTCTGCTCCCATGTTCTCTGTGTAAATTGGAGCAGTTCGAATCGTATTATTACAAGGTATGCTCGTTGTAAAATCATAGTACGGATAATTGAGTAATGTCGGAGCACCGCTCTCTCTTTCGTAGTAAGCGACTTCTCCGTCTATCTGCTCTTGTAGGTCTTGGATTTGAATTTCCAAGCCTTCTGCGGTCTGCTCTATCTGTGTGGATAAGCCTGCCGCAACATCAACGATCGTTGACCGAGTGACTTCAATATCACGATAAAGTCTGTTTGCTTTACCCATTAAAGCAATTATTGAATTGTTGGAATAGGATGCACTCTGCGAATAATCGCTCAACCCTTTGGACTTGATTTGCTCTCTCTGCAAGTCCGTTGATCTATTCAGAATTATCGTCTGATATGTGTTGCCGAATCCGTCAGGAACTGTGATAAGGTCTCCAAGTTCATAAATAGGATTGAACATTTGCTCGGATTCCAAAGGTTGAAATGTGAAGCCTGACAACTCGTCATATATATCGTCTGCAATGTCCTGCAAATCTTCCACATTCAAGCCATAGAAGAACATATTGCCTTCAATGATGTATGCGTTTGAGCCGTAGCCGGAAACCGCTCCTATGTCCTCTTCATCCATTCGAACAATAACTTTGTCGATCTCGTCTGTCACATAATCGGCTTTTGTCATTGCAGATACTTCCGCAAGTGCGACCGTTCTATTGTTGTTTGTGATGTTCAGATATGTGAACTCTCCGTCATAGTCGATATGGCCAAAGCAGACATTCGCTTCACATAAAGGTCTTATAATGTCTCGACCGAGTATTCCCTGGTTGCCTTCTTCTCCACCGATCGTGCGGTCAACAACGAAGTCATCAAAAAGAAGTGTTGTGGTCTTTTGTGTGATGCCAAAGTGTGAAAAGAACGCATCACGAAAAGCCTTCATTGTCATAGGCAAAGTCAGAGCATCATACCAAGCCGTCACATCCGCATTGAATACTCTGTAAAGAGCATCATAAGCCACAACCTTCATTGTGTTGTTTCTTCCGTCAAGGTCTGCCGTGTAGACTTTTCCTGTGAAGATCTTTAATTCTGTGGTGTTTCCCTTCTGTGCATACACTTCTATTGCATTTAAGTGTATGTCCGTTGTGAAATTGTTTAAGGTCAGTTCTATGCCGGAGCTTATACATCCAACGAAGAACAAATTGTCTGTGTCGGAAATGGATTCCGTGAACTTAATCGAACCGATCTTTGAATCGTCAATCGACATTGACAAGCTCGGCAGATATACTCTTATTTTTGTGTATGATATACCGCTCCAAGCGGTTTGCGTTGCTTGATCGACTGTTCTCATTTACCATTCCTCTAATGTGATCTGTGTTTTTCCGTAGAATGCTCCGTCAGATTTGACCGTTTCGTGTTTCCAAGTAAACGGCTTCACTTCGAAACTTCCTTCAACATAATCGTTTGCGTTATCATCCCAATACTGAACTGTGACACTTCGGCTTGAAAGAAATGCCGTGAAGGTTGCGTGATCTGATGCGTTGTGTTCTCTTATGGAGAATGTGATCTTCGCTTTTTCGGTCGGATAATATGTATCATGTCCGATTCCGGTCAGGTCATCCCAACTCTTACTCACTCTCGGACTTTTTTCGAATGAGTAAGAGCCTTTTGCCATGTCGTGATTTGGGAATATAACATTGTTTATTTTGATTCTATATCCTGCGTAAGCCATTTCTTACTCCTTATAAAGCAGATAAACCGCCGTGTGTTCTCTTATAGACCGTGTTCTGATTCACGATCTCATCAAAGAGATTCTTCGTGTTAGGATTCAAAGTAACTTGTAAGCCAACTGTCTGCAATGCTTCAATGAATGCGTTTGTAATGTCCTCTTTTGTCAGATTCGTTGTGTTCTGCAAAGGCTCAACTGTCGCACCCTTTGGAAGTGTGAGAAGTTCTGCTCCTGCTTCGCCAACGATCGCCTGTCCTTCTTCTTCAACCACACCGCCTTTGGCAAGCATAGGAATGTTGATCTGTGGTATTGTGGCACCGGACACATCCAAGTCAACCCCAGGAATGATATTTGCGATCTTCTTCGCTCCGTTGATGATTGCATTTATCATGTCAATCCACGAATTGATTGTTGCCTGAACAAACGAAATAATCGAATTGAGAATGCCTTTTGCAATGCTCTTGATGCCTTCCCACGCAAGAGTCCAATTTCCTGTGAACACACCGCTCAAAAAGGTTGTTATGCCATTGAATATTGATAAGAACTGTTCGAAGAACGGTTTTAAGTTTTTAAGTATTGAAGCGATCGTCTGACCGACAACCATTTCAACTTCTTCAATGACAAATATCAATGCAGGCATTACCGCCGTGATGAGATTCGTTGCGAACTCTATGACACCTGGTAAGATCGTCACGAGCAAATCAACCAAAGGCACGAGCAAAGTCATCAACAAACTTGTCAACGGCTCGATCAAAGGTATAACTGATTGAATCAAAGGCAATAATTGATTTATGATCTCAACCGCAAGTGGAAGAATCGTCTCAATTATCTGCATAGCAACCGGAAGCAAGGCTTCGAGTATGGAGAACAACACAGGAAGTATCGCTCCCACCAAGTCTGCAATGACCGGAGTTATCTGTGCCATAAAGCCTTGAATCTGTGGCATAAATGATAATATTTGTTGAATAATATCTATCAGAATAGGGAAAAGAGCCGTTCCGAGACTATTTCCGAGAGCCGAAACACTCTGTTTAAGGTCGGACATTAAATCTCCGAACTCGACACCGCTTTTTACCGCATCCCCACTCATCACGAGTCCGAGATCATTTGCCCTTTGGATGAGTCCGTCAAAGTCCTCTCCGCTCTGCTCAATTAAAGGCGAGAGATTATAAGCGACCTTTTCGCCGAATAACTCTGCCGCCATTGCCGACCGCTCTTCCGCAGTTCCAAGAGACATTATCTGATTTATTGCATCATTGAAGTTTAAGTCAGTTCCTTCGAGCTTCTTCGCCGCCTGTTCCATTGTGGACATTTCTACACCACATTGTCCGGCGGCATAAGCCAACTCCTGATATGACTCGGCACTTATACCCATTCGAATAGATGCCTTGTCGATCTCGTCTGCCGTAGATGCAACATTGTTGGCTAAACCCAAAGCCGCACCGCCGACCGCAAGCATTGCACCGCCGGCGATCGTTGCGAACTGTCCGACACCTTTTCCGACTTTTCCTATGGTCTCGCCAAAGGAAGAAGCCTTATCGTCTGTTTTCTGTAAAGATTGATTTGCTTTGTCGGTATCAATGAAGATACTTCCGACAAGTTTGAACAATTCAACTGCCATTTTGTTTCCTCTGTATTTCTTCGGCTTCCTTGATGATCTCGTCTGCCGGTCTCAAATCAATGTTCGCTCCTGTGAAGTCATCATAGAACTTCTCGAAGCTCATATACTTGTCTGCTCTTATGAGCAAAGGCAACATTGATAAATATTGAAGGTAAATCTTATCTTTCTTCTCGTTTGTGATAGCCAAACACAAAAACTCGGCGAACTCATCCAATTTCATATCTTTGATGAAATCCAATGAGTGATACCGCCGGAGCAGGAGTTCCTTGATCTCTATTTCTGTAACTTGGCTACCAATGAGAAAAAATCTCGCCACCGTTCAAGTGAAGCGACCTTTGTGACGGTTTCAAGGAATTCGATCGCATCCATTTTCTTGATCTCTTCTTCTTTCATTTCAAAGATCGGAGCAAAGAATGAATAAACTTCTTTTTCCGTTTTAGGTTCGGCGGCTTTCTCTAAAACCATTAAAATAATGTCATAGCCGAGCGATTCTGCGTTTATATCCGCAATGCTCTTTATTTCAAGAGCCTTGGCTTTCAATTCGTCTTTAATACCTGACTTCTCGATAAGACGAACAAAAGCGAATAAGTCTGATGTTTGCAATTCTCTCATTTTTCGTTCTCCTTTAAAAACAAAAGGGGAAGCCGAAACTTCCCCTTAAATTACTATGCCGAAACTTCGATCGAAGTATAAAGGTCTGAAAGTCTTGTCAACATTGTCAAAACATTCATTGTGAGCTTTGCTCTGGATGACTCCATTACAACTCTGTCCTTTACTGCTCCTCTGTCTCCGTCTGCGTTGATTTCACGATATTCTCTCTCAACATTGAAAGAGCCACCACCACGAGTTAAAGCAATAGCGGTTGTTCCAATATAGAACACTCCTGCTCCGAGAAGAATCTCACTTGCTCCACTTGCTACGGTATCGCCAAGAGTGATACTCCAAGGCTCTGCCGTAGAAGCGGAAGCCGCATCTGTGTTGTCATAGCAGGCTTCGAATGTAACCGAAGGAACTGTGTCATCCTTTTCGGCGAATGTCCATTCAATATTACCCATATTGATTGCATTCGTAAGCTCGATTGTGACTTCCTTGCCGCCCTTTGTCTTGCCAACCCATTTGACCGTTTTGAAATCTGCGGAGATAACTTCGCCATTGCCAAGATATGTTGTACTTGCCATTTTGTTTCTCCTTATCTTACATAATTTTGAATCTGAAATCGTATAAGCCTGTGTTTGATGCTCTTGTCCTGATCGAGAATTGATTTTCGGTCTATTTTGAAGAATGTCGGCAGAATGAGTGTCTGTGGAAGATTTTGCAACTGCAATAAATCTTCTATTTTGTCAGACAACTCATCAATAGCCGTTGTCGAAGTTCCCTTATCCCATACATCCACTTCAAGCACATAGTCCTGTCGACTTAAATCTCCAAGATCTATCTCTCTGAATGTGAATACCGCATGCGGATATAAAGCATTGTCTGCGGCTTGCTCAAAGTACACATTTGTTGTCAGGGTTTTCAACTTGGTTTGTACTAACTTCTTTAAATCGTTAGTTCTTGTGATTTCATTCGCCATTGTCTGAATAATCTCCTTCGTTACACAATGCCTGTGCCGCCGAATCGCTCTCGTTCAAAGCACTCAAATATTGTGATTCTATCTCCACTATTTGTTGAATGTTGTCCTCTACCATTCCGGAGAGAAGTCCGAGCTTGGGAGTCTTGCTTGTTCCAAACTCTTGGAAGTAAGCATAGAATCCGTCTTGCTTGCCGGACATAAGACCGACCTGGACTCTCGGATAAATTGTTGTCTTTGAAGCGATTACATGATAACTGACCGCTTTTCCTGCGTTTCCGGTGTGCTTATTGAAATATTGATAATAAACACCCTTCCACTTTGAACGGATAAACTTACCGACATCACGCAAAGCCGCTCTCGACAATTCGTGTATATAGTATTGACAAGCATCAACATTGGAAGTGTATGTCACTCCATTCTTGTTGATCTTTGTAACCGATTTCGGAGCACTCATTCAATACCTCGCTTACAAACGATTTCAAGGTTTAATTTGTTGCGATATGTTCGAAGAACTGTGTAAATCTCTTCCGTACCACCAAAAGGAGTGTACTTCAAGCACTTCTCATCCTGATAGTCGGCAAAATCTGCAATCAAAAACTTGATTTCAGGTTTTAAGCCTACGGCTTCGGCTTGGTAAAACTCACTCTGACCGATAGACTTCACTTCTGCGAACACATTTCTCTCTGTGAATGATTGAACTGTGTCTCCATATTCATTTACTGTGTTAGTTTCTTTCATTAACTTGATAACTGAATCAAACATTGTCGCTCTCCGTAAATGTGGATTTTCTCAAACAATCACATTGATATTTGAAGGACTCGTTGTATCTGTCTGCATCCTTCACATCACTCGCATAATATGCAAGTGCATAGGTTTTTATTGCCGTTTCGATTATCTCCGAATCTCCTTCTGCCAGGTCGGAGTCCACTCCGGCTCTGACAAGTTCCTGTCGAGCCGAAGTGATTACATCCTCGATTTCTGAATTAAGAAGATCGTGAGATATTCGAAGGGCAAGTTTGACTTTCGTGAAGATCGCCGAAGGAGTCGGAGTCGGATCCGGTGTCGGTGTAGGCTCGTCATTCACAATCGGCTCTTCATTGAGAATTTCGTCTGTCATTGCTTGCCCCTTTCTTTATTTTTTCTTTGTGGTTGTTGCCTTTTTGGAAGTGGCAACCTTCTTCTCTGCTTTTGCTACCGTAACCGCCTTCTCTGTGAGCTTTACGAAGCCTTTTTCTGCGAGTTCCTTTGCTCGGTCATCCGCATACTCGACTTTTGCTCCTTCATTAAAGGATAGTCCGGTATTTTTATCTGTGTAGCTCTGTAAGACGATTACTTTCATAAGCACTCTCCTTATTAGCCAACTGCGGGAGCAGTAATGTTTACGAATGCACCGCAAGCGATAGGCTCAACTGCGATATATTCTCTGCCAAGGATGTTTACAAGATCGGACTTCATATCTGTCTTGTCATCAACCTTGATCTCAACACCGTCTCCGTTGGGGAAGTTAGCTAATGCACCGAAGCCGAAATCGCCAACGATTGCATATACTGCGTTCTCGTTTGCATCTGTAAGTGCAGGAAGTGCGGATGTGAAGTAAACAGGGAGACCTTCAAAAGGATCGATTGAATATCCTGCACCATACTGTGCGGCTTTGAAGGATGCCCATGTTGCCTTGTTCATAACGATAACAGGGTTTGTTGCTTCGTCAGATAACTGACCGAGAGCCTTTGCGATAGTTCCAACTGCGGCACCGGCTTTTACCTTCTTTGCATAAGGAGCAGAAGTGGAAGCGGTTGTGTCGAGTGCGGCGATCTTGCCGATAAGAACTGACTCTGCCTTCTTTGCGATCTTGTATGTGAGTTCATCATAGATATAGTCAAGGAATGCCTGACCTCTCATGTCGAGAACTTCGTCAGATACTGCAACCCATTTCTTGATTGATTCAGGAACGAGTGTAACGATACCAAGGGAAAGAGTCTCTTCTGAAACTGCTCCACTTCCTTCGTTGTGGATAACTGCATCACTACCGCTAATCTCGAACTGAACTTTCATGTTGCCTGCAACTTCGAGCTTTCTAACGAGAGCCATGATGTCTGACTTCTCCCAAGCGGTCTTTACAATGTCATAAACCGAATCGGGAACTGCAACTGTGCCTGATGCACCAACATTAGTTGTAAGAAGGCTTCTGATCTCTTCTGTCTTGCCTGTCTTGATGTACTCTGCGAATGCGTCAACATACTCTTTTGAATTTCTGTACTCTTCAATCTTTACCATTTTGTTTTCCTCTTTTCTTTCTTCGACAACTTCTGCCTTTGCTCCGTTGTCAATTTCCTGTGCCATAGCCTTACGAGACTCTAATGATTCAAGTTCGGCTTTTCTCTCTGCAAGAAGTGCTCTCTCTTCGGTTGCCTTTGCAATCTCTTCTGTGCTTTCAGAAGTCTCAACCATAGAATCGAGTTCGGACATTCTTGCTTCAACTTCTTCGAGCTTCATGTCTTTAATTTCCATGATGTTTCTCCTTTTCATAGTTGTATTTTGCCCTTGCCAAAAGAATCTCCTGCTCTCGTGCAAGTCTCTCCGCTTTCTCCTGTTCGATAAATCCGTCAAACCGAGATCGAGTCGCAACTGAAATGTCTGTGGTAGGGTTAGCCGGAAAACTTACCGCCGACACATCAAAGATCTTCTTGATATGTCTTATAGTGCGTAAGTGCTCCGTTGTGTTATATTCATCATCATCCACGATAAATGCGAAGGACATTTGCGAGTACATACCCGTAGAAATCTCTTCGAACATTTCCCTGGATGCGGATGTTTTTGACAAGTCTGTTTTCGTAAGAAGTCCGTTCTCATCAACTTCGAGTGTGAGTGTGTTGTTCTTCGTTCTTGCGAACACAGTTCCTTCGTGATCTTTAAGGAAGATAACATCCGACATATCACAATCCTCGAATGCTTCCGGCAAGATTCTTTCTTTGTATTCGATTCCTTCATCCTCAAACAAAACATAGGTCTCGAATGTGGATGCGTAACCTTCAACCAAAAAAGAAGGCTCGTTTTCGCCTTCCTTTCGAACTTCCACCATAGGGAAGTTTCTATATTCTCTGTTCTCTCTTATCATTATTCTTCTCCTTCCTCTCCTTCTTCGTTCTTCGGTCTACCCACAGGATTTGCACTCGGCTCGTCTGTGGTGTCTCCTGTCTTTCCGGTGTCGAGTCTTAAAATGAACTCGTCTCCACCTTCATAAGGACTCATATTGAATAATTCTCTAAACTCGTTGGGAGTCATCAGACCTCTATCAACAAGCGAAACCATTGAGATTTTGGTTTTCGCACTTGCGTACTGTAAACGATTTGACTCAAACCACACTTCTGCTCCGAAACTCAACTCTCTTTCGGAGAAGATCTTGCGTGTGAGTTCCAAGGATAAGGCAACCAAAAACGGCTCGATTCGTGATTCATAAAAAGCATCATATTCCGACTCGGTGTACTTGGACATTATGATCTTTTCATTGACACCAAAGTATTTGTAAACCTTTTCTCTATATTCCTTGGCTTCTTCTGCCGTTGCCGTTGTCGGCTTCATTTGAATAGGAATAAACTCCTGTGTGGAGTCAAGGGATGCAATACCGCTTCCGTTTTCGAGACTCATATAGTCCTGAACGAATGTGTCTTTCTGCTTCTTCACATCTTCCGGAGCGAGCATTGCTTTTGTGCTCTTCAAGATTCCTCGAAGGTTTGCCGTGCTCTTTACTGCGTTTGCCGCTCCTGCATCCAATGTGTTGATTACATCCAAAGTCGAGAGCAAAGGAAGGTTTGTTTCTCCGAATATGTCGGAGTCTAAATAGTCATTACGGATGACCGCCAAATCTTCCCAAGGAATTGTGATCTTCTTCGCCGCTCTTCCATTGAAATGAAACTGAATGAATAAGCCGTTCTTGTATTCCATTGCTTCTGCGGTCTCATAAGGCACAGGATAAAAGCCAATGACATGATTGAGATTATCTCTCTCGATATAAAGAAAAGCCGTGTTCTTAATTTCAAGGATGTTTCGCAACTTGGCAAGCATATCCTTTCCGTTCATATACTGATTTGGTTTTAATGCAAGAAGTCTCTCGATCTTCTTGTCTGTGCACCTCGGATTTGCTTTGCTCGTATGCTCTGACAATGCCCTGACACAAGCTCGAACATCATCCGAAGCATAAATGTTGTTGCCGAACTTACTGAAATACGAGCGATAAGAATTTAATTCCTTAAACCTCGTATAAGTGTAAGTTTGGTCTTTCTTGATCGGCTTGAATAAATCAAGAATGCTCCTTCGTTCTTTCATTTCTTCTCCTTTATCTTACATAAGGCAAATATTCTTCTCTGTGCTTTGTATAACCTACATAAGCATTGAGAAGTGACACCATTCCGTCAATTCTGCGGTCTTTGTGCATCTTCACAGGCATAATGCTTTCGATTCCGTCTTTGTTCAAAGACTTCACTCCGGTATTTGCCAAGCACCAACGCAGAATCGGATTGTTGTTGTAATTGATTTTATGGTCTTGAAGTGCACACCCTAACTCTTTCATAGGTTGACTCCAAGTAAATGCACCCTGTGCAGTTTTCTCCATTTCGAAACCTTGTTCAAGCATTTCCTCTTGCCAATACCCTGCCAAGGCTCGGTCATAACATATCCATAAAGGGCGAATGTCGAATTTTCGCACCATATCGACAAACCATTGTGTCACTTTGGAATAGTCGACTTGTGCACCTTCGTTTATCTCTATCCACCCTTGCTCTTGCCATAGTTTGTATGGAACTTGTTTTGTGTCTGCTCCGAGAGCTTCGTCAATCTTCTTCTGTGGTATGAAATACTTTTGAAGAACAAATATCTCGTCTCTGTTCGGTTTTCTAACGAGCAATGTCGCACAGGTCAAATCGTAAACGGATGACAAGTCACAACCGCCAATCGCATAACTGTGTGCGATCTCATCCATACTATATGTGGACTCGTTGACGATCCATTCAAACGGAAGCCAAGCCGAAGAGCCACTCTGTGGAATGTTAAAGTCCTTCACAAGAACTGTCGGCTTGAATGAAGCATCATCCTTCGCCTTTTGCACCATTTCACGGAGATAGACTCTCGATTTGATCGTGTCGAGACCTGGGTTTGCTTTCAACCATTTGTTTTCGTCTGTCCACTCGTCAACATTGTCAAGCTCGTAGATAAACGGAAGGAATCTTTTATTTCGAACTGTGCCATTGAGCACATTCGTTGCATACTCATATTGAGCATCAAAGATTCCTTCTCGTATATATCCGTTTGTAGTTATACAAAAAAGCAACGGTTGCTTTCGTGCTCCCATTGCTTGTTTAATCAGATCATATAAGTCTCGGTCTTTAATGGCGGCGAGTTCATCAATGACCGCACAATGAATGTCCAAACCGTCAAGAGTGTTCGTGTTGGATGCCAAAGCCTTTATACTTCCGAAGTTCTCCGAGAAGTAAAGATCGCTTTGCCTTTTTCGGATGCACCTTGAAAGAGTCGCATCCTGCTTAACCATTTTATCTGCCGCATTGAATCCGAGCATTGCCTGATCTCGTGCGGTTGCAACATTATAAATCTGCGGAGAGCCTTCCTTGTCATTCACAAGAACATCAATCTCTACCGCCGCCGTTTCGGTCGACTTGCCGTTCTTTCGCCCTTCGATTATAAGGCATTCATTGTATTGTCTTAAATTATTATCATCAACAAAACCGAACAATGCTTGGAGTCTTGCCTTTTGAAATAATTGTAACTTCAACGGCTCTCCAATATTACCGCTCGGAACTTTGCAAAATGTCTCGATAAACTGTGTGTGTCGCTTGGCTATACTTGCATCAAAGTGAAACTCATCCGGTGCCAGGTATCGCTCTATCAGAATTTCACTTATTCTCCGCATTTTGTCACAAGCAACAATTTTTCCGTCAAGAATCTTGCCGAAGTATTCTTCGAACTCGATCAATGCGTGTTTACCCAATCCAAAAGGTTAGAAGATGCGGAGTTCTTGCTTTCCTTGGGGATAAGGTCTGTCAGATAACGAATAACTACACCGTATTGCTTTTGTAACTGCAAATAACTCGTCATTGCCGCCGTTTGCTTACTTCCGTATTGATAATTCTCGGAAACTCCTTCTTTTTTGATCGTTTCTCGTAATTGTGCGAGCTGATCTTGCATAAAGAGAGCATCTTCGATCATTCCGGAAGCGACTTTGAGCGAATCTTCCGACAAAAGTGGAATAATGTCTTTAAGTTCGTAGTTCTTTTTGAATTTTGCCATATCTTTTGTGTTCTCCCTAAAAATATCAACAAATAGTGCTAAAAAAGTGGGTTAAATGTTCGTCACTCGGAAAAAGGAAAGTCCGCCCCCTC
>Ga0265298_10002486_pt1 | contig 25572 bp, 20 predicted proteins | sample AusTroGonzalo_MG_3_FD_193486 | JGI IMG/M metagenome (GOLD analysis project Ga0265298, IMG submission 193486) | Bovine rumen microbial communities from tropical cattle in Woodstock, Queensland, Australia - Gonzalo_01 | ecosystem: Host-associated > Mammals > Digestive system > Stomach > Rumen ...
AGATTTTCTTTATTATCCACTTCAATGGTTTCAATAATTTCCAGAGCGGGCTCACCATATTTTGCAATTGCTAATTCGCAAACAGTACATTTATCACTATTTGCAGCTGCATACATATGTTGGTAGTGTCTTTCTTTTACAGAAATCCTTGTTTGCCCTATATATATCTTGCCATTAGGGAACGTATACTTATATATATAACCCTTTTTCCCCATAATAATATCAAGTATATGTGTTATACTTAGTGACTAAAAATTATCATTTTCTGCTTTGACTTTCAGATAGAACTTATAAAGCTTTTTTCCAATCTTATCTATCTTAAACGTATGTTCATGTTCCGTTGGAGTCATAGTCAAACGCACTTTAGAAACACCATTGTTTAACATTTCGAATTCTTCCGGTGTTATAGAAAACTGTGCTGTAGAACTAATTGCTGTTACAGGAATAACTATGTTTCCAGATACTACACCTATTGATTGTCCACCATTAGCTATTGCTGTACCCTTTAAAGTGATAACTTCATCATTAAATGTGCGGATTTTCATCGTTGACTCAGGCAGAAAAGACATACGGTCGGATATGACATTTGCTATGATATAGTAAGAAGAGTCTTGTTTTACAACGCTGTATTTCATCACACATCCCTTAGCCGACAGTGCCTTATGTATGTAACTAACTTCTTGTGCAGAAGCAGCCATTGCAAAGAACATAAATATTGCGAATAAAAAATGTTTCATATGAATTGTTATTTGTTTCATCACCTTATTACTTATTATAACTATCAACGACCTCTGCAGCCCTTAACAGGCCAGCGTCTTCATCCTTCTCCCCTCTTACATCATACATCTTCCCTCTTACATCACACATCATCCCTCATACATCATACATCATACATCAGCCATCATACATCTTTTGCGCAGTTGAGGAGTCAGGTGGTCCATAGTAGTGTTATCTATTTATAGATCTTCACCGTCAGCCTGGTTCTTTTTGTTATCATAGAACATGAGAATCTTATAATTTCCCCACTCTTCATTTATCATGAACCAAACATTTTTCTTTGAGATTAAATCGAAGTAATAATTCATGGAAACAAACACGACTTGTTCCCTTACAGTCTTTGTTGTATCCTGTATTTGCTCCTCTGTAAATTGTTTAAGCAAATGATTGCGCAGATTATTTACAAACTGAATACTGTCTTGGCCACTCATGTTCAGTCTTTGAAAGAAAGATGCTTCATATCTTTTAGAATTAAATGTCATCTCATGAGAGATATCCTCCTCTTCGGGTATATACTGATTAGTCCCCAAAATGTGTTCGTAATTATCGTTCTTTTCAAACTGCCCAACTAATCTGTTAAATCTAATCTTAATTTCCGACTCATTACATGCAGTTGCATCTTCAATTCCAATACGATATACTTTATTATTTTCAGTTAAAACGCAGAGTTTCACGTCGTAGCCATTAAACCTTCCAGACAGATAATCGCCTGTCTGATGATACGTAAAGCCTTTACCTTTCAGTTTCTGAATCATCGCAGACTTACTTCCATCAACAGGAATACCCATAAACTTTGTTACATCATTTTGGGCAAAAGATGAAATTGAGCAAACAACTATTGCAATAGTTAAAAGTATCTTCTTCATAACGTTATCATTTATCTGTTGTTATGTATTTCTTTAATTCCTCAATCACTATTTCATCAGCAGGTAGCCATTGCACACTGCTTAACTCGTTCATGGTAAGCCATTTAGCAGCCTCATGTTCATTTAGATGAAGCGCGTCTGTTAACAATGAGCAGAGGTAACAATGCATCGTGAGATGGAACTTAGGATAATCGTATTCTACAGTACATACGAATTTATCGACATTAATATCTGTAGATAATTCTTCGAGTATCTCACGCTTCAGAGCTTCCTCGGGTGTCTCCCCTGCTTCCATCTTACCGCCTGGGAATTCCCACCAATCCTTCCAATCGCCATATCCCCGCTGGGTAGCGAAAAAACGGTCATCTTTCTGTATAATAGATGCTACTACCTCTATTTGTTTCATATTATTAAACGGGTCAAAGAACTAAGGCGTGATCCGAAAATAATTATTTAAATAAGTTATAGCGGGATATAATCGAATCAAGATGATTTAAATGCTTTTGTGCAGTCTTGTTTTTTGCAGCAGCCATTTTTTTTACAAAATAAATATAATCATTAACATTACAACCTCCTTGTTCATAATAACATTCCAACCATTGAAATATTAATTTGTCATAAGTGTCGTTCCTGTATGACTTTTCGCCTTTTTTTAATTCATTATAGGCTGACCTGAATAAAATATCTCTATCTACACCTAACATTTTAGAATAATGGTCAAGAGTTATTTCATACCATTTTTGAGCCTTATCATATATTTTTTTATAATAAAAACAATCTGCTATACTTTCAGTATTATATGCTATTTCTTTTATTTCGTAATTCATCCTGCTATTAGAAAGGTTGAAATAATTGATAGCATCCGTGTACTTATTAAGTGCCATACATATTTCACCGAACAATCTGTAATAATCTATTTGTTTTTCAACCAATATCTGCGGATTTTGAATTGATTTTAAAACCGAGAGTGCTTTTTCGTCATTACTTCTTATATATAAAATGTTAGCATAATCGTATTTATCTTCATCAGACAATCTATCGATAGTATATAATTGCTCATATAATTCCAAACAGTCATCATATCGCAATTCATCTCGAAGAGTCATAATTTGATTCTTAAGCTCTCTTATCGTATTCTCTTCGGTGTTACCTCCGTTACTATTTATAATTAAAGTATTTCCTTTTATTTCGAAATCTCCTAGTTTTTTTATGGCAGATAGTCCCATTAACAATGGCGCACTTTGACCTTCAATAACAATTGTTTCAACATTATTGATATGGATTTCTCCAATTTGGAAATCTTTGATATTAATGATAACATGATTTACGATACGCCCATCCGCTACAGATGATGTTCCAATGCCTTTTATATCATCTTTTTCAATAAACCCGTTATCATAAAGATATTCTGCCATAGGAAGAGATATGCATACATTGCTAGCGCCCGTATCAAAAATAAACTTCATCTTTGCGCCATTTACAACACATGGTATTTTATATACCCCTTCAAAATCTTCCATCTGAATGATAGTTTGAGCATTTAACAATACCGGCATAAATGCTAAAAAAAGTAGCAACTTTTTCATAACACTATTAATTGAATTGATTTTTGCAAAGGTAGTTAAAATATATCTTATAGCCAAAGAACAACCTATGATTCACTTAGTCCATTTCAACTACTCCAGGTTTCTCTCCAATTAAAGGCTCGCAATATTCTTTGTTCACAACTCTGTCACGCATCAGTTTCATGTCCTTGAAGTTACGGCTGATGTTTTGGATAAGCTCTATGTAATTGTCCGTTCCATCACTCTTCTTATAATAATAAGGCTTGATTGAAATACAATTCTTATGTTCAAAGATTGTGTTAAGCAGAGTCCTGTCTGAGTTCCCACAAGAATGTCCCATAATGCATACCTGGAATGGAGCGGACTCTATGAATTGCAAGACCTTCCTATAATTGTCGGATTCCTGGTACTTTATTGTCTTGATGTTGGTAAGACAATCATTATTGTTCAAATCTTGAAGTTTCCTGTACTTCTCATCAAATTCATCTCCATACCCGAAAATCACACTCTCAGGAGCTTCTATTCTTCCATGAATTTGATTATGAATGAAGATATCTTCTGTTTTTATGTAATTCTTGACAGTCCTTGTGTAATTAAAATCTAACAGCATGATAGATTCAGGTAGCCTATATGGACGAGGAATTTCTTTTTCTGGATTATTATTGTATTCATCAATATCAAAGAGGAACGAATTACGGTTTGACCCGATTATTCCATATTTATATAATCGACTATCCCAGAAATTTTTATCTTTCTTTTTACAATCACCTATATACTCGTCCCATGCGCATTTTCCTCCTACCGAGATGTCACGTGTCTCAATAGGAGCATAGATTTTATCCTTTATCTTCTTGTTAGCGGAAATTTCTTGTTGATTTATCTCTTTTAAATATATTGCCAACAAATTCTGCAAGTATAGAAGTTGATTATTTAACTTCTCAATTTCTATGGTAGAATATTCTATTAACGAATGTTGCTCCAACAACTTGTAGTATTCATTCTCAATATCTACCCATCTTTTGGTCTCAATGCTTTTAAGGATATTTTGAAAAAATGGCACTAATGAAACCTTGTAATTTACTTTATCATTAATTATGGCTTTAAAAATATATCTTGCGTTTATATCTTTCAACTTATTACGATTACAATGATATAATGAGTGCCAAGAACGTGTATCACTACTTATTATCTCAAAATTCGACAGCTGATCCTCGCATATATAATTGTAGGTAAGAGCAATCTCTCGCCATTTTTGTTCCCAATACCAATCAATAAAATCCGTATAGTTTGTTTTCAAACCATGAGCCAAATCAAATCCATTTCCTATGAGTACAAGTCTATTCATTGGGTTTAATCATATCTAGTGTGGTCACAAATGGCAAATATCTGATTTTGCCTTTGCGTTGTACATTCATGATGTTAAATGCTCCAATGTCTGCGAGTTTGGAGGGGGTGTATTCCAACAACAGGAATTTTTCTGTATCTGCAGCCATACGGGGGAGAAAACCGTTAGGAATATCTTGCTTTCGAACAAGCCTAGGAGTGCTAGTCAGCTTATAGGGCGTTGCTTTTACATTACTCCAATAGTGGAACATGATGTAGCCAATAGCGCTATAATCGATGTCATCAAGAATTCCCTCTTTTACGCCTATTGCCAACTTTCCAACGGATTCCGTTCTTTTACGATACGCTGGAGCTATGGCATACATTAAGATATCTTCTTTTCTGTCTTCACGATGAGGAAAGAAACCTATTCTCTCTTGAGGAACAACAAAAGGTTTTTCTTCTACAACTACATCAGTATCGTCCTTCTCCTCAAAGACACCGGTATCTACGACCGCGTTAGCTAATATCTTGATGACAGGAACTGCAACACTGTTGCCAATCAACTTCATCCATCTTGCACGTGTTGGAGGAAGAATATAATTGTCGGGGAAACCTTGTATGCGACAAGCTTCTGACCGGGTAATCCTTCTGTAGTTTCTTGGACGATAAATATACTCCATGAATTCTCTGCGGAAATCTTCTATTGTATCTGCATCAATGGATTCTGTTGCAATAAAGTCGTTTGTGTCGCTAGCTACAAGAGTAGGATAAATCTTTGATGAAGGCAGGAATATTCTATTGATACCTCCAAGACCTGTGCTAATTTTCGTATTTTTGAAGTCATATCTTGTTTCAATACAATGTAATTTTTTACGCTTAGATAACTTGGTGAGTACCTCATGGACATCAATTTTTCTCTTCTTGATCTCTCTGTTTACTTTTAATTTATCGATATTCAGAAGGAGGTCATCACTAAGTGAAAGAACGAATTGTTCCTTTATGTCGTCAATATCTTCTTCATTATCTATTTTAAAAAGATATTCTACAGGTTTTAGAATATGCTTACCTACAAGTGCCTCCAACTCCTCACGTTGAATGGTATTATCAAGTGCCTGGAAGTGTTTAAGCGACAGTGGATTACCGTCAAGTTCACCATAATCTTTTTTACGGCGATTACTTAGCAGCAAATAGCAGATATGCTTTTCTCGCTCAGTTGTATTGATAATATCCCAAGAGTGAATAGTGGTAGCGCCATTGCGCAAATCATTGAAAAGGAAATAGTCGTTAAACCCCTTTTTATTACATGATAAACTCCAACGAGGCATTGTGTCAGCCCCATCTTCACAAACCATGTCTATCTCACTGTCAAGCACATCATTCAAGCGAACTTCACCTGGAAATGGCTTGGGTAGTTGCAAGCGTTTTAGGAACTTTTCATTTTTAAAACCAATGATGTAAATACGCACACGTGTTTGTGGTACGCCATAATCGTAGGCATTTAGAACAAATTTTTGAGCATGGTAGCCCGCCAGTTTAATGCGTTCCATTATATAATCAAGAGCTTTCTGATTGCGCGGGTCAGATAAGCCCTTAACATTCTCAAAAATAAAAGCCTTAGGACGCACCTTGTTCAGAAGATAAAGCGTGTCATTCCACAACTGGCCTCTGTCATCATCAAAACCAAGATTCTTACCTGCAATAGACCAACTCTGACAAGGAACGCCAGCCGTCATAAAGTCATGGCGGGGTAAATCCTTTATTTTCGTAATATCGCCAAAATTATAATAGTCTGATTCATTAAAGTTGGCACAATATGTATTTATGGCATCAGGAGCTATCTCGCTAAAGCCTAAGCAATGACCTCCTACGCTTTCTAAAGCCAATCGGAAGCCACCGATACCGGCAAATAAATCAATAAAACTGAAACTTGCCATTATCTCAACTTATTCTTATCATAATCTTCAGGTGGTTCTATGCCAAGGAACTCACGATAGATGCGTTCTTTATAATGAACGCCCAACTTGTTTATTTCTTCAATGAAATGCGCATAAGTTCCTTTTCCACCTATCATATTCCATAAATCTTCTCCAATCAACACACAAGGATCTTCCTTCATATTAAACCAGCGGGCAGGAAATGACCACTCATAGTTCTCGCGCTTAATATAAGGATTGTAGGGTAAGGCGTAATATGCTTCGTCAATTGGATGTCCATCCATTGCTAGTAGTTTGAACATCTTTTCCTTGCTGACTTTTGTCTGGTCACTATTTGGGAGTGGCCCCTTCAATTCAAAAGAATAGGTTTTGCCAGTTCTTTCGCTTTTTATTAGAATGTCACAAGTAACACTTGTCGGAATTGGCTCACCGCCTCCATCTAGAATGTATTTTAGTTCTTCATCCCAATTTGGTTTATATTTCTTCTTTCCCTTTACACTATGTTCAAGTCTGTTCAAAACTTCTTGAATGCGGCGAAGACTCTCTTTTCCAATAGTGCCTTCTATCGCAGTGCCCTTTGTACATGAGCCATGATGAACAGTACCTACAGCAACAGCCAACTCCTCCCATGCAGAACCAAAGGGCGTTACAAATCTTCTCTCGAAATGCGAGCCTTTGAATATCTCGTCTGGAACGAGTGCTGCGTATAGGGGCTTTCTGGCGTGATGCTCTTCTGCAACAAATGGATTAGTTACGAGAACCTTATCCATGACTTTGTCCATCAAGGTTTGTACAATATCACGAACAGCTTCCGATACATTCTCGTAGTTTACCATACCCTGTCTGTTATCTTCGTTAAAAAAGAAAAAACATTCTTCTAACTTTACTTTGTTGTGCTTGCTTTCTTCTCTTTGGGCTGTTTGATGGCAGCATTAAGACGAACAATCTTATCCCAATCAATACAGCCTTCTTTACAATAATCTGCGATGAACTCTTCGGTAAGGTTGTTAATCATTTTACCATACTCTTTATAATAGTCATCATTCTTTTCCTTAGCTTTAAAACCAAGTGGTTCAACGATATCAACGAAAAGTGTAGGTTCACCGGAAATCAGCGTCCAGAACTTTTCTCCGCAATACTTCTCATGTGTACTATCAGAATACCCCTTGTTTTCGTTGCCATAGCAACAACCTTCAATACACTTTGTTGCGACGCTTTTACGACTCGTATTAAAGACTTTCGTAGCTTTTACAAATTGCTCTTTTTGTTTTTTTAAGGAAGTGGAGTTGCCCCAAGAAGGCCCTGATTTAATGGAGACTAAATAATGTATTCCTTCTTTGTCGAATTCAAGATCAATGCCTTCTGCGGAAGATTTGTAGCCAGAATATACTTTTTCTGCCACAAAGAGAGCAACTCCTTCCATCCAGTTTCCAAAAATGCTCTCTTCTGCAGAAGACATGAACGCAGAGGCCAATCCTTCCACCATATCGCTTGCAGTAACGATATTTTTTGCCTTATACATATAGGGGTTCTTCCTCGTGAGTAGCTCTTTTAGGTTTATTGATTTGAGCTTGGCAATCCTTGCAGAATGAAACTCACCTATATTATTCTCCACATATTCTGTTATGCTGTTAATGAGTTCTTGATTCATATTGTACTTTGATTAATATTTTGCTGCAAATTTACAAAAAAATCTGTGAGAAATAGACTAAACGACTCTTAAATACACCAAATTTAATTGAAAGTCTAACAATAGCGACCGTTGGGTAGTGGTAAGTACATCGGTCTTGATTTATTCAATCTCGTTAGACATTCTTCAACTTTCTTTTCATCTATATTGTCTTTCGTGCGGATGATGTTGAAATTGGTTTGGCTGAAAAGATACTCCAAGTCAACCTTCATGCCAACTAGAAAATCGAGGATAGCCGTCCGGTCTTTCTCGCTGTAAGTAAAAATGGTAATATTCTTTCTCTTTGATTCAGATATTGGCTCTTCGGCTCGAGTCGATACATGCTTAAAAAACTGGTCGAAGTATTTGTAGTCGATGATGCCAAAAGAAACGCCAAAAAAGATAACCTCCTTTGCCTCGTCAAGGTCTGAAAATAAGTTGTGAGGCTTGTAGTAGACGCTTCGGCATTTGCGCCAATTTTGATATCCTTCTCTAACATGAGAATGATTCACACCGATGATAATGTCTTTATCTTTCAAACTTCCATGCAGATAATGCGCTTCACCTAGACGATCCACCCCTAATCGCTTTGCGAATTGATTCAGGTCTGTATAGTTGAGTGTGTAAACATACTTAAAGCAAGAGTTTGCAGAAATAGCACCAAGTAGTCTTGCAGCAGTCGATGATGTGCTAATTTGTTTCTCCTGTTCTTTGGCTAGATATCCTATCAGCCCTGTTCGCACCTTTTCAAAATATTCAAGATCGTCCTGTATTTCATCTGGCTTTTTTGCATATTCATTCCCGAATAAATTGTTTGAAGCATAGTTCAACAAGGCCCCCTCTAAATCAAACCAGTTCGTAATAGATTTTTGCTTTTCCAAATACGCAGACAATTTTGAACCATCTTGTTTTGGCCAGTATTCTGTAGAACTTGCATAATCAGAAAACCTTGTATTTAATTCTAAATCCAAATCGAAACCATTGCCTACTATTAAGGCGTTCTTAATATCATTTATCATGTCATGGCGTCAGTTGAGTGTAAGATTCTTTCGCTTTCTTAAGAATTATCTCATATTTCCTTGCCCACAAAGATAAGAATATTCTTTGAATAAAAAGCAGATGCGGCAGAAAAAGACAACAATTATTTTCTGAATCATATCACACACCTGACTGTAGTATGATAATATCTGCCGTATACTTATTGTGGCGAATTCGCCATAATTAAACATGTAGGCTACTTGGTTAGTCACTCCGTTAGCACATTACTGTTTTACCCTGAAAAACGTTGTTTTTGATTCAACGTTTTTCAGGGTAAAACACTAACGTCTCATCTTAACTTCGTTGACTTTTGGCGCGACTCGGCCAAACATGCGAGCATGATGGCCCTCGCTGCTTCAAAAGTTGACCTTCGTTAATTACGTCCCAATGACCTGTCTTATCAGAGCCAACACGACGGATGCGGTTATAGGCTTGTAATGACTTGACTATTCTGGCAATGGTGGGTCGTGAGACACCGCAGGTTGTCGCCAGCTGTTCATAGGAGTAATCGGGATGCATACTAATAGCATCCAATACCGCTTGTTCGGTTTTGGACAACTGGGAGGCCTCCATACGTTTTACAGTATCATTTACAGTATCATTTACAGTATCATTTACAGTATCATTCTCGTCCCTCATCAGTCGGAGCAAGTCGAGCTGAGTTGCTATCACTCGGTCAGCGATGAAGTCTGTGAACACCTCCGGACGGGTATGAGCAGTTTCGAGCGAATAGATGTATTCATGACGAAGGATAGCTGGAATGATAGCTATGGTATATCCATTACGCAGCAGAGCAACGTTCATCAGCAGACGGGCTACACGTCCGTTACCATCAACGAAGGGGTGGATAAACACAAAACGCTGATGCAACGTTGCGGCCAGCTCCACGGGGTGCAGCTTCTTCTCGTTGTCGTTGTACCACTTGACGAGTTTCTGCATCTCAGCAGGAATCTTCGATACAGCAGCAACGGCATAGCGACTGCCACTGATATACACCTTCACGTTGCGGTAGTGTCCGGCTTTCTCGGAATCTATCTGCTGATAGAACAAACGATGCAGACTGAGGATATCTTCTTCTGCCAGTCCTTCTTTCTCTGTGATATTGTAAATGTAGTCGTAGGCCTTCGCATGACCAACGGCCTCGTAATGGTCGCGCAGCGGCTTGCCTTCTATCGTCAGGCCGTCCTCGATAACCACTTTGGTTTCAGATTCAGTCAGGCTGTTGCCTTCCAGGGCATTACTGGTATAGGTCAGCCCCACACGATAGTATTCACGCAGCGACTTTAGCGTCTCTGGTGGCAATGGACGATAAGCACTTTCTTCCTTCTTTGAGGGTATAAGCGCGTGTATATGTACGTATGCAGTCATGTAACAGCACAAAGATACAAAAAAAAAGTGAAGAGTGAAGAGTGAAGAGTGAAAAAAGTGAAGAGTGAAGAGTGAAGAGTGAAGAATTTAAGCTACTAACCTACTAACCTACTAAGCCACTAAGCCACTAAGCTACTAAGCTATTTAACCAGACAAAAAACAAAAACCAGCACCTTGTGTGGGGTGCTGACTTTGAGGGATTGGCAATTGGGGTGGTTATTCTTTATTCTCTACTAGACCCCGTTCCAAATCTTCTAACATTTTTTAATCATCTGCATCAGCCTGTTGGGCTTCAATCTGACGACGCTGAGTGTCATACATTGCATATACTTCTCTGACACGTGCTTCCACGGACACGATACCCCACAGCAATAATCATCTCAAGAGAGTAGAAAACCACATTATAATTCTTGCCATCAGCGGCAGTAGTCAAAAACTCTTTGACAACTGAAAATTTATCTAGCTCTTTGTCTTTCAGTATGTTAACAATGTGATAACTGATAGTTTGCTTCGAGGTGGCAAAAAGTTCTGCCATCTGTTGCTGGTTGAGCCAAATCTTGCCATCCTTAGCGTAGAGAGCAACTGAAGCACGACCATCTGCTGTGCGATATATAATGATATATCTGTTACCTCCTGGAGCCTACACGTGTAGACTCCTGGGGGTAACACGTGCAGACTCCCGAGGCTGCAAACAGGAGTAAAGGAGTGCAAAAAAAGAGCTTGCCTCGCGGCAAGCTCAATTAATAACTAATGTTAGCTGAATTCAATTCTGTGATTTTTATCAATTCTATTATGGTCAAAAGAACTGGTGCAAAGGTACGGTGATTCCATAGATTGCACAATACCCAAAATATGTGATTTTAGTCTTCCAGATAGTAAACTACGGTTGTTACTACACGGATGTTCTTGAGCCAGGGAGTGTTCTGGTCGCGGTCCTCGATGCTGAACTGACCCTGATCGGCTGTCTTGATCTTGCCCAGCTCGCTTTCTGAATCCTCGGCAAACTGCTCGGCAGTCTTACGGGCATTACGGGTAGCCTCGGCAATCATCTCGGGCTTGATCTTGTTCAGACCAGTGAACTCGTAGCTGACAGAGGAACCCTCGTCATACTCGTTACCTACAATGGTAACACCCTTGCGCATCAACTCGGCCTGCTTGGTGACGAGCTTGCGCACCAGATCCACGTTCTTGCTGACAACGGTTACCACGCAGTTGGCCTTGTAACGATAGCGTACCTGCTCGCTGCTGTAACTCATATTGGCCTGTTGGTCAACCAGAGTAGGTGGTGCTACAGAGATCTCCTCATCGCTCAGATTGTTTTGTTTCAGGAAGGCAACCACGGTCTTGGTGTTTGCTTCGATGCGCTCATATAGTTCTGCAGGATCATTGCCCAACTCCTTGAACTTGAGGGGCCAAGTCACCTTGTCGGCCTTCATCTCTTTCTCACACAAGCCCTTGGCTGTGACGGTACGGTCCATCTCCTTGAACTTAACAATACCACTCTTGATGGCTCCTCCTGCCAGGAAGAGACCTATGGCCAGGACTACTGCCTCGCCAATGTACTTGAACTGAATGTCTTTCATAACATTATGGTTTATGAATTGTAAATTGTAGTTATTTCCTCTGCAAATATAGATATAAACAGAAGAAGTCAGTTCAAATTGCAGTCAGATTTAACAAAAGTTGATAATCATTTTAAGATTTTAGGCTTTGATATGAGTTGGGGATCATAAACTGTAACCTAATGACCACTCTACGGAGTAGGAACGGTCAAACTGATGAGCGCGGAGGTCGAGACCGGCAAATAGTCCGCTCTGCTGACCAAAGTGATAGCGTATGCCAATCTTCTCGAAGGTGCGGCTGATGTCCTCTGTCAGTCCGCAACGCTTATACAGATATACACCTGCGGCAATATGAAGTGAGATACGCCGGTACCAGAATTCCTGCTTCAGGTATGCCCCGATGCGAAGGGGAGAATATCCGTCAGGGTCTTCCTGCCCCTTGAGCAATAGGTCTGTCTGCCTGTAATTGTTGGCGTCTAAGTCAGCCTCCAGTCCAATGCCGGTTGCAAAGACGGGGGTATAACGCCAGACGGCTTCTGTTCCCATTACTCCGCGGAAACGCGCAGGAGGGGTACGTGCCGGGTCATCAGAGGCAAGAATCCCGTCAAGCTCTATCGGACAGCTATGTACGCCGGCAGCGGCAAAGAGGTTGTAGTGTATCCCCTTGGCGTACTCGGGCTTTTGGGGTGCTTCTGCGCTCTTAGGCTCATATGCTTTCTGTCCCAGGTAATGACGGACGCCTAAACTTACTGCCATCTCGTTGATACCCTGATTGGGAGAACGGAACATTCCATTGGAGTGATGCGTCAGATAGAAACCTGCCTGTAGCGCCCATTGTGGGGTGAACATCCACTCGGCCTGCAGACCTGCTCCTAACATGGCAAAGACTTTAGAGCCTATGTAGAGGTTCTTGGGGTTCGTGTAATAGTCGTAATTCTGACTTGAATATGCCATACCCAGTTCTATTAGCGGACCTGCCTTGAATTGCCTGGTACGCACCAGATTGAACTCGGCAAAGCCGTACAGGTTAATGATATCACCCAGACGGGAGTCGTTCTTGAAGTTCAATGCTCCCATTCTGGCATAAGAGAGTCCTATGCCGAATGTTGGATAGTTGAAAGCCCGCTCGAACCAATTACCGTCCTTAGGCAGGGTGGACAGCCCGATTTTGGTATCGAAGATACCGTAGTTATGGGTGTCTATCAGGTTGGAGTAGATGTTATGCCCATCCAACACATGACTGTATCTGCCATCGGCACTGATGCTGAGATGATTACGGTCTATGCTCTGTGCAGACATAGTGCAGATGCCTGTCAGCAGGGAGATAGCGAATATTGATAAGCGAGTTTTTTTCTTCATTATTCTGCTTTTATGGTGGTTAGTTGTATAAGGTTTTCTGGTGTGTCACCCGTGAAGAGGGTGTAAGTGTTTCCCTTCTGAAGCAGGGGAGATGAATAGAGGATGGTTAGTGTAGGGTAGGATGGTGTCTCTATCACGGCCAGTTCATTACCTTCGGCGTCTGCAATCTTAACATAGCGCTTTACATCCTTGTTTTTATATAGACGGATATAGGTCTGTGCAGATTTGTCTGCCATGGGCTGGTCGCTCTTGTAGCCGACTCCGATGACCGTCCCCCCGTTGCAATAGAAATGGTTCACGTCAAAGGCTGCCTCAGCGCCCTCGGGACTATATGTACTGATGATGCCCCCATTGACGAACAGGTCGCCCTTGGAATCCAGCCCGTCGTTGGTTAGACTGGTGGCAAAGGTAAAGCCACCGTTCACGTTCACTGATGAACCAGCCTTGAGGGGGTCGTCATAGGTGGCTATGTAGTGGTTGCCACCATTGATGGTTATATTCTTGGCTGCTGCAAGTCCCACGGCACCATTATGTCCAAGGGTCTTGATGAAGAGTTGTCCGCCATTGATGTTGATATTGTTAGCCATCACGGCACGTGCACCCAGAGTAGGGTTGTTCAGGAAGTCGGCATCGGTGAGAGTTCCACTACCCGTCATCAGGAAGTAGAGGCTTCCGTCCTCTATCGTTACATCGCCTGAAGTGACAATACACTTGCCATTGAACGCCTCATTATAGAAATTCAGTGCATAGTCTGTACAGACGGTTAGGTCGCAGTTTGCTGTGATGCCGGATAGCAAGGTACCCGCCTCTGCAGCTGCCAGCTTGCAGGGATGCTGGCTATACAGGTTGATGCGCCCGTTCTCTGATTGTCCGCTAACCAATAACTCAATGCCTTCCAGCTCTGTTGTAATGGAAACGCTGTCTCCCTCTACGGCAACGGCTATGCCTGCGAGATTGCCGTTGACAGTAGCTTCACCATCGGTAAAGCCGACCTCGATGATACGTTGAACATTGACCATTGCCACTTCGTTCTCGCTTTCAGCTCGCGACCCCTTCGGCGTTGAACATTGACCATTGCCACTTCGTTGACTTTCCCCTTCGGGCCGTCGAGCTAAACCTTCTCGCTTCCAGCTCGCGACCCCTTCGGCGTTGAACATTGAACATTGACTGGGTGCATAGCGGGTTTCAAAATTGAAGAAATGCTTCAGGCTATCGGGGATAAAGGCTGGGGTGGGGTATATGCCCGTATGGTTTGTACGGACCTCCTTTATCCCGTCTATAGGATATTCGTGCACGGCATCCTCGCGTGTCACGGTCATCATGCCATCCTTGTAGTCTATGGTGGAGATACCGTCAGAGAACTCCTGTTGAACGGTGCCAGGCAGCGTAACAGTATTGTCCTCGTGCTGGGATGTTATGTCATTACCTATAATATAAAGGGCTGACGGAGTAATCTCCTTGGTGTATTCCGCCTCGTTATATTCGTCATGAGTCCATGTTGCAGAAGCCATTTCCTGATTGAAGATGGCGTAGTTGTCCTCCAGGAACGACATCATATACTCTACCTCATCCTGAGGTGTTGCGGCAATCTTCTTACTGTTCTTATAGGTTGAAAGCCAACGTGCTCTCTCGCGTTCCCATGCTCCGGAGGTTGCAAACAGGTTGGCATACTTCTCCATAACGGCCCTGACATTCTTAAGCGACAGCTGATGAGTGGAGAGATACTGCCAGCGGTTGTTCATCTTGGTGGCAAAGTCGTCGGGACGGATATTCCTGGCCTTGAAACGGTGTATCATGTGGTGGTAACCCAATTTCTCGCCCCATGCCATCTGCTTGATGTCCCGACCGGTCTCGTCACCTCCAGCATACCTTCCGATGGAGCCGTCCAAATCCCAGAGGGTAAACAGGTACTTGGCTTCCTTGTCACGGTTGCGTACACTCAGATAGTAGTTCTTCTTCTGGTTGTCGAGCAACTGGAAGGCCTGAACAAAGAGGATAAAGTCAATTACATTCTCCTCGTAGAGCTTATCCGTGTAATGGGTGTTGAAGTCGGTATTGTCCGTTCGCAGATAGTCTATGATATCGCATATGGGGTCGAAGAATGCCTGAGTGACAGTATCATCGGGGTACTTCTGCTCCCATCCGTAGGAATCCTTGGATTCTATATAGGGCCATAGGAAGGAGTTGTTGGCAGGCCTGTCTGTGTAGCCCGAAAGGTAGGTCTCGCCACATTCCCAGATAGCTTTCCACAGCAAGCCTCTCTTTACTTCTGGTGTTGTGTCGGTGGCTTCCTTGGTTTTCTTCAGGTTCAGCTTCTTGCGGTCGATCTTATCTGTAAAGCACATCAGGCCATAGTAGCTGCCATTCACAAATACCTCTACGAACTCGCCCTGTGTACCGTTGCACTGGTAGCGGTTGTCTGTCTCGTATGGCAGTTTGTCGACGGCAGTCCACAGGTCCATCATTACACGGTTACGCATACGACTGTAGTCGGTATATTCAGATGCCAGAATCCAGTCATCATCCTTGCGGTAACCCAGCAGATGAACATCCTGACTCTCCCCGTCCTTTACCAGTTCCATATTGAAACTCTTCTTGGCCTTGGAACCGGATGTTGCACCTCGTGGACGAATCATTATCTCGGAGTTGAAACATGCCAATCCCCCAATCTGCGAATCTTTCTGCTTGGTACGGCAGCGGGCATCTATCACGCTCAGGTAGCCAGGGTATTTCCTGGTATGGTTCTCGTTGTCCTTGGAAATGGAGTAATTGGCAGACATCTCCTCCAACGGACAGTCTATAACTATAAAGGGCAGGGTGCTGAAGACCAGTGTCCACTGTCTGCTTTCGCCGTTGGTAACGGTCAGCGTATAGGCTGCGCTGACGGTCCAGTCAGGAATGTCAAGGTTGCCGTTTTTTCCGTTTTCCAACACGGTATCGTTCAGCTTTATGTCCTGATACCGGCTCTCGTCCCAACGCAGGGTTCCCTTCAGGGCATGGCTGACGTTAGGTTCTATTGTGACAAAAAGGCTGTTGGCAGCTGTGTCGGCAACAAGCGGCACCTCGTTGAGCCACAGTCCGCAGTCGCGCTGTGCTTTCGCTCCCAGGAACGAAAACAACGCCATACACGTTATGAGAAATATTTTTTTCAATTATGAATTATGAATTATGAATTGCGAATTATGATTTATGAATTCACTTAAAGTTTCCCAGTTGGATTGATTTCTTCTCTAATGTAAAGTCGTATTCCGTTACGGGCGTGTCGCTTAGCGACTTCTCGAAGCTGAGAATCTTGTATCTGTTTCCCACTTGCAGACTGCTCAGAGAGAACAGTGCACTGACACATCTGTAGGTGTCGGGCGTGGGAATGGCCTTGATGATATTGCCATCGGCATCTGCCAGTGCCAGATAGCTGATGCTCTTCCCCTTTACATAACACAACACACTGGCTTGTTCGCTGGATTCGTAGGGTTGGCAGTTGCGGGCACCAAGACTTACAAGCTCGCCGCTCATCACCTTGAAGGTCTTTCCGTCGGTGTCCAGTCCCATCTGGTCTATATCTCCACCGATGGTATAAAGCAAACCGTCATACAGATACAGGAAGCTGACATCGAATCCGTCATTCTCTGTGCTGCAGATCATAACATCACCACCCTTGATGTAGCACCCCTCGGCATTCATACCATCGTCAACGCTGTAGCTGCGTACCTTGCCGCCATTGATGTAAATCTCTTTCTTTGACTCGATACCTTCAGCAGCTGCGCCACCAGAGCATCTTACATATACATTGCCCGAGTTGATTGTCATCTTACCTGCTGACTTCATTCCCTTAGGCGAGGCAGCAGCCTCTATCTTCTGTCCGTGGTCATCCTCTGTTTTCTCCTCAGGGATACGTTTGCCGCTTGTGCGAACGTAGATGTCGGCATCGGCAATGGTCAGGGTGCCCAGATAGTTGGTCTTGGTTTCGCTGACCACCTCAGAATGACCGGCACTGATGCCCTTGCCACCTGTTCCTGTTGATAGGCAGTATATCTGGCCACCCGTGATGTTCATGTCCCATTCACATTTCAGGGCGCAGCAGGAACTGTAGTCCTCCTCGGCATTGTCATATACGGCATCGCCCGTAGTGATGGCCTTTATCACACCGCCTTTCACCCACAGCAGGGAGTCGGAGCAAATGCCCTTGCTGGCATTACCCTCTGAATAGGTTCTGAGTACACCGCCACCCATGATTACATTATCCTTGCCGTATATGGCCTTACCCTTCTGGGCATAGGCGTTCACATGAACAAAGCCACCCAACAGGTGCACATAGTCGTCCGAGGCAATGCCCCCTTTCTTGTTGGCATTCACATACAACTGTCCTTCACCCGAGATGCATATCTTACCTTCGGCAAAGATGCATCCGCGTTGGTCTTCGCCTTTCACTTTGCTGTATGTCATTCCGTCTGTAAGGGTGTTGACGGTGTTGGCAGGGAGGTCGATAAACAAGCGCTTCTTGAGCTGACTGTTGATGACGGGTCCCTGGGGATTGGTCAGGGTAAGTCCATTCAGCACCAGACAAGCCTTGCGCTGGCTATAGAGTTTAAAGCTGGCATCGTTGCTGTTGCCCGTAAGGATGTATTTTATTCCAACGGCACTTGTCTGAATGGTCAGGTGCGCTCCTTCCTTGGTAACGACAAGAGAGTCCGTATCGCCTGTAACACTCACTTCATTCCCGTTGTAGGCTATGTTTACGGTCTTGCTCCAAATGCTATGGGTCAGAAAATCATCATACTGCACACTCTTGGGGTCCGTAACCTCGGGCTCTGCCGTTATGCGCTGCTTGTCAGTTTCCTCAAAGTCTATGTCATAGTCAAAGTCTGCCCAGTACTTCTCAGGCAGCACCTTTGTCAGCCAAGTATCTTTCTCGCGGAATGCCATTGTACCTATAGAGGATGAGCAGAAGGCGTAGCTCTTGGCATTGCTGTCCCAAACCCTCATACTGTCAGTGCCGAATGCCATCTTCTCAATGCCGTTGACGATGCGCATCCGGTTGTGTCCGTTAACATTCTGGTTGATATAGACATTATGCTGTGCCCAGTTGCTGCTTGCAACCAGGAACATACACCATGCTATCAGGACCTTATATTTGCTATGCATATTTATTTCACAACAAATTTAACGCAGCTATTGCCTGACTTCAGCAGGTAGGTTCCTTTGGCTAATCCTTTCAGGCTGACTGTGGTACTGCCGGCGTTGGTTCTCAGTCTGGGAGTTACCATCCGTCCTTCTGTATCATAGATGGCAACTTTGTCTCCGGCAACGGTTACCTTACCATCTTCTATCTTCATCCTGGCGCTGTCTTTCTGCTTGTCTATGGCATCTTCTTCATCGGGATCCAGGGCATCCGAGAAACGCCATGAGTCAACGTCAGAGAAATTCCATTCCCCGACTGTTCCCTGCAGCGAAGTCAGTGTTATGGTCTTGTCACCGAATTGCATTTGCGGTTCTTTGGCAAGGCTGCACACAATCTCCGTGCCGTCAGACAAACGAATACTTATAGAGGAACTTGCAAAACCTGGCAATACTCCCAGCATTGCAAAGGCAAACATCAATTTTTTCATAGAAATATAAACTAATACCTCACTTATAATGTGTTTTATTGTTACGGATGCAAAAATAGCATTTTTATTCTAAATTGCATTCTCATCAGCGCTACAATATTATCTCCATGGTTGTTTTTTGCACTTGCATACCCATTTTTCTGTAGAAACAGAGGGCTGGGTCGTTACCCTCCCATACATTCAGGGTGATGTTGTGGCAACCTATGGAGCGGGCATACTCACGGACGTGTTCATATAGTGCCTTGCCTACATGCTGACTGCGTGCCTGCTCGTCAACACAGATGTCATCTATATACAATGTCTTGTTGTCTTGCAGCAGTAGGTTGTCCCGGACCTCTGTAACCTGACAGAAAGCATAGCCCTTCACCTCACCGTCATCATAGACAAAGATGGGCTTGCTGCCATCCTTGAGCAGGGTTTCCAGTTCCTGCTCATTGTATTTGGTTGTGTAGGGCTTAAACAGGTCGGGGCGTATCACATGATGAACCATATTTACCTGATGCAGCAAATCTATGATGCGCTTGATATCTTTAGGGGTTGCTTTTCTAATCATGTTCTCTCCTCTCTCAAATTCAGTTTTAGTCTTTATTCCTTACAATGTTCAGAATCTCCTCTGCTGTATCCACAACCGTCAGGCCTTCTATGCCTTTCATGGGTCGGTAGCCCCAGCTGACAGCAATTCCACGTATGCCGCTATTCATGGCTGTCTGCATGTCTGTCTGTGAATCACCCACCATCAGGGCGTTTTCCTTTTGGATGCCAGTCTTCTGTAGTACCTCCTGAACAATCTCAGGATCTGGTTTTAATGGAAAGCCGGGACGGTTGCCCAGGATAGCCACGAAGGGAATGGTTGGGAAGAACTTCCTGACCAGACGTTCTGTTCCCTCCTGAAACTTGTTCGAGACAACGGCTATCTGAACCCCGTCATTGTGCAGTTGTGTCAGTAACTCCTGCATGCCGGCATAGGGGTGGGTGTGTTCGTCTATATGTTCGGTATAATATATCTTGAAGTCCTTCAGGGCCTCTTCCACCATATTGTCCTCTTTGTGGCCCTCGGGCAATGCCCTTTTTACCAGATTGCGTACACCGTTTCCTACCATCATCATGTATTCATCATGTGTGTGCAACGGGAAGCCACGCAGTTGCATGGCATAGTTAACAGCCTGGCTGAGGTCGTCTAATGTATCAAGCAAGGTGCCATCCAAATCAAACAGCACCAGTTTGCATATATCATCAGAACTATTAGTACTGAGAGTATTCATTCCGAAAATTGTTTTTGCAAATATACTTATAATTGCTGGAATGGCATAGAAATCATGGGAATTTATATAAAAAATCCCTCTCCGGCTCTCGCGAGCAGAAGAGGGAAGCTTCCTCTAATGAGAAAAAACTACAACTATTAACTTACATTGTCTTATCGACTAATATTCTATCTTTAATTTTCCTTTTCTGATTATCAATTGCTTGCGGCTCCTTGAATACTGTAAATCTACAGGGCGTCCCTGCAGGTCATAGACCCCCTCTATATATCTTCGGGGGGAAACGGATGTAGGTTGATGAAGCAACCCTGTTATGACATCATCTGACACCTCGTCAAGTGTCCAGAAGGAACGGTGGTTAGTCCCTGCCGTTGCAGCATAGGTTTGTACCAGACAATCTGCCTGGTTGCTCTCAGCACGCAGGTTGAGTCCTATGGTTCCGGAGGAGAAGTCATTAGGAATAACGGAGGTGCAGGCGAATCCATATCGCCCGCCCTCCGTAGCCTGTGCTGCCACTCTGTACTCTATGCCTTCGATGCCCATGCTGATAATTGTGCCAGAGGTCTTCTCGTACCCCTGAATGTAACGTCCAGTCTGTACGTTACGGATATGATAACAATGCGTATTGATTGTGGGCTCGAAGGTCCAGTAGGCAGCTTCGCCAACCTTTCCTTCACAGGATATTCTGTTATCGCTCTCCATATTGTCCACCATATAGGCAGGCGTTCCGGAGAAGTTGCGTATGGTGTAGGCCTTATCCTTTAAAGGCCAATTCTCAGCTGTCGGTTCGTCGGTATTACCGGCAGGGTAGAAAGGTGTAGGGTCGAAGGTGTTGTTGTAGATCTGGCGTATCTGCTCGGCAGACAATACACCCTTAAAGAACCAAGCATCGTCTATGTAACCCTTGAAATAGTCTTTACCTGTTTTATGTCCGCCTATTCTGAAGCCTCCTGTGCAAGCCTCAAGGGAACCTACTGATACGGTACAGTCTCTCTCGCCGTTGATAAAATAGGTAATGCTTTGGTCAACGGGATTGCTGACTATTGCCACATGCTGCCAGGTGCCTGGCTTGGATGAGCCTGCCGTTGCCCTGTGCTGGGAACCGCCCAAAAAGCTGTTGTAAAAAAAATCAGCCGCTCCCCCTCCAGTCGGAGCCTCGGCACGGGCATAGAGATAGATGCGTCCTGTACCCTCGTTGTCTTTCTGGGCAAGGATAACTTCGTCCCTGACATAGGAGCCGTTCTCGCTCAGGCTTCCTGCACCGGGGGCTGTTGTATTCTCGTTGTATATCCAGGCACAGAAGGTGGTCTGTGTTGTCTGAGTATTCAGGATGCCGTTGGTGTTCAGGTCCAGATACTGAGCATTGCCGTTCAGGTGGAGGGCATTCCCCAATTTACCTGTGCCATAGGTGACACCGTTGGCGCTGGGTGTAAGAACGTATTTTGATGGAGACGCATCATCCAGATTACCGTCGAAAGGGTAGTGGAAGATGAGTTCTGTCTCGGTCTCCTTGATTTCAGCAGGTACATTTAGTCCAACGCCTTTTGCCCAGTTGTTCCAGAGGGTTTTCATCTCGCGCACCTTCTCAGGGTATTCGGCAGCCACGTTGTTTGTCTCAGACAGGTCGTGCTCCAGGTCGAACAACTGCCATCCGCCATTGGCAAGAGCCGTCAGGCGCCAGTTGCCCTTGCGGACAGCCTTTCCGTTCTCGTGCTCCCAATACAGGGTACGCTCATCGTCCCATTTGTCTTTCTCCTGAAGCAGGGGGACAAAACTGCGTGCCTCGTCGCAAAGCGGATTGATTCTGTTTCCGCCATAGAACGAGGGGTATGTTGCTCCTGCCAGCTCCAGGCAGGTAGGCATGACATCCAGGAAGGTACAGGGCTGGTTCATGATGGTTCCCTCCTTCTCCTTGGCCATACCTGCAGGCCAATGCACGATGGTGGGTGCTGCCGTTCCTCCGTGGAACTGGGTTGTCTTCCAGTAGCGGTAGGGGGTATTTACGGCACCTGCCCATCCTGCGTGCAGATAGTTGTAGGTAAGTTGACTTCCAGGATTGGGTGAGTTGTGTACAACCATCTGTCCGTCACGCGTACGGTCGTGGCGGTCGAAGTCACCGATATTGTAATTCTCGCTCGATGCGCCGTTGTCTGAGGTAAAGATGATGATGGTGTTGTCATAGATACCCCTGCGTTTCAGTTCGTCTATGATACGGCCTATGTTCTGGTCCACGCAGTCAATCATGGCAGCGTGTACCTCCATGTTGGCAGACTGGAGTGCCTTATCCGATTCGTTCTCCCACTTGCGTCCGGATGCATTGGCGGCGACGGGCATCTCATCAGGATTGACAAGTCCCATCTCTACCATCTTCTTGTATCGACGGTCACGCATGGCATCCCAACCGTCGTCATACTTGCCTTTATACTTGGCAATGTCCTGAGGCTTAGCCTGAACAGGCCAGTGCGGTTCCTGGAAGGCCACATACATAAAGAAGGGCTTGCCGTCGGCAGTCATTTCGTCCATCATGTCGATAGCCTTATCTGCCACATAGTCAGCATAATAGAAGTCTTTAGGTATACTATCGGTAAAGATAGCCTCCTCGTTATGTACCAATGAGAAGGGGTCGAAGTGGTCAGTCACCCCCCAGATGGTACCCCAGTGTTGGTCGAAACCTCGGTTGCAGGGATAGGTCTCAATGGGAGCAAAGGGGCGGTTGTTGAAATAGCTCTGGTGTGAGAGCCATTTCATCTGGTCCTGGTTGTTGCCGATACCTTTGGTAAGAGACAGGTGCCATTTGCCGCTCATGCCGGTATGGTAGCCGGCATCCTTCAGTGCTTCGGGAATGGTAACGCAGTCGCGTGTCAGGCTCTGTCCCATGCCCGTAATACCTACGGTCTGTGCATAGCGTCCTGTCAGCAACTGGGCTCTGGAGGGGCAGCTTCGTCCTGAGTTGTAGAACTGTGTGAATCGCATACCCGATTCAGCCAGCGCATTCAGGTTGGGACTCTCCACCTCACCACCAAAACATTGCAGGTCTGAATAGCCCATGTCATCAACTACAATAAGCATGATGTTGGGACGTTGTGCCTGTTGGGCTGCAGCTGCTATGGGAAGCAGAGCCGGCAGTATGCTGTAATACTTGTGTCGCATAGTTAATTTGAATGTTGATTATACTTTTTATGTGTTTGTTTTATGTCGGTTTTCTGGGTTTTTGCCGTCCATCAGCACCCCCCTGTCGCCTTGTTCCTTCATCCAGCGGTGCAACTCACGGTCCATCATTTCAATGCGTTCCTTGTATTGCGGGTCGTTGGCCAGATTGTTAAGTTCCCAGGGGTCGATCTCGTGGTCGTAGAACTCTATGGCGGGACGTTTAACGAAACGGTCAACCAGCCACTGGGCATGGTCGTCGGTCTTACCTGTTGTTATCCACGACTGCCACATATTGTTGCCCTCGTTCATCATGTGCTTTTCGTAATAGGCACTGTCGGGCGTAAGGTTCTCTATCAGTTTGTATCGCTTGTCCTGTATGCTACGGATGGGATAGATGGGTCCCTCTGGGTTGTTATTGTGCATACCATAAACCCATTGGCGTTTGTCGGTCTCTTTGCCCAAGAATACATCCAGCTGACTTATGCCGTCAAGTCCCTCTACGTGTCCTCCTGCCAAGTCAATGAGAGTGGGCAGGATGTCCTCGTATTGTACCAGGGCATCGCTACGTGTTCCTGCCTGAACCTTCCCAGGATAGCGAACAATCATAGCACTCGACTGTCCGTATCGGTAGCAAGTCCACTTGCCGAAAGGCATCTGCGGACCTTGCTCGCTGAGCACTATTACCATGGTGTTTTTGTCGGCGCCAGACTCCTTCAGAGCAGACATCACCATACCTACCTCATCGTCAAAGAGACGAATCTCTGCCAGATAGTTACAGAAGTCATTGCGTGTCTTCGTATTGTCCACGCAATTGGGAGGAAGTACCACTTTTGAAGGATCAAACTCCGAGGCATCGCCGGCATCCCATGGCATGTGGCTGTTGATGCTGCAGACAAAGAGGCAGAAAGGCTCCTCCTTGCTGCGTTTCATAAATTCCAGGATACCCTCAGGAGTAGATTTCGTTGGATGTGAAACGATACAGCCAACTACGAAACCGGGTATCTTCTCAAAGCCATATACCCTTGGCTGATTTACAGGATGGTCTTTTCCGGCTCTTCCTACACGATAGCCTAAATCGGACAGATAATGTGTTACGCTCTTTGTCTCGCGATAAGTAGCCTTGTGGTTCTGATACGATCCGTGTCGGGTAGGGTAGAGTCCTGTGTACATGGATGCACGGATGGGAACGCTCATGGCCATTGATGCGAAATTGTTGGTCATCAGCATGCCCTCGCTGGCCACGCGGTCTATATTGGGTGTTGCCAGGTTCTGACCACCATAGCAGCCCAACTCACACCGTGCCATGTCATCGGCAACAATAACCAGGATGTTTGGTTTTTGCTGGGCCATCCCCGCTGCAATCCCAACAGCAGGTAATGTTGTTAAGATAGTTAGTCTTTTCATTTTCTTGCTTTTGTTGAGATTGCAGGGGATGTCACTCTTCGGGGTCGTTATCATCTCCCCAAACAGCCCAGTCGGCCTCCTTTGTTAACGCTGCACCACCATCTACAGTGGTGCTTCCGTTGATTGTCAGGCTCTCTGCCAGCATGTTGGCTGCCAGAGCCTCTTCTGCATGTGAATTAGGTTTAATATATTTCATTGGTTTCTGGATAGGTGTTAATGGTTGGTGTTTTTGAGGTCAAGATATTATATTTTAGAATAGAATCTTCTTTCCATTTACGATGTAGAGGCCCTTCTTAAGTGAAGAATGAAGAGTGAAGAGTGAAGAATCTATTTTTCTTCCTTGTATATCATATATAACTCCCTCGCCTTTGGAGAGGGTTGGGGTGAGGCTGTTAATTGCTGTTTCATTTTCTTCCAAGTAGAACGCCTTAACGTTGCTTCCTCCAGCAATCTCGATGTAGCCCTTGCCTGCTGCAATGGTACTGCCGGTGCTTGCCTTATAGAAGCCAACCGTGCCGTTCTGCTGAGCCAGTATGTACTGCGAGCCATCGGCTGTGATGCCGTCAGAAGCCTTCAGTACGTTGTCGGTCATGTCGCTTTGGGCTGTTGCGGCAACTGTTGCGTAGAGGCTGCCTTTGAGAACAACGGCAGAACCGGCAGGTACGTCGCTTACTTCGGTAAAGCTGACA
>Ga0265298_10002487_pt1 | contig 25542 bp, 21 predicted proteins | sample AusTroGonzalo_MG_3_FD_193486 | JGI IMG/M metagenome (GOLD analysis project Ga0265298, IMG submission 193486) | Bovine rumen microbial communities from tropical cattle in Woodstock, Queensland, Australia - Gonzalo_01 | ecosystem: Host-associated > Mammals > Digestive system > Stomach > Rumen ...
TGTACAAAGAATCCCTCGGCACATAATATGCCTTGCGAAAAGCATCAGTCACGTCGAAAGTTGCATCGCCGAACAATTCTGTACTATTCCACCCCCATACATCTTTCGATTCGCATTCTGGCACATTCCGGCTCTTGTTACGGTTGATACGCAAAGCAGCACGCCAACCCCACAAACGGGACAATTCATGCCCAAGTCCGACAAACATGCCCGTAGACAAAGGATAGCCGCTGAATTCTGTCCAAGGCAGGTTCTCGTTAGCCGACTTATTGACACCAACGTATAATTGGAGATAGAACGGATCCTTTCCTGTCCATACGCTGTCCGGTTCTGTTTTTGCATGCATGCCTAATGAAAACAGCACGATGCCTGTCAACATCAATAATCTCATATTCTTTTTATCTTTAATATGAAACGTATGTATTCATTTCCGGCGTCTTATACCACTCCCAGAAACGTGTTCTTGTTTCATCCTGAGCCCATTTGGGAAACTCCAAATAGGCATCGGAGATGCGTCTGCCCTCCATAGGCCATTGCCATTCACCGGCTACCAGCAAAGCCTCCGGCATCAATCCGGGCTCATGCGCCAGGGTTATAACATCAGAACAATCATTGCAGTTTCCCCGTTGAATTTCTATATAAAAGCGTTTCGCATCCTCGGCCATGGTATAGTCTTTCGGCCATGGCACACAGTCAATCTGAACAAACGGCGTGCCTGCCAACGCTCTTTGAGTGTTGATGTAGGTGTCTTTTTTGCTGCCTAACAGATCATGTATCTCTCCCATGTTCACATCACCGTTGGGACCGTCATAATGCAAATACATACGAGCATCAGAACCTGCAGCTTCCACAGTGACGCAGCATAATTCGTTTTCATAATCGGGCTCCAGTTTGATGACAGCATCATTGAAGTCGAAGTCCGGATTACGGTTGACGTCTTCGTAGGCGATGGTCCAGGGGAACAAGGAATAGTCTTCCGTGTCAGGGCCTAATTCAGGCTGCAGTTCCGGATCCACAATGGTAGGCATCCAGATTTTCATGTCTGCCGCCACACCGAAGATCACATCGTTACAGTCATGGTCGCCACCTGCCAATATGTCTTCCATGCCCATCCAATAGACTTCATCATAGGCCTTGATGAAACTTCTGTGCCTGCCTTTTCCGTTGCCTACAATGTTCCAGTCTTCTATACAGAAACAGGTTCCCATAAAATTCTCTCTTCTGGATACATACGGTCTGATGTTGTTCTCACGTAATATATCCCATTGCTCAGGCAGGGGTTCTTCGTCAGAACGCAGGTAAAAGCCCACACGCATTCCTTCTGGCACATCGATTTTAAACGAAATACCACGCAGGGCAGAGATCTCGGTTGTGAAACGGTTATAAACAGTATGCATGTTGTAGGCATCGTCGCCGACGCGATCCATATTATAGCATTTGGTGGCACCATATATGTCCGACATATCGAAGTTGGCATCGTACCACGTATTGGCCCAGAAGTCCTGTCCCACGATGCGTTCGTCCCTACTGATTTGATATTGTACCTTGGCAAACCCGTCGATGTAGTCCCATTTGTGGGTCTCCGACATGTCTACATATTCGATGTCGTCGTATGTTGAGGGAGAGTGGAAGTAATAGCCCAGGATGTGTGAGCGCTGGTCTGCTTCATTACCTGTTACCCAGGTAATATAGAACGGCCCGTTGGACTCTAACTCATAGTTACATATCTGGCCATCCACCAGTTTTGCATCCACCTTTTCTGTATTGGTGGACATCCAGGAAAAGAAATTATTCAGTTGTCCATCAGTAAACTGATAATATTTGGCATCGCCTTCAAGACTATAGCCGCATAGCGAAGCCGGCGGATTGTCCACTCGCGTCATTGTCCGTTGCCTGGTGCCCGTATCGATGTAGACTGATTCCACGGATTTTCCAGTGAGTGTGATGCTCTCCGTCTTTTGTTGGTTATTACAAATGTGCCGCAGATAGAGCGTGTTGCCCAGTCCCTGTGGTGCGGTCATTGCCACTGTTCCGCTTTTTGACAGTTCCTTGTAATCGTATAGCACCTTCCTGGCGCCTTCCGATGACAAGAGCAGGAGTTTGACCGGGGCGTCCGTCGTCACGTGAACGTCTAACTTGACAGCAGTCCTCCACCATTGCGTTTCGCTGATTTTGCCCCCTAAGCTGTCCAAGAACGCGGCACTGGTTCGGTCATAGTGCGACACCTCATCGCCGGTACAGCCAGCCAACGCTAATGTGGCTGCAATGATCCATAAAAAGAGTTTGTATTTCATAATAATCAAATATGATGTTTCAATGTGCAAAGAATTCTAATGTAGACAGATTTCGCCCTGAACAACCAGAACTTTAGTCGGCTTCCCTTCTTCACCCACGATGCCATGTAGTGATGAATAGTACGGGTGTTTTCGGTGATGTTCATCCGTCCGGTATAGTAGTCGAGCGGACAGAAGTATTCAATGGGATAAATCAGCAGGTCACTCACGCTGACGACGCCCCCATCCAGTATCTTCTTGTGGTCATAGTCTAAGTAGCGGGTTACCTTCAGCGTGATGTTACCCGTATTCTTTCCGTTCCAGCGCACATAATGGTGATGGTTGTAATAATCTACCATTTTCGCAATAAAAGGATGTCCTTTGACAACTGCCATACCCAACCCCGGATTCACATTTCCATTAGGATTATCATAAGAAGTCCCCTCTTGACACTCAAACCCCATATAGGAGCCACGATCCAAAATATCATTCATGGGCCGTATCACCTCTACATCTGTATCAAAATAGACGCCACCGTAATGATAGAGAATCCAGAATCGCGCATAGTCGCTCACGTGGGCGTACTTCTTCAGCCGATAGGCCTCTGCTACATATGGTGCCTGATAGACATCGAAGTTGCCCTCGTTCCATTCTTTAATCTCATAATCTGGAAGGAACTTCTGCCATGAGACTATACATTTCTTTGCCAATTCAGGCAGGGGATTGCCGCCGAACCAGCAATAGTGAATGATTTTAGGTATTTGCTTTTCCATCTATCTTCATTTATGAAGGATTATCTCACTTGTATTTTTTTGGTATTATTTCCCTGTTTTATGATATACAGGCCTTGCGGCAGGTGTTGAATGATGCCCGTATAGGAGCGTCCTAACAAATCGTATATCTGGTAGGACTTAGCGAAATCAACGGTAGCCTCTATGATGCCACTGGGGTTATAAGTATAGCCTAACTTATTGTCCATCCATGTCAGACGCTCAGTGATGAAACGTCGCACGATCTCCACCTCTTCAGCATAACTACCCCACACTTGAGGATTCTCATGAACCAACTCATTCATCATTGGCCAGCGCATGAAGTTCAGTTCTTGAGATTCCTGTAGTTTTTTCTCAATGTTGTCGATAAAATCAAGAAGATGCTGCTCTGTGAGGCCGTTTTCTCTCGCCTCCCCCCAGATCTCCAACATTTTTGCCTTTGCCTCAGCGTCATTTACAACAATATCATCGACGAATTTTTTCATATTGCCTGTATTACTGCCTCCACTGCGATAGAGGAAGTCCTTCTTGCTGTTGACAGGGTAGGTGCGTTGGTCGTTGTCGAAGGCGATATCGAAGTCCCAAACAGGGCCGACGAAAATCGTGTCGTTCATACGGTGCTTATACATATATACACTCCAGTAGGTATCGGTGTTTCCTGATAATTCGCCAACGAGGAAATGCCGGATAAAGGTATTCTGATCCAAAGTCTTTTTCCAGTCCTTCTCCAGTGCATTGAAGCAATCTTCGATATAAGACTTTTGCTGTGGAGTTATCTCATCGTCATCGGGATAATGAATGGTAACCGGAGTTCCCTTTTCCGACTTAAACCAGCATTTCTCAGTAGCTGCACGTGCATCCACCTCTATAAGGAATGCTGTGCTATTCTGGTCACCGGACTTATCTGCTAAGGTATCAATTTCCACACGGTTTTTTTTGTCGTCTATATGATCACATAGCTGGTAGTTGCCTTTGTACTCACCGTTCAACAACACATCCACAGACCGACCGTATGGCGTGTACGGCATTCCTAAGCAACGGCTTAACTCAAAAGCCAGCAGATTGCGCATGAGAGTCTTGTCACCATAATTATTTATAAGCGTCCATTTCTTGGCTTTTGCAGGAGAATCGAGTACTTTGTGCTTTTTGTTATACTTAATTCGATAAGGCTTTTTAGGGAACTTTATAGAGCCGTTGCCACGCAAGCGCACTGTGCCAGAATCGGTCTGAATCTTGTTGCCCTTTTCGTTGACGATGGTTATCAGCGCATTGATATTATGCTCTTTGTCGTAGGGCTCCACATTGTTCTCCGTATGGATGCTCACCGTCGGTAGATTCGTCAGCCTTGCCAAATTCGACTCGTCGCCTTTTCCTGCATGGCCATAGAACTCCAGTTCACCGATGTTACACCGTTGGTCAGAGGGTCCCACATAGCGCACATAACGGAATCCCTTCGAACAGACGATGTCCGCATAGTCCATCTTTCCCAAAGTTCCCTTGTTCTTAATAATGTATATCGGCATCGCATCCATAAAGTCCGGTGAGTTGGCTCCCTCGAACACAGCTAACAGAATTCTTTCGTCACCTCGGTTACGGCGAGCAGGTGCCCAGCCAATGCGGGTGATGATATGTGGTTCACCCAAATCCAGTCCGACCCAAGCATAACTACGATCATAAGCTGCAAAATAGGTAGTGAGGTCATTGTCGAAAGCACACTCACGGGTATTTACGGTTGTCGATGCTGCATTCGTTCCATAGTCTACCGACTTTTCTGTTCCAATCACTGTTCCAGACAGTTTGGCATCCTGTCCTTTAGCAGCAGACACGCCAAGGATAATGGCCATAAATGCAACTAATGAATTCTTCATCTTATTTCTTTCCGATTAGTTTATATACTTTTCCTTTAATCATGACTCTCATTTCCTTGTCTAACCCGATGGTATAACATAGCACGCCTGTACTAATGACGGTGATAGCTATGGTCAGCAATGATAGCCCTATCCCCGTATCTGTCAGTTGCTTCATAAAAGCAGGCGTAATGAGTGAGAGGAGCAGGACAAACGAACAAGGCTTCAGTACATGAAGGGCATAATCTTTCATCTCCATGTGAATCTGTGGCAGGACAATGCGTATCGTAGCTATATACGCTAAGACAGAAATAAGCAAATATACTACAAACACTGTCCAAGGAGTTCCTCCCATCTTTAGTACGACGTATGCTGCCGGCACGATAAAAATCATCAGACCACCTGAAATGAGTTGGTATTTTTTGATGTTTCCTGTTGCAGCAATCGCTGCTACTAATGGACTTGACATCTGATCCACAATGAGTATAACGAGCAGAAGTCTAAGAAAGTCTACTGTACCCTCAGGAACTTCTTTAAGCCAAAGATTTAAGACCATGGGCGTCTCTACGGCCAAAGGAAGGCATAGCATCAACAATAAGCAGAAAGTCAGTCTGCTTCCTCTGAAAATCAGTAAGTGCATCTCTTGCAGCTGCTCTGCGGCATAACTCTTCGTGATTTGTGGGTTAATCGCCACTTGGAAATTCTTCGAGAACTGGTTTACAGCATTTTTTGCCTGACTCGCAGCGGCTTGTGCTGCATTGGCTATGGGGCCGAAGAACACATTCAGCAACATGTTCAATCCCTGCGTATAAAGCACGTAAGCCAAATTCCCCAACATGCTCCATCCGGCAAACGATGACATCTGCCTGAAAAGCGACTTGTCATGGAACCATCTATATCGGCTTTCCTCGAAATGGCGTGTACAATATAAGTTGTAGACCAACCTGATAAGTAATTTCTCACAGGTGTATAATATTGCATAAACAATTAAACGATCATAGCCAGTAAGAAGCAACATTCCCACTATTGCCAATTTCAAAAAGGCATCAAGAATAGAAATGTAGGCAAAAGCCGACATTTTTTCATGAGCAATAATAACTGACTGATAGGGACAACTCATCACTTCGGCGACAGCCGTAACTATGCTAAGTTGGAAGCACCACATAGCCGCCGTCTGTCGTTCATCTGGTATCACCATCTTTTCCGTCAAAAACCAGACTCCACCAGTTTCGCTAAGTAGAATTAGGAACAACGAGATGATAAAATGTATATGTACGCTGGTGATGAATACTTCGTGCAGACGTTGCTTGTTGCCCGTTCCAAGCTCAAAGGTTAAGAAACGTTGAGTGGAGGCGGTCATACTACTATTGATAAAATTTAAAATGTATGCCAGTCCCCAGACAACGTAAAAAATGCCATAGTCCTCAACACCAAGAACCTGCAGAACAACTCTCGATGTGTATAGGTTAATACACATCATCAATGCCATGCGGAAATATAGCAGAGCCGTATTCCGCATGACACGTGTATGGTCGGGTGTAAAGTCTTTAGACATTATCGATTTGCTATTCTTAACAAATTATCTCTTATCATCCCAACCGAAGGGATGTGCAGCCAGCGGCATCCTTGCCATAGGATGATAGTCACCTTTCAAACCAATCGGTGACGAATTGCGGATGTCGCTAACGATCTCAATGCTGGGACGTGCCTCGCTGATACGGAAGCCCTCACCTGCCAGGATCTTCTCGTAACTCTTGGTATGCAACTCTGTGAAGCCCACGCTGAACTCAAACTCCTCGCCATCAATGTTTAGTGTGCGGTATGTTCTCTTCTCACCTTGCACGGCATTGGGAGGCAGGCACTCGGCATTGATACTCAAGAAATAACGTACTCGAGCTTTCTCAAGTTCCAGGTAGCCTGACACACGGTCGAAACTCATTACATGTACCACATTACGTTTTACAGGACCGAATACCCACTGCAACATGTCGTAGAAGTGAACTCCAATATTGGTTGCCACACCGCCACTCTTGCGGATGTCACCCTTCCATGAAATATAATACCACTTACCTCGAGAGGTGATATAGGTGAGGTCAACATCATGAATCTTGTCCTGAGGGCCTTCATCCACCTTTTTCTTTAGGGCCACAATGGCATCGTGCAGACGCAGTTGCAGGATGGTATATGCCTTATGGCCTGTTTCCTGCTCCATCTCCACCAAGTTGTCAATGTTCCAGGGATTCAGCACCAACGGCTTTTCGCAGATGACGTCTGTGCCCAGACGGAGTCCATAACGGATGAAAGCGTCATGGGTGTAATTGGGTGTACAGATGGATGTGAAGTGCAGTGGGTTAGCCTTACGCATCTGCTTAGAACAGAAACGGTCAAACTGTTCGTTCTCGGTATAGAACATGCAGTCAGGGAACGAACTATCGAGTCGTCCCACACTGTCGAACTTGTCATAAGCCACCATCAGGTTGTTGCCGGTATCAGCAATGGCCTTGATGTGACGCGGAGCAATGTAGCCGCAGCACCGATTAATGCAAAATTTTTCTTTTCCATAATTTGGGTTTTAGTTTTATTGTTTTTTACTGATTTCTTTTTCTCCATATTTTTTACTTTTTTACCTTTTTACCTTTATAAATTTATATAGTACTTCTATCGGATGTGCTGCCTTTACACCTGTTCCATCAAATATCTGTTGACGACAGGATGTTCCTGGTGCCACCACAAATGTAGGCAGAGACGATGTCTTATTCACAGCTTTCCTTACCGCAGGAAAGAGCACCATCTCACCAATTTCCAATGAGGTCTTATAATGTTCTTTCTCGTAACCGAATGATCCTGCCATACCACAACAGCCGCTTGGAATCACATTCACTTTGGCATTCAGCAACTGACGGAGCACTTCTGCCATCACCTCTACGCCTACCAATGCCTTCTGATGACAATGACCGTGGAGGAAAATCTCAATGGGTGTCTGATCAAAACTGTCACGGCTGATACGTCCAGCCTTGACCTCACGGAGCAGGAATTCGTCAAACAGCAGGCTGCGCTGGCCTAATTGCCGGGCCTCTTCCCGCATCATATCCGGCACCAAATCCGGATATTCGTCACGGAACGACAGGATGCACGACGGTTCGATACCAACCAGTGGTATCTCGTCTGTCACCATGTCCTTCAACCGTTGCACGTTCAGTCGGGCTAACTGCTTAGCCCGTTTCAGACAGCCCTTCGAGATGGCCGCCCGTCCACTCTCTACATGGCATGGGATTCTGACACCATAGCCCAAGGCAGAAAGCAACTGCACAAAGGCTTCTGCCAATTCTGGCTCATGGCTACGTGTAAACTCATCAAGAAAGAGCCAAATCTTCTTCTCGCCCTTTGTTTTTAGTTTTCCGAGGTCTACCTTCTGTATTTTTGGCAGTTGTCTCTCAGAGGCAAAGCCGATAGTCTTTTTGATGAGCAGCGATGTCGGTTTGAAGGATACAAGGAAATTATAGAACGGACGTACATACTGACAGAGATCTTCTAATTGAGCCGTTCTGGCTACTAACCAAGAACGTCGTGGTGTGCCATGCTGGTCATAGTAATGCTGCAACAGTTCTGCTCTCAAACGTGTCATGTCCACATTCGAGGGACATTCGCTCCGGCACCCCTTACACGCCAGGCAGGAGTCCAATACCTCCTTCATCATTGCCCATTCTGCATCATGCATTGACAAATCGCCTCTCGTAAGAATCTCGCGCAATACGTTGGCTCTGGACCGGGTGGTCTTGAGTTCGTCACCACTTATTTTGAAAGCAGGACACATCGTTCCACCAATGATATTCGATTTGCGGCAATCGCCGGCACCGTTACACTGTTCGATGGTACACATTAAGGCATGTGTCTGTGAGCGAGCCCCTGTAGCACCTGGCGCATCGCATTCATCAAAAGCGGCTTTCCAGTTAAAATAGGTATGATCAGATTTCAGGATCTTTTCTATTTCGTACTGCTGGTCTTCCTCGAAACGCAGCATCGAATCCATCGGCAAGGTGTCGACAATTTTGTGACGGTTCAGTAATCCATCAGGATCCCAGCATTGTTTCACCTGTCGCATCAGTTCGTATGTCTCATCGCCATATAATAATGGAATGAACTCTCCACGAAGTCGTCCGTCACCGTGTTCTCCACTGATACTGCCACGATGCTTTTTCACCAGCAGAGCCGTCTCTTTAGCCAAAGTGCGGAACAACGTGCGCCCTTCCTTGGTCTTTAGGTTAAGAATGGGGCGCAAATGCAGTTCGCCTGTACTGATATGTCCGTAAAATACACATTTTGCTCCCAGTTTGTCAAGCAGCAGCCGGAAATCCTTCATATAGGCAGGTAACCTGCTTGGGGCTACAGCCGTATCCTCAATGACACCCATCGGCTTCGCATCGCCCTTCATGCCACCAAGGATGCCTAACCCTGCTTTGCGCAGGTTCCATACTTTGGCGACATCGGCACCATATACTCGCGTACATTTATATATGAGTCCGCTATCAAGCAAATCCTTTTCTAATGCATCAGCCTTTTGATCGAGTTCTTCTCTCGTTTCAGCTCTTAGCTCTGTTATCAACAACGCGGCAGGATCACCCTCCACAAAGAACCGGTTCTTCTGTTGCTCAACATTACCCTTACTTAGCTGTAGAATATCCCCATCCATGAGTTCGATAGCTGTCGGACGATGCTTGAGGGCTACCAGATTTCCTTCGAAACTTTTCTCTAAGGCATCACAATGTCCGCACACCGCCATAATTTCTTTTGGTGGTAACGGATCAAGGCTCACAGTAATTTCCGTGATAAAGGCCAATGTTCCTTCACTTCCTGCCAACAGTTTGCATAGGTTTATACAGCCCTCACCAATAACATTCTCTATAGCCTCATCAATGGCATACCCACAACTCCTCCTGTTCAATTCCTTATCAGGATAGTGATCTGCTATCAGTTTGGCAGTTCTCTCATCACGTGCAAAGTTGATCAGTTGAGCATAGATTCTTTCAATCAAGGTTGAGTGAGTGTCCCACTCCCAGAACTTCTCTCCAAAACGATTCTCTAATTCTTTAATTCTATAATTCTTGAAGGTCTCTAATGTACCATCGGACAAAATAGCTTTGCATGAGATGACATGGTGCCTTGTGCTGCCATAGACCAGAGAATGTGTACCACAGGAGTTATTGCCGAACATGCCACCAATGCAGCAACGGTTGCTGGTCGACGTCTCAGGACTGAAGAATAGTCCGTATGGCTTCAAGGCGATATTCAGCTCATCCCTCACCACACCTGGCTGTACCCTTGCCCAACGCCCCTCGGCATTAATCTCTAATATTTTGTTCCAGTGCTTGCTGATGTCCACCACGATACCCGAGCCCACAACCTGTCCTGCTAACGAAGTACCGCCAGCCCTCGGTATCAGGTCAACACCCTTTTCCTTAGCCAACCGCATCAATGCTCGCACATCCTCCTCCGTTTCAGGATAGGTTACGCCATACGGTATCTCCCGATACACGGATGCATCGGTAGCGTAGGCTATTTTGTGCAGACTGTCAGTATATAGTTTCATCAGATTCTACGCAATACGTCTCGCCATTTTATAGAATAGCACAAAGCATGAGAAGCCTATGACACATCCCAACACATTGTGTATGATATCATCAACATTAAATACACCACGGGTTGTTATCAATTGTGTCAGCTCAATGAAAAAAGATAATGCAAAACCAATTCCTATAGCATTCCATATATGCTTTTTCTTCAATGCGCCTCCGACAAAAAAGCCTATTGGGATGAACAACATGAAATTCAAGATAATCTGGGCTAATAGTTTGTTGTAAAGCACGCCATAACTCCATAAGGGTTGTAGATAGTAACGCTTCTCAAATGTTTCTTCTCTGTAAAATATGGTTGTGCATAATACAAGAAAGACATATCCCATAAGCAAGCAAAAAGAGGCTTGTCTAACAAAGAAGGAATAGCTCGTCTTTACTCTGAATAACAACAAAATAATAATGCATATAAAAAGAGATACGCCAATAATCATCGTAGGGGGAACTCCGATGTCATAGTGTAATATATACTGCTTGATGTACTCGAAATTGAACTTCATGTCACTTCGCCACAATATCTTTAATTCGCTTAAACTCGTATTTCTTGTCTGACCAAAACAACACCTCTCTTTCAAACAAATTAAGTGCATCCAATCCCAAATTTTTCTGTTTAAGTTTTCTACGCAGTACATCAGAGAGCAAGTAACCAATATAACTTGAAGCCCGTCGCTGGGTCTTGGTATGTAAATCCTCCTCTGTGATGACTTCATTGGGATGAATTAGGAAGTTGATAGGCTTAATTGTATTTCTGGTTTCCCAATGCAAGAGTCTTCTGGTCATAGCATTCAAGGAAGGTGAGATGCGCATGAATGTACCGATATATGGTACGATGAAAGAAGAGACAGGCACCTCGGTAATAGAGGAATTGCCTTTCCTGGCAAGATTTGTTTCACAAGTCTGATAAGGGGTTCTTGGTGCGCCAAACCACTGCATTTTATTCTTGCTCCCTAACGACATGAACATATCCATGCGTTGCGGAGCCACAGAACTGTCATATTTAAATCCTGCCTCAATCAGAGCCTTGGGCGTGTCGAAGTTGACACGAAGAGCAGGAGCACGGAAAGAAACAACCTCTTCACCAGCAATGTCTTCCAATATCTTTTTTGCTGTAGACAAATGCTCTAATTGCTCTTCAAAAGACATTACATCGAACGCTTTGTCGTGTTTGTGTGTCAATCCGTGACAAGCTATTTCATGACCGCGCTCCTGGACTATCTTGATGATTTCCGGGTATTGTTTGGCAAAGTAGGCGATATAGAAGAAAGTAGCTTTTACTTCATATTTGTCGTAAAGGTCAAGTAGCATGGGAAGTCCCTCCTTCCACACTTTCACCCCCGTCTCATCACGGAGCCCACCATTTACAATAGACGTGGTTTCCACGTCATTGGTCATACATGCTATATTTTTAGTCATATTTACTTGAATTCTTTTATCACTTTAGCGGGGCGACCTACGGCCAATGTCCATGCAGGTATGTCTTTTGTAACGAGAGACCCTGCGCCAATCACAGCCCCATCACCTATGGTTACTCCTGGAAGTATTAATGTGTTGGTTCCAGTAGAGCAACCTTTTCCTATTGTAATAGGACCTTTTTTGTAAGGTAAATCAAACAAATTGGATCCTTTATGGTAATCAGTGATGTCTCTTTTGTGACATAACAGGTAAGTTCCTCCTGTAATATATGTATTATCTCCAATAGTGATGAGTTCGGGAAAGTTTTTGTCAACAATGACGTTATCACCAATAAAAACTCCCTTTCCAACTTTGCAACCCATCCTGCGCAAAATAGCAGGGCGTATTTTCTTACTGTTGAACGGAGCTAATATAGCAATGTTAAAACAATACTTCATCAAGAAAGTGTTTCGGATTTTCCTGTAGAACTTGCCGAGAGCTGCCCACACGGAAACATTTCCATACTCACTCTCTGAGCATCTGATTCCTATAAATTTCAATAGGCGAAATGTAATACTTTCTTTCATGTGTATGTATTTCATCTGAAGTCTTCCACAAACTTTACAAGGTAGTCTGTAGGATTGATGGTTTGTTCTTCCACCTTTCTTCTCTCAGCTTCTCCGTCTATCTTGATGTCCATTAATTGGTTGACAATCTTTAGTGCCTCGTCACCATTGGTTGTCTTGAAACAACGGTTAGAATAGTGTGTACACTGATAGTCAATATAGCCAACCATCAGCGGATTAAGATAGAGATATGGTACTCCAAGCAAAAATGCCTCCGAGGCCATCGTAGCACCTTCTGCTATCATAAACTTTGCATTTGCCTCCAAGTCATGCATCTTCTCTGGCGAGATTTTCAACACGTAGTCATCATAGAATGGATCCTTTACACTCTTCTCCAATGAAACAAATACCCGGTATCGCTTAGATATCTCTTTTACAATGCTTTTCTTTGTCTCTTCGGATACTGGATGAACTTTCAAATCGTGATGCGCATCGTAAGCTACATAACGAACAATGACGTATTCCTTTGGTTTTACATTCAACTCCTTTAATACACCTTCATCACTTTTATAATACGCACTATGCAAATAGAGCTGCTCCACGTATGCATTGAATCGTATCTGCTTATCTTTATTCCCTAAGTCTTTCTTAAAATAGAATGGCGTTAGCACTTTGGAACAAACAGGCATATATAATTTATGGGTCATAGTATTATGCTCTGTGTCGTCTATCAGAATACTTGGTTTCCTGAACAAAAACGATGTGATAGCACAGGCTGAGGATGCAAACCCCATATACATATCTGGGTGAAAAGAAAAAGATTTACGGATGCACCAAAGAATCATTCTCAAAAGATTCATCAGAGAGGGTATTGTTCCTTTCTTTTCAGGCCGCTTGTTGCGTATTGTGTGCTCAATACCATAATAGTCCAGTAACTGGTTTATCATTTTGTTGTCACGATTGATAACACAAAATTGATCTCCCTTGGCTTCCAACAATTTGATAAAGTTGCGGAAATAATGGACATGAGCAGGATGGTTAATATTAATTAGAATTCTCATACATTAAATATTTATATAAGTTTTCGATAAATAGATACTGTTATCGTTTCGACCGTTCTATGACCGATTGGTAGATTTTTAGAATTTTTATAGCTTGGCTATCATTAGATAGTTTTTTGTCTATTATACACTGAGGACCATTTGTTTTGCCTACGAACGAAAGTGCAAGCTGTATCTTCGAGGCAATGTCGTTTGCATCATAATGCGCCAGATAACAACCATTTACACCACCAATGACCTCCTTTACATCGCCAACATTTACCGATACAATAGGTGTACCACACGCCATCGCCTCTTTGACGACCTGAGGAGAACCTTCCCTATAAGATGTCATCAATAAACAATTAGCAGAATTCATGGCCCAATTGACTTGTTCGCGGCTATAACCGCGCATCTCCATCAAATGAATATCAGGTATTAGCAAAGCGGCTGCTTTGGCCAACGGACTATTTTTGACTTCATTGTCAAAGGCTCCTGCAAAAAGTACATATTTTCCTCCAGTATCCCACCCAAGGTGTTTCCGTGCTTCGACCCTCTCCATCGGAAAGATAGTCGTTGTATCTACTCCACAGGGGATGACACATTTATTATCTCCCTGATAGCCAGACAATTCAAGCAACCAAGGGGAAACGAATATGTTATAGGCAGAATAACGTGCTGTTACCTTAGAGATAGAGAGGTTCAATCCTCTGGAATGTATATCGCTTCCATGATAAGTGGTCACGACGGGAACCGTTCTCTGGAGGTTGGCCAAAAGTCCGCTATGCCCATAATGCGCATGAAGCAGATCGGGTTGGAACTCATGGATCTTTTTCTTTAAAGGCAGCAGATTGGACAAATAACCACCAGCTCCCTTTCCGTCAACACCAAAGAAGTCAAATTCCACTCCAAGTTTTTTTAGTGCCTCCACCTGCTCTGTCACAAAAGGAGAGAAATGCCCAGGTTTGTTGTTTGCTACAATTAAAACTTTCATTATTTAGCCTTAATAACATTCCACAAAAGTATAATTCCAATGGCGGCACCAAAAACAAGTGCATTAGGAATACGTTGGAAAACCTTTGATTCCTGCCATTTGGAAAGCCCATAAAAAGAAACAATATATGTGAGAGGTATGTGTGGCATGACTTTACGTAGTTCCAGACTTGCAGCAATCATACCAGTAGCCAGCATTTCTGCCAAAATGAATACGGTAATAGGAAGTAGTTCTAAGACTCTGTTTTTAAGAATGAAATAAAGCCCTCCTAAAAAAGGGAAAATCATGAATAGCCTATAAGTCAAACCAGCACCATAGAATTGAATGGTCGAAGGCCCTGTCTCATGCTTAGTGAACAGTGTTGGGAATGGTCCGAAGAAACCGCCGAATAAGTTGACAAAGACATTAAAGCCACCAGAATAAGCTTTGGCATTTCCGCTGAGTTCTGATTTCTCCTCATAACTGGAAGAATATCGGTCTGTCATATCCATCATGTATCTAATTGAAATGACAAATCCAACAACCACAGCTAAATAGAAGAAGAAAGACAATGCACTACCATGTTGTTTGACAGCGACATATACTGCAAACGACATGATAATAAATGCAGCAACAGCAGGTCGAAAGAAAAATAGAAGAAACAAAAAGAATACGGCAAAAGGATATGCATTACTGCTTTCCTGATGTATGCCCCTATTAAGATGATATATGGTACAAATGACAAGAAATACAAACAACGACTCCTTGAGGAATGTGCAATGAAACATGATGAGATATGATGAAGTTCCGTATGCCATTGCCCCTACAAAAGCGTATGCTTCTGGCATATAGTATCGACCAATGCGAAAAAGCAACATCGATGATATGGCACCAGTAAGCATATACGAGGCGTTAAGGAAAAATTTGCTGGGTATAATTGACATCAGAAAACTATCATATAAATAGGCTCCCCAGTCGTCAAATGCTTTTTTGTTCATTAAGTATTTTGCGTTCTCTATGAAACCAACATCATTCGCCCTCATACTCCCTTTATAGTAAAGCATGGCATCTTTCTTGGTAAGCATAAAAGTATCACCTTCGAAATATTCGGATAAGGACATAAAAACAATACCAAGTAAAATACTGTAGGTTAACACGGTAACGAACAGTGTCGTTTCTGCATATCTCACATTCTCGTCTCGGACAAAGTATATCAACAACGTCATCTGTGAAACAAATGCTACCACAGTACCTATAGCCATCAAATCAAAGGAGAATTGATGGGTCCAGACACCTACTAGACTGATGGTCAGCAGCCCAATGATAAAGATGTTATTATGCCATTTGTACAGCATTATCGTTTGATATGGTTTCGCAACTGCCAATACCATCCCAAAAGGCAGACAGTTGTCTTTACACCCAGTAATTGTGCCAACTTTGCCACACGTTGAGACTTTGATGTAGAAGCATATTGTAGCAAGTCAACATGGCGTTGAAGAATAGCAAGTGCTGCTGGCTTTTCCTCAGCTTTTAACTGATAATAGGCATAGCCTCTACTGACCCACATATCAGCAAGATAGATTCTTATAGCCGCAGCATTTTTGCAACCAGTGTCACACTGTTCCCTCCAATAAGAGAAAATCTTATCATAACTTTCGTAAACACGGAGAGACGCAGAGGTACTGATACTGTTTTCACGGTGGTAATAAGCATAGAAATCCATATTCAAGATGGCTATAGTCTTGACGCATTGCCATAGGTGCAAGCTCCAAAAGACATCTTCACTAATATACCCCTTAGGAAAATAGATTTCGTTGTCGATCAAAAGCATTCTTCGCACCATGAGGAAACAAGCACTCATCCGGAATTGTTGTGATTCTATAAGATACGAGAACACAGATTTTGTATCTGGTAAAGCCGCAATTCTATCTATGTCGTAGTCAGCTGTAGTAGTTCTTTCATGACCATGCCAGATATGGACATTTTTGAATATTATCAAATCACTTCCAACATCGCCTTTCTGCATCAATACCTCAAGTCCGTTATCAAGTAACCATTCATCATCAGAATCCAAGAAAATGATGTATTCCCCCGTAGCCTGACTTATACCCGTATTACGAGCACCGGAAAGGCCCTGATTCACCTGATGGATGACTCGAATACGCTGGTCTGAAAGGGCTAATTGGTCACATAGCTCACCACTATTGTCCTTACTACCATCATCTACCAGAATTATTTCCAAATCCTTATAGGTCTGTCGGAGCACTGACTGGACACAACGCTCAAGATAGAGCCTGACGTTATATACAGGTATGATTACACTTACCTTCATGATTATCGCTTGGATATTACTTATTCAATACGATATTATATATGTTTATGATTTGTTCGGCAACCTGTTCCATTGGGAGTCCAAGTTCAATAATACGTTGTCGTCCTTTGGTCTTTCCCTGGAATGACAATGCCTGTCTTAGGCACGAGGTCACTTCCTTTACATCATGTGAAGCGATATAGCAACCCTCCACGCCTGTCATAGTTTCTTCAACATCACCTACTCTGACTGCAACGACAGGGGTTCCACAAGCCATGGCTTCTTTGACTACAAGGGGGCCGCCTTCGCGATGGGATGTCATCAGCAGACAGTCAGCGGCATTCATGGCCAGATTCACCTCTTCGCGAGTATATCCACGCATCTCCATGAGTTGAGCACCCTCAATTTGTGCAACTGCAGCTTTTGCCAGCTGACTGTTTTTCACCGCATTGTCAAAAGCTCCGCCAAAGAAAACATATATTCCGCTGGGATTCCAGCCAATGGATTTTCTTGCAACAGCACGGTCAATAGGATGAAATGTGTTCATGTCGATGCCACAAGATATGATACTTTTTTTATTTCCTTTGTAACCTGACTGTTCCAATAACCTGTTTGAAACAAAAATGTTGTAGGCAGAGAGCCTGCTGGCTACTTTTGAAAAGAAGAGCGTACGCCCGCCAGCGTGAATATCGCTGCCATGATAGCTGGTAACAACAGGAACCTGACGCTGGAGATTTGCCAACAATCCACTAAATCCATAATGGGCATGAATAAGGTCGGGCTTGTATTCGCGAATTTTAGCCTTCAGCGCATTGAGATTGGAAAGGTATCCAAGAATACCTTTTCCATGGACACCATAATAGTCCACCTCTATACCCAAAAGTCTGATAGACTCAACCTGTTCTGTTATAAAAGACGTGAACCTGCCTGTGTTGTGATTAGCTACGATCAAAATTCTCATGATTGATATATTAACTGGTCTTTTACTTTTATTTCTTACTGGCTACGTTTCGATCTGATCAGAATATTATAAACCGTTCCCCAGAAGTATCTCCAGTCCGTGAGGAAAGGATGCTCCAAATAGGCTTCTATATAACGCCGTTCAGAAGCCTGAATTTCATCAAGCCCGATAGGCGTTTTCTTTTCATAATACAATGGGGGCAGCATGCCCGGCTTCACTTTACTGCGAAGTTCCTGCATCTCTGGGCTGTAGAGCGAGAAGAAATGCTGGGTCAACGGACGGACACCTACCCATTTCATATCACCTTTGAGTACATTGACAAGCATTGGCAACTCATCGAGCCAGGCAGAACGGAAAAGCTTTCCCCAGAAATTGACACGGAAATCATTCGTCAACTTGCCTGAGTGGTCCAGCTTATTCAGTTCGTATACATAATCCTGTATATACTGCGAGTAGCTGTGCATGGTTCTGAACTTGTAGACCTCTATCAATTTGCCATCTTTACCTGTTCGCTTCATTTTCAATATCGGCGAATCACAGGTATCGTTCCTTTCCAAAGGTTCAGACCTTTTCTTGGCAATCACATGCAAAGATCCATCAAGGTCTTCTTCTTTCTCAATCTTGAACCCTGCCCTACTGATTCTGCCAAGGATTTCTGTGCGACTATACGTACGATGCCGTCTTCCTGAAAAGAAATAATACAATTTCCGAGTCGCTTTCAACTTTGGCATCATCTCATGCCAAAAATATGTCAAAATGACGAAGATGTTCCCAATTCCTATAGGGAACCTTCTTTTGATAGCGTCAAATTCCTGATGGCTGGTAACAGCCACGCAATCCATTTGGTCGCCAATTTCCAGTTCATGATTCCAATCATCGAGGAAATCATTCAACTGAGGAATTTGATTTAACTTGCCCTTGATGCTAACTTTCATCTTTTAAATGAAAAGTGAATAGTGAATAGTGAATAATTTGCTACCGCTCAATAAAACAGAAAACTATAATGAAGCGAGGAGCGTTGAACAGATACGCTCAATATCCGAAGGTTCCATGTAGGGATGCATTGGCAAAGAGAGGACAGTTCGGCATAATCTTTCAGCAACATCACAGTTTAATTGTGCATTATGCATTATGCATTGTGCATTCTGAAATGCAGTCTGTTGGTGCATGGGCTTGGGATAATAGACCATCGAAGGAATGCCGGCTTCCTTGAGTGCTGCCTGCAATGCGTTTCGTTTTTCCTCAGTCGGTAACTGAATCGTGTACTGGGCCCAGCTGGAACCAAAGCCCTCAGGTATAATAGGTGTCTTCACTTTGTCTTTAAGCAATTCCGTATAATGGCGGGCGGCTTCGTTTACACTTTCTACCTCTTTGTCGAAAGCATGGAGTTTGACCTGCAAAATAGCAGCTTGAATGGTATCGAGGCGTGAGTTCATACCAATACGGACATTATCGTACTTATCTGTACCCTTGCCATGAACACGATAGGAATTCATCAACTGCGCCCATTCATCATTATTGGTAAATACGGCTCCACCATCACCATAGCATCCAAGCGGCTTGGCTGGGAAGAAAGATGTGGTGGCGATATCACCGAAGGAACAAGCTTTCTGACCATTGATGCTGCCACCAAAGCCCTGAGCGCCATCTTCCAAAATGAGCAAGTTATATTTCTGGGCCACAGCCTTGACAAGCGGATAATTGGCTGGCAGGCCGAACAAATCAACAGCCACAATCACTTTGGGTGTCAGCTTGCCATCGGCCACTGTCTGGCAGATTGCTTTCTCCAGACTCACTACATCTATATTATAAGTTATGTCATCTACATCAACGAATATAGGTGTAGCACCTTCCAAGGCAACCACCTCAGCAGAAGCAAAGAAAGTAAAGTCGGGTACAAACACTGCGTCGCCAGGGCCGATACCCCAGGCTTTCAGCGCCAATGTGAGGGCATCTGTTCCGTTGGCACAAGTCAGACAATGCTTCACACCTGTGTAGGCTGCCAACTCTTGCTCCAATTCTTTTACTTGAGGTCCCATGATGTAATGAGCCCCAGAAGCCACATTTAACATGGCATTGTCTATATTAGTCTTCAGTATCTGATACTGTTTTGCTAAATCTCTGAACTGCATATTCCTAATATTTTAAAAAGAAACAAATATGAATAATTAAAATAATTTAGACCACGAATTATTGTCTGCTGACAATTTCGCCTTGTTCGTTGACAGTGCCAATCTGTCGGGCTGGGACGCCAGCCATCAGGGCAAAGTCGGGGACATCTTTGGTGACGACGGCTCCTGCAGCAATCATGGCTCCACGACCTATGGTATGACCGCAGACGATGGTGCAATTGGCTCCTAAAGAGGCACCTTCCTTAACCAGTGTCTTGTTATATTTACCATGGACAGGAAAATGAGCACGGGGCACAAGAACGTTGGTGAAAACACAGGACGGTCCGCAGAACACATTGTCCTCTAACTCTACGCCCTCATAAACAGAAACGTTGTTCTGAATACGGACGCCATTCCCGATTTTGACGTTATTACCAATGTTCACATTCTGCCCGAATGAGCAGTTCTTGCCTATGACGGCACCACGCTGTACATGGCAGAAATGCCAAATTTTTGTTCCGTCACCTATCGTAACGTCTTCGTCAATGTAACTGGAAGGATGGACTGTAAACATATTCTATGATTTTTTATTCTTCTTAAATATTATCTTATTCAACAAGATGGTTTTGGGGCTTATTTCTACCGTGTTCTTATCTTCTTCACTTCTTTCGTATTTATGAAGATAGGTATAGCCATAACGGGCATCGATGCTTACACCGTTCAGAATGATATACTGCAGTTTGCTTTCACTATTGGTAGCCTGAATTTGACTAATCTCATTTAACTGGTTACGATTAAAGCGACCTGCACGGATCACGAACATCGTACAATCAACTACGCGTTCAATAATATCGGCATCAGCCAGCATGCCAGATGTCGGACTGTCTATGAAGATACAGTCATAATTCTCCTTTGCAGTCAAGAGAAGTTGATCAAGTAAGGGACCATGCAACAGTTCCGTCGGGTTGGTTGGTAAGGCACCTGCGGGCAATACATCCAGCATAGGATAACCTTCTGGATGAAACAGCAGTTTACGGTAATCCTCTTCATCGCCATTAAGGAAGTCTGTTAACCCTAATAAAGGAGCGCACCATAATCGTGAAGCAGAAGCCTGACGGAGGTCTCCGTCGATGAAGAGTACGCGTTCTCCGCCAATCGCCCTAATCAGAGCCAAATTCATAGCCACAAAGGTCTTGCCGACTTCAATCTCGGTAGACTTGATCAGATACGACCTGCCTCCTTCATTAAGGAAATTACCGGCAAAACTGGCATCCATATTATTTCGTAGGACTCGGAACGCCTCGTTCGAGGCATCAAGCATGTCTGCACCTACAACAATACCACCTGATTTAACTATACGACTTAACCCAAACCGCATGAGCAAACTATCAAAACTATGCTCACGACCTGCATAAGGTACTTCTCCGAGGAATGGTATATCACAATTACGTTCAACGTCACGGCGGTCGCGCACACTCTCATCAAATGAGGCGCGTAAGAATATCACAGTAACCGGTCCAAGAATGCCTAAAAAAAGAGCAGCAAGAAGAACTTGAATCCGTTTGGGGGATGTGGGTTTGCCGCTGCCATGGGGTGGCTCAATGATGACTGTGTTCACAGAATTGTAGGTAATGCTAATCTCATTCTCTTCTTTCTTCTGTAGTAGGAACATGTAAAGACTTTCTTTAACTTTCCTTTCGCGTTCGATGGTTGCCAAATGCTTGGCCTGTGCAGGATTAGACACAACCTTTGATGTAGCTTCATCATAATAGTCAATCAGTGAAGTAAGCTGGATATCAATCGTATGAATATGATTTTTGATATTGGTAAGTATCCTCTTACGCAAGGCGTCTAACTCTTTCTCTTGGTTCAATATCAGTGGGTTTTGGGATGATGTGTAGTTATGATGACTCTGCAATTGCATCAACAGACTATTATAAAGCGATATTTGAGCCTCTAAAACGCTATTATTGATACCAGAGTTAACCAACAGTAACTGAGGCTCTGATGATTCATTTTCGAGCAAGCCACGAATAAATTCAGCCATTGCCTTTTGGTTTGTTAACTTAAGAATTTCTGTGTCGGACAAACTTTGTTGCTGTAAATAAAGATCGCTTACATGTTCCAAATCAGTAATGCCGTACCGACTCTTATACTGCGCGATGCTGTCATCGACAATATCGAGGTCTTGTTCAAGTAATTTAAGTCGCGAGTCGATGAATTGTGATGTATTGAGAGTCGCCTGACGTTTATCCTCTAACCATTTTTCGTTATAAACCTGAAGAATCAATGTCAGTACACGTCCTGCCTCTTTTGTAGAGAAATCACGATAGGTAATATCGATGACTGTAGAATTATCATCTTCGTTTTCGGCAACTAATCGTGACTGGATGTCTTCAGCTTTGTAGATAAGATAACCATCCTTCAGGGTTGAATCAAGACGGTGAGCCACCTCCATGAGCACTCCAAGTGATTTATATTGCCGTATGACATTGGCGACATTACTCTTCTGCTTAACAAAGCCTATGTCATTGAATTCATCACCGTTTTTCTCGGTGGTATTTTTACCCAGGCTTTCTTCGCGCACCATGACAATAGCCTTACGTGTATATAAAAAAGGTGTTTTTATAAGATAACATACCGCCAAGAAAAGAGACACCGAGATTACACCAACAAACCATCTCCATCGTGCAATACATAAACGATAAAGATCTGATATTGTGATAAAACTTTCTGAAGCCTGATTATTCATCTTATTAAGAGGGCTGTAATAGTAGTAAAGAGAGAGGCAAGGGAAATCCAAATAGAGGGCTGGTTGAAGGTGTTACCAGCAGATCTTGCTTCTCGTTTCTTTTTTGAGTTAGGTGTCACGTAAATGACATCGTTTTGTTGTAAATAGTAGGCTGGGGATGTGAGCAGATCCTGACGGTCGCAAAGATTGATGACGTATGTTTGATCCTCACCATCCACTTCACGCATTACCATCACATTTTCACGCTGACCGTTAATCGTCAAATCACCCGCATCTGCTATCGCATCAACGATTGTAAAATAATCCTTCGTTATATCTATGCGCCCCGGGTGGTTCACTTCGCCTAATATCTTCACGCTCAAATTGACATATTCTACAGTCACTATCGGATCTCTCACCAAGTCACGATCAATCAGGCGGAGACGAATGTATTCGGCCACCTCTTGTCGCGTTTTGCCTCCAACAGCGACCTTGCCCAATACAGGGAAATTGATATCACCTTGCTCATCTACCGTATAAGCCAACAGCTGGGCGGTACTATTGCCGCTCGTACTGCCAGCGGTAGTCTTGGGTGTAGTCGTAGAACCTATAGAGCGTATGCTACTAGTAGCTGCAGTCAAGTTAAACTGACTGACCAGCATGGGGTCAGCACTATTAACAATGATATTAATTTTATCTTTAGGACGTAAACGCAGTGGTTGCTCGTTCTGTAATGTCATGCCGCGTATGGCCTCTGCGTTTTGGAAATATGCCACATTGCGTGGCGCAGCACAGCTGCCCAACAAACAAATAAGGCTCACTATCAGAAGGCTTTTAACCTGTTTCTTCATATCGATTTGTTTGAATACTCATTGAATTATATTTTCCTGCCTTTACGGATAAGCGAGACAAAACTACGAAGCTTAGGCGACTTGGGTTGATAATCTTGTACATATTTCTTAGCTGCATCGCGATAAACAGGGTTGTGGGTTGAAATGTAGAGCGCTATCCAGAGGTAGGCCCGTGTGTCGGTGGCAGCCTTCGACTCGCTCCGCTGATTGATCTCGGTGAGATTTTCCTGAACCTTTTCACGCAACTGCTTCTCATCGTCCGTGTAACGGCACAGATGAGCACAAATGAGCATCAGGGCCAGGAAATGGTTGCGGGCAGCCTCGTTCTTCACCTCGTGGTCACGATAGCGGTAGAGCCGTGTCAGCATGTCCACATCGTTCCGGTTGATGTCGGGATCCTGCTCCCGGTCAATGCGGTGCTTCAAGATGTTCAGAAGGTGATTCTGGGTATATTCAATAAAGTCTGTTCGAATGGCATCTGCTGAGTCGCGATTCAGTATCGTCACCTTGTCCTTGTCAACATCACACATCCGGATGTTCATGACACCCGACAGCAACTCAACTGCCAAGTCCAACTGTATGGAGCCGTGTGATAACCGTACCCGTTCTACCAAAGCCTCATGCCCGGCAAACGGCCCGCTGTTAATCCTCACCTTGTCTGTGACTTCGATACTGCTAATGGGGGGAATGATCTCAAAACTGCCACGATGCTTGATGCAGGCATGCAAAAAATCCTGCATCGTCTTGTCTGGCACAATGGCCTTAGCACCATTCGTATCCAAATAGTGCCTGAGGCGAAGACGATATACCAAATGACTTTGATTGTTTACAAGGTTACGGATATCGGTATCTGTGGTTTTCAGAAACACAATGTTGGCAAAGTCGTGCGATACACTACCTTCCGTCTCCTTCAAAAAATCGTAAGGATAGAAAGGCTCTACAATAGCCTCTCCTTTGCTTAGGCGCAGTGCATTCTCAGTTTTTAGCCACTCCATGAAATATTTCATTTCAAGATGTGTCATGACAAACCAGCAAGTGGTGTTATCAGTATTCATTCAAATAAAATTCCTGCTTGTACATTTCTGTATCATACAAGCTAAATCATTGAATTTCAGATAGTTGTTCATTGCAAAGAGGCTTATTCTGCCTGCCGAGATTCCGTGACTGCCATTCAGGCAACACATTCGGCCAACTCCCAACCTGTAACTCCAACCCTCATATATCAGGTAGAGATTCGGACACAAAGGTAGTGAATTTCTGAGAAAAAAAGTTCCTTTTCGAGAAGAAAAAATACAAAAACGTCATCTTTTTAACAGATTTTAAACCCTAAAAAGGACATTTTTACGTCATTACCTATATATTTTTTATATTCTGTTTGTTTAATTGGGAAATATTTCTTAATTTTGCAGGCAGTTTTAACGAGTCGTTATCAATAATGCTGATCCTAAAGAAATACCTGAAGATATTCTTACTGCTGGGCTGCATGTTTTGCGCCACCAGCCTTAAGGCTGCTGCCAACGACGAACTCATCAACCTTGAGGCAGAGATGCTGAAATATATTGACACCGACAACCGGGAAGCATTCACCCAAGCTTCAGAAAAACTCTTAGCTGCCAGCAAGGAGGCTGAAGACGAACGGATGTTCTTCAAGGCCTGGGGGAATCAAGGTATCTATGAAGCCACTCACCAGAATTCTGAAGGTGCCTTTGAGACAGCCAGGAAAATGATAGACTATGCGCGACAGGAAGGTAGTATCTACGGTGAGTATGCCGGTATGCATACCAGGGCCATGGTCTTTCTTGAACAGCAAAACTATGATGAAGCCCAGAAAGCGTTTCTCGAGGCTATAGAATTCCGCCGCAGGCACTTCCCCAACGAAAGTGCCGCCGAGGACTTGCGCGAGCTGATGAAAATCGCTTACTATCGAGGTGACATACAGACGTCAAAGAAATACGGCTACCAGCTGCTTGCCGAGCCGAACGTGACTCCCCATCATAAGGGCAGGACTTTGTACCGCCTGGGTACGATGGCTTTCGAAGAGAACAACGTTGAAGAGTTCAACCATATCTATGAAGAAATGAACAGG
>Ga0265298_10002489_pt1 | contig 25527 bp, 16 predicted proteins | sample AusTroGonzalo_MG_3_FD_193486 | JGI IMG/M metagenome (GOLD analysis project Ga0265298, IMG submission 193486) | Bovine rumen microbial communities from tropical cattle in Woodstock, Queensland, Australia - Gonzalo_01 | ecosystem: Host-associated > Mammals > Digestive system > Stomach > Rumen ...
CAGGACGTACCACCATGCGCATTGCTGCTCACATTATGCGGATACTCCGGATCATTGGAGAAGATACCAATCTCCTTCGGATACATCGTAGCATTATCACCGATGGTATACACACCTGAAGCCTGCTCGAAGTCAAAGGTATAAGGTACTGCCTTCGGAGCAGCGATGGTTACGAACGGATAGCGATAGCTCCAAGCGGACTTGGCGCTGTCTGCACCTAAAGCCTGTACATACACATAGTACGGACGATTCCAGCTATGATCTGCCTCAAGGGCCTCCGTCTTATAGCTGTTGGTCGTCAAACCGTTCGCTTGGTCCACAATCTGCGAAGCCGTAGCCTTGGCAGGATCCACCTCTTCGTTGGTGATGAGTACGTTGTAAGCGTTCGCATTGCCTTTCCAGCTGATTTCAGCGGTGGTAGCACGCGGATTCACGTAAATCTCTGTGGGCACATTGATAGCGCTCTTGTACTCGATGGTAATATCATCGAGGAAGAAGATATTCTGCGTGTCGAACGCACTCATGAACGCCACATAGTTGCCGACTCCGGTGTAAGCACTGAGATCCACAGAGAACTGCTCAAACGTAGATGTACCCCATACGCTGACGGTGTCCATCGGAACGAAAGTAGTAAGATCCTCCGGATCGGTCATCACGCCGACAATCAGGCTATGCGCGAAAGCACGACCCTGGAATCCAGCTACGGTTCCCCAGAAACGTACCACGCACTGGCTGAGCGAGAAGTTCGCATTCGCCGTATCGGTCAAAGCCGGCGTAGCTACGTAAGCGTACTTGTTGGCCGGGATAGCCATTGTGGCTGTCGGCTCGCTGTTATTCGTGCCACTAAATACCACGCAGGAGGTTCCGCTCTTTGAGTACTTACTGCGGTTCTCCAGCGTAACACCCACGTTAATGAACGGGTTGTAATTACCGGTGTTACTGCCCCAGGTCCACTCCAGGTCACGACGCAATATACCCGCCTCGTACGGCATATCGAAGCCGTAGCTGTAGGGGATGTTCTTCGTCGCTTTCACACGGAAGCGGAACTGACCCTGGTTCGGATCCTCGCTGTTCCATGCGCTGGTCTCTGCATCGCAAACCGAACGGATGTACACGTAGTAGTACTCACCGGAAGTCAGCGTCAAGTCATAGTTCTGCTGCCTTCCGTTGATCTGACCGTTGAAAGCGATGACTCCCAGCGAATCCGGGATTTGCGCAACCGTGTCAGGGTTGATCAGGTTTTTCGATACAACCAGGTCAAAGAAGTTCGCATCCCAACTCGCTTTCCAAGAGATGTTAACCAGACCGGCTCCCTTGTTGGTGATAGCGATGTCGTGCGGAACGGTACACTCAGGCGCCGAACGCAATTTGACACTGTCCAGCACAATACCACGACCCAGATTATCCTTTCCTTCGAACGCAATCTGGTAGGTAGCATTTACCTCCGGCAGTTCCAATTTGACTTTCTGCCAGTTAGCGGAGGCCGTGCCGTACTCTGCTAATTGTTTCCACTGGGCATTCGGACTTGTGCGATAAAGCACCCGCAATGTGTCGCGGTCTGCTGTCCACTTCGGGTTGGCATACCAGAAGGTCAATTCCGGCTGGAACACCTTCTCCGGCGTGAGGTCCATCACCTTACTGACAAGACGGGTGACGTAACCCTCGGTCTCGCCCGATGTGTTACGCAAATAAGCTCGCTTTGAACCCTGCCAGATGGAAGCCGGCCAGAGGATACTATCCTCGCCGAGCGCCTCCACTGCCCAAGGATGGTTGCCATAGACAAACTCCTGGGTCCAAACGCTGTCCTGAATACCATTCTCAAAACCCTCGTCAATGACGATTGTCTGGGCTTTGAGGCTCATTGTAGCAGCCATCATGACTGCAAACAACATGAGTAAATGTTTCTTCATAAAGCTTTTGTTGTTAAAAAATAAAACAAGACTAATAATTCTATATAATTATTCAGTATTTCGTTCACATTTGCGTATAAATACACAAATTAGGGCGCAAAGGTACACAAAAAAAATGATTATTGCAACATTTTGTAATACAAAATGAAATTTTTGTTTATTTTGTAAAGTATATTTTACAATAGTTTAGCAGAATGTTAGAACATTTTTCGTGTTCTATATGGCGGATATCAAAAAAAGGGAGCCGTTAAGACTCCCTTTGGTAAGCCGTGGGGCGTTACCTATGCGCATGCTGGTTTCATGCTATCCCACCCCACCTTATACTATACTACGTATAGTATCGCGTGATTTTAGAAAATTTCTTTAAAAATTTCCTTTTTTACTTCAAGCTGGCCTCGTAAGCGGCAGCGTCCATGAGGCTGTCGAGCTCAGCGGCATCCTTGACGGCAATGCGGATGATCCATCCCTTGCCGTACGGATCGTTGTTGACCAGTTCAGGGGCAGCGTCCAGCTCTTCGTTGAGCTCGAGCACCTCGCCCGTAACAGGCATATTCAGATCGCTCACCGTCTTCACGGCTTCCACCGAACCGAACACCTCACCCTGGCCTACCGTCTCGCCGACTGTCGGCACGTCGATAAACACGATCTCACCTAACTCAGACTGCGCGTAATCCGTGATGCCCACATAAGCCTCATCGCCCTCTACGCGAATCCATTCATGCTCGCTTGTATAGCGAATATCACCAGGAAATTGCATTTCAAATTTATGATTTATGATTTATGATTTGTGATTTATGATTTAGAGCATCGGGTCGCTCGGGATCTGGTCACCCAGCGTGGACATCGCGCAGCGGAAACCGATCTTGGACGAGCTCTTGTCCTGATCCATGTAACGACGGTTGGAGGGGTTGAGCCAGTAGATGCGGTCAGCCCACGAACCACCTTTGTAGACGCGGCTCTTCTTGGTCACGATCGGCGCCAGCACATCGGTCGGGTCAGACTTGATATCCTTGCCCTCGAGATTCATCATACCTACGGTATCCAGCGGATAATCGGTGTCAAGCAGGCTGGCGAAATCGCCGTCCAGCACGTCACGCTTATCGTCGTCCTTACCCCAGGTGATCTTGATGCAACCTACGGAATCCATCTCGAACTTGCCGTTCTCGTCCAGAATCGGGCGGCTGAAGATATTACCACGGAAGGAGTTATACTCCGTTACGTCCTGGAACGTGGTCTCACGATAAACATCCATCACCCACTCGTTGACGTTGCCCGCCATGTTGTACAGACCGAAATCGTTGGGATAGAAAGCATCCACGGGGTTGGTGATGACGTGACGGTCGTTGAGCGCACCGCTCACACCCATCATGTCGCCTCGTCCGCGGACGAAGTTAGCCTGCATCATACCGAGGTTACGCTTCGACATGTCGCGCGGATGGTAGCCCGACCAAGGATAAACCTTACCCTCTATCGTCAGACCGTCCTCACCCGCCACAGGGGCATAGGCAGCGAACTCCCACTCGGTCTCAGTCGGCAGACGGTATCCCGTCACGAACAGACCGTCGGCGATCGTCACCTTGCGCTCGTTGCCGTAGCTATCCAACATCGGCTTACGACCGTACTCCGGCACGTAGGTATTGTCCATGAGATATTTCTCGGTATTGAAGACAAACTTGTCTCGAATCCACTCGTAGCTCGGGCGGTACATGGTCACCGTCTGCTCGGGATCCTCGGGGCTCACTTCCTCAAACGAGTACATCTCGTAACCCGTCTGCTGCTCCCACTCGTCCTTGAACGTCTCGTCATCCGTCGGCTGCAACTCGTCGAACGGAGGAACAACGATCGCGCCGGCGTTGATCAGCGCCATCTCGTTCACACGGTCGGTACGCCACTGGCAGAAAGCCATCGCCTGCTCCCAGGTCACACCCACAACGGGATAGAACGAGAAAGCGGGGTGCTCGAAATAGTTATCCTCATACGGGTCGTTGTACGCAAGGTCCTCACGCCATACCTTGTGGTCCGGACGTGCCTGATCCACCACCTCGGGAGCTACCGCACCGAACACGAATTCCAGCCAGTGCAGATACTCGTTCCAGTTGAGGTTCGTCACCTCGTACTTGTCCATGAAGAACGAGCTCACGGTGAGGCTACGGGTCTCGTTGTTACGCGGCGATGTGATAAACTCATCCTTCTCGCCGACCGTGAAGGTACCACCCTGGATAGGCACCATACCTACCGGGTTCACATTACCTACACCTTCGTTGGCCTGGAAGTTCGTCGTACGCTCGTCAAAATAATTCCAACCGGTGGTGTTGCTGACGCGGGTATTCAACTCACGCTTGTTACAAGACACAGCAGCTACCACTACCGAGAACATCATCAGATACTTAAATACGTTTCTCATAATAATATTACTATATTGTATATTTCAAATTTATGATTTAAAAATGCAAATTTACGCATTTCAGCCTGCAAAAGTACAACTTTTTTCGCATATATGCAAATTTTTGGTAGTTTTTGTGCGATTTTTTTGCATATTTCGTCATTTTTTACTACCTTTGCAGCGTGAAAGCGCAAATAATGGCGATTGGCAACGTGACGCCGGACAGTTTCTATGCGGCATCGCGTCTGGGTTCGGAGCATGCTCTGCTGGAGTGGGCGCACCGCGTCCTCTCGGAGGGCGCATCGATATTGGACATCGGCGCCTGCTCCACCCGTCCGGGCAGCACGCCGGTGGACGAAGAGGGCGAATGGAGGCGGTTGGAGCCCGCGTTGGCGGCACTCCGCCACGAGTTGCCGGACGTGTCTCTGTCCATCGACACGTTCCGGCCCGAGATAGCCCGTCGTGCGCTGGACGCTTTCGGACCGATGACCATCAATGACGTCACCGGCGGCTGCGAAGCGATGTACGAGGTCGTGCGCCAATGGAACGTACCGTACATATGGACGCTGTGCGGCCAACTGGACCTGCCGGCGCAGCGGCCGGAGATGAACGGGCTGCAACTCATTCTCGACCCGGGTTTCGGCTTCATCGGTTCGACCGAAACGGACTACGGCTGTCTTCGCCAGCTGGACACGCTCAAGCGGTACGGACGTCCGGTGCTGGTAGGCGTGAGCCGCAAGTCGATCGTATGGCGGCCGTTAGGCATCACGCCCGAAGAGAGCCTCAGCGCGACGCAGGTGCTTCACCTATACGCCCTGCAACACGGCGCGAACATCCTGCGCGTACACGATGTCAAAGAGGCCAAACAAACCGTTTGTCTCTTTGACATGTTAAACAGTTAAACAGTTAAAATGGTTTTGATTGCATCAAAACGTTAAACAGTTAGTTTATGCATTTTTTAGCCTTTTCATTCGGATTCAAGGACCTGATAGATATCCTTCTTGTTGCCGGTATTCTCTATGAGACCTACCGTCTGCTGCGCCGCACCGGCGCCTCCAATCTGTTCTGGGGTATCCTGTCCTTCCTCATCGTCTGGTTCCTCGTCAGCTTCGTATTCGAACTGGAGCTGACCGGCGCGCTGTTCGACCGCATCATCTCCGTCGGCGCGATCGCCCTCATCGTCATCTTCCAGGAGGAGATCCGTATGTTCTTCTACCGCATCGGTTCGCGTTTCTCGTCATGGAAACTATTCCGCCGCACGGGTTCGGAAGCCGAATCCGCCGCTCGCCAGCAGATACTTGAGATCACGCAGGCCTGCCGTCATATGGCGTCCACCAAGACCGGCGCCCTGATCGTACTCGCCGGCGGCGACAGCCTGAAGGACGTCGTGGAGACGGGCGAGCGCCTGGACGCGCAGGTGTCCGCGCGATTAATAGAGAATATATTCTTTAAGAATACTCCGCTGCACGACGGTGCGCTCGTCATCCGCGAAGGTAAGATGATCGCCGCGGCGTGCATCCTGCCCGTCAGCCGCAACCAATCCATCCCGCAGCAGTACGGCCTGCGCCACCGCGCCGCGCTCGGTATTACAGAAAAAACCGACACCACGTGTATCGTAGTGTCGGAAGAGACGGGTCATATATCCGTTACGCGGGAAGGTACTATCCGCGTAGTTACTCCGGACGAGTTATTCCTCATACTGCATTCCACGGCGGCTTCCGCCACGGCGGGCTGATGACTTGTATCCATCGGTACACATCACGCACTTCTTCTGCTCCGGCATCTGGAAGAGAAGGGTGAACTTGACGCCGACCATGAGGTTCTGCACCTTCTTCGCAAAACTCTTCGTCCTCATCACGTCGTTAAACTCCACAGCATCAATCATCGTGCGCTTCCCATATGCTTCGACATAATTATAACTATCCGGCAATTTCAATGCCTGCATATTACCACTCGTATGTACATCAAACAGACCGTAATCCATAAACGCACCAAGGCGGTATTCTAACTTGCGCTTCGGCACATCATAACCGACTGAATAATTGATAACACCCAACCGGGCACCGATCTCCAGGCTGAGATCCGCATCCAGCTTAAAGTACGTTTGCTGGCTATTTTTCAGCGGCTCGTCCGTGAAGAACTGGTATTCCGGCATATCACGGAAGTCATCAAAAATCTGCTTGTTACTTGCCTTGTCCCAATAACTGCCGTAAGTTGTCAGCGTCGCGGTGGTCATTCTCTGCGTCCACACATTGGCATAGAACCTCACACCCGCCAACGCATAAAAACGCTTATACTGAACACCGACCATCAAAGGGAAATGGAGCGCAATATTGTTATATTGATCCTTACGGTCACGGATATCATAGTTGTAATCGAACCTATCACCGTTCGGATCCGGCTGGTTTTCGAGAACCACTTGGGCGTTACTGGTCTGGATATAGGCGGTCATACCTCCGACAGCACCGACACCGACGTCCAGCAGGAAGCGCACCGATTTATAGGTCGGCCCCGATTGCAGCTCATACAGGACACCGGCACCGCCGGCTACACCCACGCTGTTACCGTATTTGCTATTCGTAGGCAGCAAGGACCATTCGCCGAGCTGCGCATAGCCTCCGACATAATGGCTCACCTTCGCACTCACACTGCAAGAGAACAGCAATGCAAGCAACAGAATTCCGTATGATTGATGTTTTTTCACAGAATTATTTGTATTTTTCATTTTTTTGTTGTACCTTTGCAGCCGATTTCGTTGTCGAAGAAAGGTACCTGTGGTCTTTTGCGGCTGCAAAAGTAATGTTTTTTTTTGACATACGCAAGAAAAATACGTATTTTTTTTAGTTTTAATACAAATTTTACACAAAATATGGCATTTAATCGCACTTTAATCACTGCAGCACTCCCTTATGCGAACGGACCGGTGCACATCGGGCACCTCGCCGGAGTGTATGTTCCCGCGGACATCTACGCCCGCTACCTCCGTCTGAAGGGCAAGGAAGTGCTCTTCGTGTGCGGCTCGGACGAGCACGGCGTGCCCGTTACGATCCGCGCCCGCAAAGAGGGTATCACCACCCAGCAGGTGGTGGACCGCTACCATGAACTGATCAAGCGGTCGTTCGCCGATTTCGGCGTGTCGTTCGACATCTATTCGCGTACCACCTCCGCCATCCATCATCAGTTCGCGGCGGATTATTTCCGCAAGATGTACGACGCGGGCCAGTTCGTGGAAGAGACCTCGGAGCAGTTCTACGACCCCGAGACGGGTCATTTCCTGACCGACCGCAACATCCGCGGCGAATGTCCGCGCTGCCACTCGCTGGGCGCTTACGGCGACCAGTGCGAGAAATGCGGCGCGACGCTCTCTCCGGACGAGCTGATCAACCCCTACAACGCCGAGACGGGCAACGCGCTTGCGAAGAAAGCGACCAAGCACTGGTACCTGCCGCTGGACCAGTACCAGCAGTGGCTCGAGGAATGGATCCTCAATAACCACAAGGAATGGCGCTCGAACGTGTATGGCCAGTGCAAGAGCTGGCTGGACGGCGGACTCAAGCCGCGCGCCGTGACGCGTGACCTCGAGTGGGGCATCCCCGTGCCCGTAGAGGGCGCCGAAGGCAAGGTGCTCTACGTTTGGTTCGATGCGCCGATCGGCTATATATCCAACACCATTGAGCTATGTCAGGCGCAGCCGGACAAATACGGGGACTGGCAGAAATGGTGGAAGCAGGAGGATACCCGTATGATCCATTTCATCGGCAAGGACAATATAGTCTTCCATTGCATCGTCTTCCCCGCCATGCTGAAGGCGCAGGGCTACAACCTGCCGGACAACGTGCCGTCCAACGAGTTCCTCAACCTCGAGGGCGACAAGATCTCCACCTCGCGCAACTGGGCGGTATGGCTCAACGAGTATATCGACGATTTCCCGGGCAAGCAGGACGTGCTGCGCTATGTGCTGACTGCCAACGCCCCGGAGACCAAGGACAACGATTTCACCTGGGCGGATTTCCAGGCGCGTAACAACAACGAGCTCGTCGCCATCTACGGCAACTTCGTCAATCGCGCCCTCGTGCTCACCAATAAATATTGTAACGGGCGCGTACCCGCGTGCGGAGAACTGACCGAGTACGACAAAGCAACCATCGAGGAGTTCAAGAACGTGAAGGCGACCTTGGAGCAGCTGCTGGACAACTTCCGCTTCCGCGACGCTCAGAAAGAGGCGATGAACCTCGCCCGCATCGGCAACAAGTACCTCGCCGACACCGAGCCGTGGAAACTCGCCAAGACGGACATGAACCGCACGGCGACCATCCTCCATCTGTCGCTGCAGATAGCCGCCAACCTCGCCATCGCTTTTGAGCCGTTCCTGCCGTTTTCATCGGATAAATTGAAGGGAATGCTCGGCCTGTCGGATACCATCGGTTGGGAAGACCTCGGCCGCATTGACCTGCTCAAAGAGGGGAATGTGCTGAGCGAAGTAAGCCTGCTTTTCGAGAAGATCGAAGACGCCGCCATTCAGGCGCAGCTGGACCGTCTGGCACGCATCAAGGCGGAGAACGAAGCCGCCGCACAAGCCGAAGCTCTCAAGAACTGGCGTCCGGCGGAGATCAAAGAGGCGACGAACATAGACGAGTTCGACAAGACCGACATCCGCGTGGCCACCGTATTAGAGTGCACGAACGTGAAGAAATCCGACCGTCTGCTGCAGTTCAAGCTGGACGACGGCATGGGCGGACGCACCATCCTCTCCGGCATCGCGCAGTCCTACCCCGATCCGTCGGTGCTCGTGGGCAAACAGGTGCTGTTCATCGCCAATTTCCCGCCGCGTAAAATGATGGGTATTGAATCGCAGGGAATGATCTTGTCCGCCGTCGATGCGGATGGCAAATTGGTGGTAACAACCGTCTCTGCACCCGTCAAAAACGGTGTTCAAGTAGGCTAAATTGCTTTTTTTGATAAAAAAGTGCCAAAAAATTTGGTCAATTCAAAAAAAAGCAGTACCTTTGCAGCCGCTTTCGTCCGAAAGGCGTCTGCGCGGCGGGATAGCTCAGCTGGTTAGAGCGCATGATTCATAATCATGAGGTCCCCAGTTCAATCCTGGGTCCCGCTACAGAAAGAACCACTCGCAATGAGTGGTTCTTTTGTATTATGATTATGAATCATGAGGGGTGACGGCTAATATTCCAGCGTGGCGATGACGGGCCAGTGGTCGGAGCCGGGGACACGGTCCACGCGGCATTGGACGGGCTTGAGGGGATCGGAGCAGAGGATATAATCGATGCGCAAACCGATGCCGTCATAGTTGTACGTGGCGCCGCCGCTTTCCCAGAACGAATGGGTGGAGATCCAGGCGTCGTGCATGCCGTAACTGAGACACCAGTAGGTGTAACTGAGTACCACCGAATTGAAATCACCCACCGCGATGACGGGGTACGGGCTGGCATCCATCTCCGCGCGCACCACCTGCGCCTGCTTGTTGCGCAGCGGGATGGCACGCTTCCATTTCTGTTCGATCTTATTCACATCCGCTTTATCCTCCGATTGCAGTTTGTACGACTCCAGATGATTGTTGAACAGGCGGAAGGTATCCTTCCCCACCACGATGTCGCAGCGGTTGGACAGATTGCCCTGCGTCTCGTAATGGATACTCTGCTTATGGATAAGGGGGTACTTGGACCAGACCATGGTGCCGTACTGGTGGCGCGCGTTATAGACCGAGAAATCAATGTACGAATAGGGGTACTTGCGGCCCATCGCCTGCTTGACCTCCGGCAGGGTAAGGTACTTGGCATCCTTATAGACATCGACCTCCTGCAAGCACACCACGTCCGCGTCCTGCGAAACCAAATAGCGCAGCACCTCGTTCTTCTCCGGCTTTTGGAAATCCCCCATCCTACCCGTGTTCCAGGTCAGAACGGTAATGGCTATAAGAATGTAATCTAACATAACGTGCAAAGCACCATTTTAACTGTTTAACGTTTTACAAAGTAAAACCATCTTAACCGTTTAACGTGACTTTGGGATCAAAGTCACCAGCGGTATGATCATTTCCTCGAGCGAGATGCCACCGTGCTGGAAGGTATTGCGGTAGTACTGGGCGTAATAATTGAACTGGTTGGGGTAGGCAAAGAAATCGCTGCCGGTGCAAAACATATAACTGCTGCTCACGTTCGGGCAGGGCAGACCGACGCGCTTGGGCTGCTCGATGGTCATGACCGACTTGGCCTTGCTGTTGAGCGCCTTGCCGACCTTGTAACGAATATTGGTGTTGGTGTTCTTGTCCGCCACAATCTGCACGGCGTTCTTGACACGTGTGGTGCCATGGTCGGTGGTCAAAACGAGCGTATAGCCCCACTCCGCCGCACGGCGCAGCAGTTCGTAGGTCGGCGAGTGTCTGAACCAGCTGAGCGTCAGACTGCGGTACGCCGCCTCGTCGTTCGCCAGCTCGCGCATCATCTTGCTCTCCGTACGCGAGTGCGAGAGCATGTCTATGAAATTGAGCACGACAATATTGAGCGGCGCCTGTGCGCCTTTGAGCTGCGCGATGACGCGCTCGCAGAAATCGCTCTCGTTCACCTTCCAGTAATTGAAACTCTCGCGGCGGCGGTAACGGTCCAGCAGGGTTTGCACGAGTTCTTTTTCGTACTGGTTCTTGCTCTCCTCGTCACCTTCCTCCACCCAGTACCGGGGGAACATCTGTTGTATCTGCAGCGGCATCAATCCCGAGAAAATGGCATTGCGTGCGTACTGGGTAGCCGTGGGCAGGATGGACGTGTACTGCTCCTCCGTCTGCACGGCGTAGAACTCGCTGAGCAGGGGCTGGATGGTCTTCCACTGGTCGTACCGGAAATTGTCAATCACGCAGAGCAGCACTTTCTCGCCTTTGTCCAGCAGCGGGAAGACGCTGTGCTTCATCACGTCCGGAGACATGAGGGGGGATTGGTGATTGGTGATTGGTGATTGGTTATTGGTGAACCAGCTCTCGTAGTTCTTCGTGATCCATTTGGCGAAGGCGGCGTTGGCCTGCGTGCGCTGGTCATCGATGAGGGAGCGCATGGGACTGTTCTCCAGCTCGATGTCCCAGCGGCTGAGGGTACGCTCGACCGCCTGCCATTCCTCGATGGTGGTGGCGGTGTCGATCATATAGGAGATGTCGCTCCATTCCTGGCGGTAGTTCTGCTGCACCTGCTCGGTGACAATCGCCTGCTGGTGAATGTGCTTCTTGAGGCAGAGAAGGATCTGGCTCGGGTTGACAGGCTTGATGAGGTAATCGGCTATCTTCTCTCCGATCGCCTGCTCCATGATGTGCTCCTCTTCGGACTTGGTGATCATCACCACCGGCACCTCGGGGTGCAGGCGCTTGATCTCCTGCAGGGTTTCCAACCCCGTCATGCCCGGCATATTCTCATCCAGGAAGACGATGTCTATCGGCTGTTGGCTATTAGCTGTTAGCTTTTGGCTGAACGCTTCCAACGCATCCTCACCGTTGGTGGCGGTCACCACCTCATATCCTTTCGATTTCAAATAAATAATATACGGTTGTAACAAGTCTATCTCGTCATCAACCCAGAGTATTTGGCTCATAGTTCCTCCATTTGTTAATCAGGTTCGTCATATCTTCCGGCCATTCGCTGTCGAAGAACATGCGTTCGCCCGTGCGCGGGTGCGTAAACCCTAATGTACGCGCGTGTAAGACTTGCCGCGGGCAGAGCGCGAAGCAGTTCTCGATGTACTGCCGGTATTTTTGCGTGCGCAGGCCTTTGAGTATCTCGCGTCCTCCGTACTTGTCATCGCAGAAGAGCGGATGGCCGATGTGCTTCATGTGCACGCGTATCTGGTGGGTGCGTCCGGTCTCGAGCCGGCACTCGACGAGGGTCACGTATGGGAAGCGCTCCAGCACCCGCCAATGGGTGATTGCCTCCTTGGCCTGCGGACAGTCCTCCGGGTCCCATACGCGGTAGAGGGTGCGGTCTCGGTTGTCCCGCGCGAGGGCGCCTTCTATGGTGCCGCTGTCCTCCTTGAAGGTGCCCCATACGAGGGCGTTGTAGGTGCGCTCGGTTGTATGGTCGAAGAACTGCTTGGCGAGATGCGCCTTCGCCTCCGGCGTCTTGGCGATGAGCAGCAGTCCCGAGGTATCCTTGTCAATGCGATGTACCAAACCGATATCGGGATTATTGATGTCAATGGGTGAGGGGTTACCGGTTACGGGGGAGTGGCTAAAATGCCACGCCAGAGCGTGGAGCAGCGTGTGCTCGTAGTTGCCGTGGCCGGGGTGGACCACCAGTCCGGCGGGCTTATTGATGACCATCAGGTCGTCGTCCTCATAGACGACGGTCAGCGGGATGTTCTCCGGCGTAATGGTGAAGTCATGCGGCTCATGGTCGAGCAGGACCTGGATGACATCGCCGGGCTTGACACGGTAATTGGAGGCGACGGGGGTGCCGTTCACCCACACGTTACCTGCGTCCGCTGCCGTCTGGATGCGGTTGCGGCTGGTGTTGGTCATGTGCTCGGCGAGGTACTTGTCAATGCGCTCCTTGCCTTGCCCCTTATCGACCTCGCACCGCCAACGTTCCCAAATGTCCTCATTCCATTCGTCCATACTTTAGCCAATAGCCAATTAGAACCATTCTTCATTATTCGTTTCTCCTCCGCCGCTGACCACTTTCTCCACATCGGAGGAGAGTTTGATGGAGACGGTCTCGCCCTCGAGAACGCGCTCTCCCGGCAGCGGCGTCTGGCTGTATATATAGCGCTCCGCTCCTTCCTCCACCTGCTCTTCATCGTAGGTGACGGAGCCGATTGTGAGACGGCGGCTGAGCAGCAAGCTTCGTGCGTCCCGAAGGGTCAGACCGACCAGCGTCGGGACCTCCACCATCTCCGTGCCTTTGCCGAAACCGACCACCAGGCGCACCATCGTGCCCACGGCGATCTTGTCGCCCGGCTGTACGCTGACCGTATCGTCCATCTTGACGTCCAGCACCAAGTCGCGGAACGCGGAGGGCTCGTACTCATAGACCGTATCCACCACTATTCCCAGGCCGCGCAGGGTAGTCTCCGCCTGACGGTAACTCATATCATGCAGGTCGGGCATCATGACCTGACGCTTGCCGGAGGCATTGATGACCACATAGACCGCCCGGCCGTGCTTGGCATGACTCGCCGGCTTGGGGTCCTGATCAACAATCGTGCCAAAAGGCACCTTGTCCGAGTAAGTCGAATCGACCACCACCATATGCAATCCTTTCGCCGAGAGGATCGGTTCGGCCTCGACGACCACCAACCCGCGGACGTCCTCCACCTCGACCTCCACGCCATGCTGTGTGTAGCCTCTCAACCAGATGACCAGACTCACTATAATGGCCACTCCCACCAAGAACGCCAAAATGACGTTTATTCCCACAAATTTGACGTCAGATTTGTCAAAAATACCACTTTTTTTCATAAAATGCAAAAATTTGTGTGCAAAATTACAATTTTTTTTGGATATATGCAAAAAATATAGTACTTTTGCATCGTTTTTCGCAAAAAGGCGAATAATTAACTAAATTTTTAAGCTTAAAAAGATTATGAAAGTTTGTGCGAGTCGAGTGTAAACGTGTTTACGCAACTCGACGAAGCCAAAGTTCCATGATTTTAAAAAAATCTTTTAAAATTATGAAGAAAATGCTTCTTATCGTAGCTGTTGCTTTCGCTGCAATGAGCTGCGGCAACAAGTGCTGTGAGAAAAAGTGCTGTGAGCAGGAAGCTGCTGCTACCGAGGTAGTTGCTGAAGAGGCTGCTGCTGAGGAAGAGGCTGCTCCCGCTGAGGAGGTAGCTGCTGAACCGGCTGCTGAGGCTCCCGCTGCAGAGTAATCACATCTGTTGCTCGATTAAGGTGCAAACCTTAAAAAAGAAACGACTCGTATGAGCCGTTTTCTTTTTTTTGAACTTTGGCTGTTAGCTTTTAGCCATTAGCTAAATGCCAATAGCCAATAGCCAAAGTAGAAATTTAATCAGCCAATTAAATTTCTACCCGTCATCTCAGAAGGCTGCTCGATGCCGAGGATGTGGCAGATAGAGGGCGCCACATCGGCGAGGATACCATTCTGCACCTTGGCGTCCTTGTGGTCCTTGCTGATATAAACGAAGGGCACGGGGTTGAGGCTGTGGGCGGTGTTGGGGGTGCCGTCGGCATTGATGGCATTGTCGCAGTTGCCATGGTCGGCGATGATGATGACCTCATATCCGTTGCGGAGCGCAGTCTCGACGGTCTCATTGACGCAGATATCGATGGCGGTGATCGCCTGCTGGATGGAGTTGTAAACACCCGTATGGCCTACCATGTCGCCGTTGGCGTAGTTGAGGATGATGCAGTCGTATTTCTGAGTGTTGAGCGCGTCACGCAGGGCGATGGTCACCTCCGGCGCCGACATCATCGGCTGCAGGTCGTAGGTGGCTACCTTCGGACTCGGGATGAGGATACGGTCCTCGTTCTCAAACTCGGCTTCGCGGCCGCCGTTGAAGAAGAAAGTCACATGGGCGAACTTCTCCGTTTCGGCGATACGGAGCTGCTTGAGACCGAGTTTGCTGACCACCTCACCGAGGGTGTTGGTCACGTTCTCCTTGGGGAAGAGGACATGCAGGCCTTGGAACGAAGAGTCGTACGGCGTCATGCAGCAGTAGTGCAGGCCTTTGATGGTCTGCATTCCGTGCTCCGGCATATCCTGCTGGGTGAGGGCGATGGTGATCTCCTTGGCGCGGTCGTTACGATAATTGAAGAAGATGACGGCGTCACCTTCCTCGATGGTAGCCAAAGGCTGGCCGTTACGCACGTGCACGATCGGTTTGATGAACTCGTCCGTCACCTCGGCGTCGTAGGACGCCTGCATAGCTTCGTGCATGGACTCGAAGGCGTCACCCTTGCCGCTGACGAGCAGGTCATAACCGACCTTCACGCGCTCCCAGCGTTTATCACGGTCCATGGCGTAGAAACGTCCGCAGATAGACGCTATCTCGCCGGCGGAGCTGGCGCAATGCGCCTCCAGCCGGTCGATGAAACCGATACCCGAACGCGGGTCGGTGTCACGACCGTCCATGAAGCAGTGGATGAAGGTCTTGCCCTGCAGGCCGTACTTGGCGGCGATGTCGCAGAGGTAGAAGAGATGGTCAAGGCTGGAGTGCACGCCGCCGTCCGAGGTCAGACCCATGAAGTGGATCTTCCTGCCGTTCTGTTTGGCATAGGAGAAAACCGCCTTGATCTCCGGATTGTCCAGAATAGAGCCGTCCTTGCATGCGCGGTTGATCTTGACGAGGTCCTGATAGACGACGCGACCGGCACCGATATTGAGGTGTCCCACCTCCGAGTTGCCCATCTGCCCATCGGGCAGACCTACGTTCTCTCCGCTCGCCTGGAGTTGCGAGTTAGGGTACGTTTCCAACAACTTGTCCCAGTGGGGCGTTGAGGTACAATGGATGGCATCGGCGGTGTCCTTATGGCCAATTCCCCATCCGTCCAAAATCATCAAAAGTGCTTTCATATATTTTCACATTTTTTCATTTTCACATTTTTTCATTTTCTCATTTTTTCATTTTCTCATTTCATCATTTTGCGCATCTGATCCATCTGACGCTTGTCATCCGCTTCGCGGAGAGACTGGCGCTTATCGTAGGTGTGCTTGCCCTGGCAGAGAGCGATCTCCATTTTGGCCAGCCCTTTCTCGTTGATGAACATCTCCAGCGGGATGATGGTCTTGCCGGTGTCCTTGGTCGCTTTCTCCAGTTTGCGTATCTCGCGGCGCTGGAGGAGGAGCTTGCGGTCGCGCTTGGCTTCGTGATTGGCGTACGACCCGAAGCGGTACTCGGCGATGTGCATCTGCTTGACGTACATCTCCCCGTGCTCCACGGCGCAGTAGCTATCCACGAGCGAGGCCTTTCCTTCGCGGATGGATTTGATCTCCGTTCCGTAGAGCACGATGCCCGCCGTGTAGCGGTCGAGTATGATATACTCAAACTTCGCTTTCTTGTTCAGGATTCGTATGTCGCTCTTTAACTTCATTGATCTTCTTGTATTTCTTCTGGCGTTGCTCCCAGCGCTCGCGGGCGTACTGCTGCATGTCAATGACGGTGTCGTTCTCATCGATAATCTCCAGACCGAAGATGGTCTCGATGATGTCCTCGAGGGTGAGGATACCGACAAACATGCCGTATTCATCGATGATTTGTGCGATCTGGCTCTTCTGCTTGAGCATGGAGTCGAAGATGGTGCCGAGCGTCAGGTCCTGGTCAAAAGCAGGTAGCGCACGCTTGATACCGCCGAGTGTCTTGCGGAAATGGTCCTCGGTCAGTTCCTCCAGCGCATCGTTGCGCAGCACGTAGCCGGTGATGTACTCCGGTGCCTCGGGTTTGTAGAGGGGGATACGCGAGAAATGGTCGTACTCGTCGTTATCGTAATAGGCGCGCAACGTCATGTTCTCCGGCGCTATTTTCGCCACCACGCGCGGCGTCATCACGTCGTAGGCGTGAATGGAATCGAGGCGCATGAGGTTGCTGAAAATCTTGTTCTCGTCCTCATCCACCACACCTTCCTCTTCGCCCACGTTCACCATGGACAGCACCTCTTCGCGGCTCACCGAAGGCTCATCCTCCGTATCCGGCACCATGCGCGACACCAGTTCGACCAGCCATACCAAGGGGTAGAGGAGCACGATGAGCAGGCGTATGGTGCGGGCGGTGAAGCCCATCAGCTGGCGCCAATAGGTCGTGCCGATCACCTTGGGGATGATCTCGCCGAAGAAGAGGATGAGGATGGTGGTGAGGGCAGATATGAGTCCGAACCACTTAGAGCCGAACAGGGCTGTCGCCTGCATACCCACGCCGGCCGCACCGATGGTGTTGGCGATGGTATTGAGCGAGAGGATAGCCGCGAGCGGACGACCCGTGTCGTCCTTGTACTGCGCCATGAGCCTCGCCGGCGCATAGCCTTCCTCTTCACGCAGATTGATATAACTGAGCGAGGTGGACATCAGCACGGACTCCAGCACCGAGCAGAGGAAACTGACTCCCATCGCCCCCAATAAAAAGAGTAATAATAGTCCCATAATACAAATTAGGGTGCAAAGGTACTACAAAAATTTGGAATACACAAGATTTTATGCAAAAAAAATCAGTCTGCGCATACACAAGCGCGATTTTTTGCATAATTACCGGTAATTGCCGTAGCAGTTGCAGGCATGGTGGGAGGAGGAACCGGGAAGGGCGAAGAGGATAGCGAAGCGGAGACCGAAGGTCATCATATGGGGCGAAAGACGGGTGTCCGAAGCGGCGGCATAGAGATGGGTCATCGAGACGGACATATAGTGCTCATAATCGGGCGCTACGGCAGCCGGTGCATCGGCCCCCAGACGCGGGTCGCGCATGGACATCATACCGTACTCAACGAAAGCGGCTATGCGGAGCAAAGGCGAACGGTCGGGGTGGAAAGGCGAGAGAAGGAAGGTGTAACCCGTCTCCGCACAGATACGGACATCAAACCGATTGAGCGTCAGGGCATGCTCCGAGCGGACGGGTTCGAAATCATGGTAGCCGTGGTTGGGCATGCGCTCGAACAGGTCGTAGTAACGCCCCTGATAATCGCCGACAGTCTGCAAAGAGGCCTTGCACTGCGCGCCGGCATGAAGCATGACCGCCAACTGGAGTCCGGCAGTCAGATGCCATCCCTGCCATGCGACGCCGACGGAGAGAGGTACGGTCAGCAGGCCGAGGGTCATGCGGTCGGTGCGGTCCTTGAGTTCGCCGCGATAGATAAAAGGCACGCCGCGCGTATCAAGCATCGCCTGCTCCAGCTGCGTGTCCTGCACGCGCATGGACGGGCACAAGAGCTGGTACCGCAGTCCTGTCTGGAGCATGAACAATCCGCTATGCCACTCATAGAGACCTCCTATCTCGCCGCCGAACGAAGCGCGGGCGCGGGTAAGAGCGCTGTTGTCCTGCACCATCGGCATATGCGCCGCCAGTGACACGCCAGCATAATGCTGCGCGCACAAGGGCGAAAGGCGGAGAGCGAGAGGCGCCAGGAACGCCATCATCAACACCGTCATATGTCGTAAACGTGCGGTCATTGGACAATGAGTTTGTAGGGTTCGGGGCGGTCAGCGCCGTTAAGGGATATGCGGAGTATATAGATTCCCACGGCATCGGGCGCTTCGAAACTGTTCTCCCCCTTGCGGAGCGTCCGTTCGCCGGCACGATGGCCGTAGGCGTCGTAGATGGTGAGCGAACCGTCGTCGGGCACGTAGCAGCGGATGGGGTGACGCGGTGCGGCGATGGTCGGGTACAACGACATTTCCTGTTGCGGCCGGGCGATGAGCGGACAGGTCATGAGCTGCGTGCCGTCGGGTTCGGTGAGCAACGCACTATATTCGGCTCCCATCACCAAAGGCTGGTACAGATAGGAGTGATTCTCGCCGATCAGCGCCACGCCGTCCTTGTACCACTGGTATGCCGTAAAATGATAGCCGCCGTTATAATCGTAGGTCAGCACGGCGATGACGTCATCCCACGCCTGCTCCAGCACGGAGGAGGGATAGAAAAGGGTGAAGGCAAAAGCTTGCGGTATTGTAGCAGACGTTCGGAAAAGGAGCTCCATCGAACCCGTGTAACGCCCGGCACGGAGTCGGCAGGGGAGCACTACCCTTCCGTCTGCAGGCATCGGCAGCACGGTGTCGTTCAGCCCGGCGGCATGTGCCTTTTCATCGAAGAGCAGCCGGACCTGACGGGCTATACCGGTGTGGGCTATCTCCCAGGTGAGCAGGTCCTCATCGGCACAATGGTCGTCTGTATGCAAAGCGGTGAACGCCAGGTGATTGACCTCCAGGTAGAGCGTGCGCACCGAATCGCAGCCCAAGGCTGACTTGAGCGTACGCGTATAGACACCCGTTTCGTCATACCCCATCCCTTCGAACGGATAGACCATACCGGCGAGGATGGTGTCATAGACTTCTTCGCTTGACGGCCGGCAAGGCAGCACCGTCAGCCGGAGCGTCTCTATGCTGTCGCATCCGTTGGACGCGATGAAACCCTGCGTATAGAGTCCCGACTGCGTGTAGGATCCGCCTTGCCAGAGGTACTGCTCGTCCAGGACGATGACGGCATCGACGGTGTCCGCCCAAGAGGGTTTGTAGGTCAGATGAAGATCTATGACCGAGTCGCAGCCGTTGGCAGCGGTCAGCCGGACGGTATAATCGCCTTCGTCAGCGAAAGTCCGACTACCGATACGCAGGTAGTCCCCTTCACAGATACCGATGTGCTGCGTCTCGTGCTTCACCGGCAGTGCCGTCAGATGGAGCGTCACCACGGAGTCGCATCCGTCGGAGGTGACGAAAGAGGCGGTGTAGTCGTGTCCGGCTTCGCAGGTCTGATTGTTCCACTCCGTCTGTTCGCCTTCGCACAGGGACAGATGTTCCTCCACCAAGATGGTACAGGGTTCCAGAATACCCAGATGCAAAGTGACGACGGAATCGCAACCGGCGGCATTGGTAAGCGTGTCGCGGTAGGTACCGGATTCGGTCAATAAATGTCCGTTGAAATCGAAGGAAACGACGTCATGGATCTGCAGTTGGGTGAACGAGCGGTTGTCCGTCAGCCGCAGCCGATAGACACCTTCTATACCCACTGCCGTATAGACGGTGTCGGCGTAGAGTCCGGGCGCCGTGTACGCCTTGCCCCGCCAGCGGATGGTGTCCTCGTGGCAGAAGGCCGTGTCAGTGGTCTCAACGGGGAAAGGCAGGACGGTCAGATGGAGCGTGTACTCCTGCATGCAGGCATTGTCCCCCAGGGTCTTGCTGTACGTGCCTTCGCGCGAATAGGTCTGGTCGAACCACGTGTAGGTCTGGCCGGAACGGATGGTGTCATAGACCGTATAAACGCCAGCTATGCGAGGCACGATAGCCAGATGCATGCGGTAGGACTGGCATTGGTACTTGCTATTGTAGCAGAGTGTGTAATGGACGAACGGACGGTCCTCATAGCCCTCAACGGACGGCAGCGGATAGTCATGGTTGCGGAAGCGATAGATAGGCTGCCAGCAGATGGTATCGTACATCTCTTCGGTGGCATCGGTCTCGGTCAGATGCAGTTCGGTGACGCTGTCACAGCCATAGACGGACTGCAAGCGGTCGATATAGGTGCCGGCGATGCGGTAGCGCTGGTTATGCCACCGGTAGGAACCTCCCTTGGGAAAAGTCGCCTCTTCGACGGTATGGTAGGTCGGATGAACCTGCAGATCGAGCACGAGAATACTGTCACAACCGGCACCGGAGGTCTGCCGGACGATGTATTGCCCCGTCTCCGTATAACGCTTCCCTTCGATGGTGTAGCCTTCTCCCTCGCAGCGGTCCACATGGAGCGTGTCGCGGAACAGGTCGGACAGCACGACGGTGCGCTGGACGGACGAACTGTAATCGCCCTGCGTGAGGGTGAGCGTCACGGTGTAAGCACCCGGCGAGGCATAGGTATGCGAGGCGGTCGGACGGTTGTCCGTGGCGCCGTCCCCGAAATCCCACAGGACGGCATCGTAGTCCAGGTTGGTCAGCAGGCGGAACGCCACCGCGTCCTGATAGCATTGGATCTCGGGGCAGTCGATCTCTATATAGGGAACACCCAAAAATCCGTCATGCGGATCGGTCTCCAACGCATAGATGGCAGAACCCAAGGCATAAGCGTAACTCTCGCAGAAACCCATCCCATAGACATAACCCACGAAGCCGTCTTCGGTGGTACGGAGCACATGGGTGCCGGCAGAGACTGGCAGTTGGGCAAAACGCAGGCTACTATTATCCGCCACAGGCGCAAAAGCACTGGCAACGGACTGTCCGTCCAGGCGCATCGCGGCGGCTCCGTCCGCCGTGGTGACGACATTGGCATAATGGGAGGTCGTTTCGCCGGAGCGGAAAGTGGCGAACGTGATGTCACGGGCACGCTGCTCCAGCGGCAGGATGGAGACGGACGAAGGGTCTCCGTACAGTCCGTTGTCCCTTGCCCCCTCGGGGTAGAGGAAGCAGGCGACGGGTTCGGTGCATTGCACGTAAGCGCTGCTCTGTGTGAGGCGGAACGTATAACTCTCCAGCGCCTGCAACTCCGCCACCTGCGTGCCGTTCAGTTCGACGAGGGTGTGGTTGTTCTTGGCGGTGAGCATGACGCGGTTGCCGTCCTGACCCGCCGTACGCGTGATGGCGAACTGCCTGCCCCATTGGCTCACCGGACGCTGCTGCTCCACCAGATGGTCGCACCACAGGTTGCTCTCCGGCACATTGGCGCATGCATGACCGGCAAAGACCGCCACCGGCTGGTCCGCACGGACATAGGTGCCGGAGAAATCGCCGTTGTCATCTTTTGAGAAGAGCTGATAGGCTTCGCCTGCCTGCAGCAGCACCGTATAAGCGACGTTCTTGACGTGCCCGTCCGTCGTACGGGCATGCGGGGTGATGGTGAGTGTGGTGTTGTCCGTCGTTGCCACGACTGCCAGCTCCGCCGTCTCGCTCTTGTCCTCATAGGTCTGGATGATATAGCTCTTGCCCAGCGCCGTGACCGGCAGCACGAGCGTGGCGTCGTAGGTGTATTCCGCAAAATTGGAGGCATAGAGGGAGATGGGAGCAGTGGTAGTGACGCGCAGTCCCTTGTATGCCGCCTGTCCAGCGAGGGTCATGTAGCACTGGTTCGTGGGCAGAGTGCAGGTCGCCACCGATCCGGCAGCCACCTCAAAGGAAGTGGTCCAATGCGTGTTCGGGTTCTCCACCGTCACCGTCGTGTTCGTCCGCGCCGAGGCGAAAAGGGAGAGCTCCACCGGACGGATATTGCGCATGAAGGTCAGCCAGAAATCCGTCCCTTCGGTGGAAGGCGCAGCCGCGCAGACCGTCAACGACAGTCCCAACAGGCACACTATGTATATCAGGCGGCGCATCAGTTACATTGCAAGGGGGGCATTTTCGACTCTATCTCCGTCGGGTATGCCGAATAGACCGGATTGGCGGTCTGCTGGTCGCCGGTCGGACCGGTGGCGTCGTACGGCAGATACAACTCGTTGTCATAAGGATTGCGGCGGGTGAAGGTGCGCACCTTGACGGGACTGTATGCCCCTTTGGTGTCCTGAAGCCGGTAATAGAACACATGATTGCCGGCAGGCAGTGCCGAGAAATCGAAGGTAAGCGATATTTTGACCGTATCATCGGCGCCGGGCCTTTCCGCGATGGGAATGACGGTCTTTTCGCCGCTCAGGTCATCCACCCAGTATTCTATCCGTGCCACGGACGGGTTGTCTTCCGGCTGCGCCCGTTCCGCTTTGACCGACAAACTGGATATGCGCCATTCGCCGTTCAGGTCGGTAATGGAATAGGGGTAAATAGTGATGGTTCGGGGAATGCCCGGATAATAGGCATACCCTTTGCCGCCGGTCACGCCCACCGGCTTGCCGTCCGAACCGGTCACATACACCATGTTGGGTCGTTCCGAGGTGCTGATGGACTTGTAGCACGAATCCCGCCACTCGTATAAACTGATAGAGGAGTTGTATATAGAGGAAGCGGACTCCAGATTGACGCGGTTGCCTTCCGTCACGCAGCCGGGTTCGAACGTATAATGGATATAGTAGGCAGGATTGGCATTTGCGCCGCCATTGCGGTTTATCCGGTATATATAGTTATAGTAGAACTGGGATGGGGCAACAAACACAAAATCCAGCGAACTGTTGAAAGGGCGCTCAGGAGAGTCCCGAGCGTATGCATCCAGGCACAGTACATTGTCCCGATAGACGGCATAAGGCTGTTTGTAGAGGTTGAAACTTGTACTGCTTGAATCCAGGCGCTGGTAGTAATATGGCAACCAGCAGTTGGTGATGGTTGCCATATTAGCAGGAGTGTTCAGACTGTAGAAACGATTGACGTACGAATTGCGGATGACGCAGTTCGCGCTATGGTCTATGGACCTGTCATAGGACAGATAGCACTGATCCACCAGCGTATGGGAATGCACCGCTCCGCTCATCGAATCCAAGGAAGAAAGAAAGCACCGCCTGAACGTGCATCGGTTGATCTGAGACAAATAGAGATAACTATTAAAATGCACGCCTTCAAAGTACACGTCATCGGCAAGCACGCAGGTATAGGACGCTATATAGGTTCCTCCACGGGACTGCCCGATCACCTTCACGGACTTGCTGACGGCATCCACCGCCTTGAAGGTGTCGGCAGTAAGAATTATCGAATCGCCGCTGACCGCCGCTTTATAGGCGTCCTTGTAGGCGTTCTCACCCACGAAATGGGTCGTCCGGCCATGGTGCTGCAAGGTGGCGATACGCGTTTCCACCTCCCCTGCCGCCGTCAGCCGGCAGAGCAGCACCATCCCTATGCAAAGCCATTTACGCATTGTGATTTTCATTTTTTCGTACTTTAGCGGTAGGCTTATTGAAGGCGCTTGCCGGTGATGTCATACCGGTCGCCATTGCGGATGATGATGACCTTGTCGTCTTCGATGACCTTGTAGGGAGGGGTGTCATCCGCCTCCGCGGGCATAAGTACTACCGGGGTTTGGAGGGAACCTAAGTGGGCGTTGGGCACGTAGGTTAATGATGACGCTTCACTTAATGATGACGCTCCGCTTAATGATGACGCACCTTTGGTGCTTAATGGTGTAAGCATAGTGCCGTCCTCGGTCTCGAAACGGAGTTCGCCGGAGGCATCGCTCTGGATGGTCAAGAAATAGAGCGAGTCTATCGGCGTAGCTATACCCACTAACTCATTTCCTATGAAGACGTTTATAGTAGAAAGACCGCTTGCGCTCAAAGTAGAAAGACCGTCCTTCGGACTCAAAGCCAGGCTACAGATCATGGTCATGTTAGTCGCAGCCGAAGGGTTGCTGAATGGTGACGCTTCGCTAAATGATGACGCACCTTTGGTGCTTAATGATGATTTCTGCGGCGCATTGGTGCTGCGCTTGTAGAAATTGACGGTCACGGAACCGGAACCCATGCGGCGCATGAGGTAGCCTTCGCCCGGTGTGAGCGCCGTGAGGTCACCTACCCAGTGTTTGTCGGCAGAGAAGGTGGCAAAGCGGCTGTGCGACTTGATGAGGTCGCCCGGCGAAGCGTAGTCGTAATAGCCGGTCAGGGCTTCCGTGAGCGGCGTCACCTGATCCAACAGGCAAGGCAGCGCGTTCCATTGTCCGTCACCGCGGAGCGTGACGTGCATGGAGTCCTCCGGCAGTTTCTCACCGAAGATATGCATGTTGTTATCCGTAGCCGTATAGACCATGTACATCTGGGTATAATCGATTTTCTTGAGCGTGCCTGCGAAATCGTTCTGCACTTCGCTATAGGTGCAGAACTGCCGGTTGGCGGGGTTCTTGATGAGGTCGCCTTCCGTCCAGGGCTGTTCGGCAGTGACGGCTGTATTCAATGCCTCTTTCACTTGGAGACAGGTGGATATCCAGTTCCATCCCTTGTTGAGGGAGACGGTCTGCATCTCGCTGCCTCCGGCGGTGAGCAGGACGGGTTGGTCGGTACCGCAGCCGAAGACATAACCGTGAGCGAAGAGGATATTCCTATTGGCGGTGAGGTTGAAGACCTTGCCTGTGGACGCCTGCCATAACTGGAAGCGGACGGGCTTGCGGGTCATGGCGTCATTGCCGTGTATGGTGAGGTAGAGATCGCCGTCCTTCGTGCAATGGGCGACACCCACGCAATCGTTATTATAGAGCGCATAGACGAAGTCCTCTTCGCGGGTGTTGATGACGGTCTTGCCGTCCTCGTCCATGAGTACGCGTCCGCAGAGGGACATGTTGAAGGGGTACTTGTTCAGATCGACGTTGGTGTAAGGCGGTTCGGTCTGCTTGGTTATCTCCAAGAGCAGCGGTTCCGCGAGTCCCTGGTCGTCCGTGAGGTAGATCATCTGCTGGTGCGTACCGATCGTTATCTCGGCGGCATTGATAGTGAAGGTGACGGTCTTCTCCTCTTTCGCCTCGAGCGTGCCTTGTACGGGCGAAGCGGTGATCCACTTGGGCAGATGATCGATCGTGAACTGCCGTGTCATACCGGTGGTATTGGAGATGAGCATGGTGAAGCGGTGGGTCTGCTCGTCGTCGTTGAGGGTGACCTGATGGCGTCGCTCGTTCCAGATGACGCTGTTGAGGTCGGCATAGACGGTCCATGTGACGGGTGCAGGCAGACGGTTGCCGTTCACATCCTCCACATCGCGCACGGTG
>Ga0265298_10002490_pt1 | contig 25523 bp, 21 predicted proteins | sample AusTroGonzalo_MG_3_FD_193486 | JGI IMG/M metagenome (GOLD analysis project Ga0265298, IMG submission 193486) | Bovine rumen microbial communities from tropical cattle in Woodstock, Queensland, Australia - Gonzalo_01 | ecosystem: Host-associated > Mammals > Digestive system > Stomach > Rumen ...
GATAAGCCCTTTCTTCATTCAGGTATTCCTGCCGCTCTTCGTTGTAATGTGGATACCATGTCCCCTGCAAGGCCATTATTGTGCGTTTGAGGTCCGGAATGGCTCCTTCACCACTTTCCTCAAAATGAATCTCAGGAACTTCCTTTTCAACGGCCAACATTCTTTTTTCCACAATTGCATTGACATCTTCTGCTGCGTACCGATTGAATAAAATGGTTGTACTTCCATCCTCAAACTGTATTATGGGATTAGGCACCCTTTCTTTCACATCCTTTAATTCCTTCTCCAATTCCTCAATCCGCTTCTCAGCCTCAGTTTTTTCTGGTTTGAGTTTGTATTTTTCATCAAGGAACAGGTGCCCAAGGTTATGATCTATCGCTCGAAAGATGTTAGTTCTGTCGCCTGTGACAAAAACAACCTCATCAAGATTATACCCAGATTTCAAGGCTGCCAGAATAATCCGATTATCGTTGACTGATAAGTCCATATTTATCCTGTCTTCCTCTGTTGGAACAGGCTCCTTGCATCTGACAATAGGCACCCTGCATTCTTTGTTTCCAATTAAGTAATCGAATAAAAGGCTCGACACCTTACGCGCTCTCTTTTGAATCTTCTCACGAGACTGATCCTTGTGTTTATCAAGTTCTTGCTGAACTACAGGAGTAATCACGATAGTAAAGTCATCCGATACCAACTCCTTCCAAGGAATATCCTCGAAAGAGCTGTAATGCAGAAATACATTGGTGTCCAGAAATAGGTACTTCATCTATCGACTCGATTAATTATTCCTGTTCTGCGTCGGAGGCGTCGAGCTGCTCTTTGTATTCTTCGAAGCGCTCGCGGTCTTTGTCGGTCATCTTGTATTCCAGGATGTCTTCGATGTTGTAGTCTACTTCCCACTGGGCGCGGTCGCCGTAGGTCATTTCACGGCCTTTGCCGCGGCTGTTGTAAACGATGTCGGTGTCTTCGTATTCAAACGGGATGAGGTCGTAGGGATGGTCCTGGTCCAGTTTGACGAGGAGTTTGGAACCGCTTTGGTCTCGGGAGCAGCGGAAGTGGATGTATTTGACGTCTTTGAGAAGGTATGGGAACTGACCGTTCACGACGTCATAGACGCTGTATTCTTTGTCGGCGGGGATGCCGGGAGCCAGGATGAGGTTGCCGCGTTCATCTTTGGCCAAGTACAGGGACTGGGTGGTGGGTTTGATGAGGCGGTGTTCTACCTTCTGGATGCCGAGGATGATGTCCATGAAGGGGCCGAGTTCCATGGTGACGTTGAGGACCTGTTCCTTCGGAAGGGTTTTGAGTATTTCCAGTTCGATGGCCGGCTTGGGCTTGCGGATACGCTTGTCGGCATTGATGGTGAAGATTCCATCCTGGGTTTTCTCCGGAGTGAAGAGCAGCGGCCAGTAGAACGGCGCATTTCTCCATCCTTGAGACATTGAACCTTTCTCACGGAACAGGAGCAGTGCCGGGCGGTCAATTGCGATTTCTGCAGGCTTATCTGTACGACCATCATCCGGAGCATCACGGAATTTTCCGTTCTCACGCAGGCGGCTGGAATTACGACCGGTGCGCTGCAAGCACCAGAGTTTGCCGTCCGTGTTGTATGTGAGGTTGTCCAGGATGGTGAGCATCTCGTTAGGGTCAAAGCGGTAGTCCACGTTGGCGTATTCCTCACTGTAGATGAATGTGTCGTTGATGAGTTGAATAATCTTGGCAGCCAACTCAAAGTCGATGAGGAAGTAGTCGTCCACCTTGTAACCTGGCGCAGACATTATGAGTTTGTCAATCTTGTCCACGATGCCTGCAATTTCATCATAGGTGCCGGTCTGGAAGCCGATGGGCAGGATACGCTGCTTGGCTCGTATGACGCGGGTATTGGCGGGACGGAATTTGCTCTGGGCGCTTGGCTTGATGCGGGAATCGTAACCTATGACGATGGACGTGACATCTTCGGTGCGGACATTCTCCTTGTGTTTGACGAGGTAGTCGCGCAGCACGTCATCGAAGGTGTTCATCATCTCCAGCACCTGGTAAATCTTGGCCGTTGTGTAGAAGCGCGTGACGGCCATATCTTCCTTATCACGCGCACCATACATACGGGCGTGCTGGATAACTGTGTCCATCTGGAACTTCTTGGGGTCACGGCCGTAGAAGAAGCAGAGCATATTGTCCAAGGTAATGCCTCGGTCGAGGATGGTGCCACCAATGAAGAAGTTGGCAGTTCGTGTCAGTTTGAGCTGGCCACGGTTGTCGAGCATCGTGCGGACCTTACCGGGATCGGAGGAGTTAACCACATTGATGCTGTAGTCCTGGAAGCGAAGAATCTTCCGCATCCGTGCCTCAACGTCTGTCCAGGACGGGAAATCCTCTTTGATAAGGCCGGCTTCCCGGGCTTTGACGTTGGACTGCCGGTAGTCTTCGTAGGCGTCCTGCTGGATGCCCAGAAGGTGGAGGTCGGCGTTCTGGGACTTGAGGAAAGATTCACGAACGTCCTCGATGATGCTGGTTATGAGTTCCTCCTGCCATTCGTGGTATTTCTTGTTGATTTCCACGTGGATGAGGCAGGATGATTTGTAGGTCTGGCCTTTCTTCTCTTCCTGCAGTGAACGGATCGCCGCTGCCATCAAGTAGCCGATGATGGACTTGGAGAGGTCCAGAATGTTGTCGGAATGGGCACGGGAGGTCTTGTAGTCGTCTTTGCGCTCACTGAGCTGCTGGATGCAGAGGTCGGTCACTTCCTTGTGGAGGTGAGAGTACATAGAGTTCTCGTCCTTGGACTCAACGTAGTATTGGTGGCCACCAATGTATTTGTCGTGGACCGGAACCAGGCCGGTGTAACGAGGCAACCAAGGTGACGCTTCCTTGCCATAGCGAAGCTGGATGGAGCCATCCGGCTGCAGGTAGAGGGAATATGGTGTGGCCGTGACCTGCATATAGCGATGGTAGCGCGGAATCTTGCGGAACTGCTCAATGAGGTCGGAAATCTTGAGCAGCTCAAATTCGCCGGCACGCTGGTAGTATGCTCTGGATGCGAAGTCTGCCTCATCATCAACGATGAGCACTTCACGCCGGGCCAACTCAGGACTCTTCTCGGTGAAGAGCGTAATCAAGTGCTGGAGGTTCTTGTTCTCCTTTTTACAGACGATGATGAAGCGGTTGCGCGGGTCTTCGGCCATTGTTCCCAGGTCCTCGTGGATGAGGTCCATAATGTCGAAGATGCGGACGATTACCTTCTGGGAAGTGGTGCCGTTCTCCGCGAAGTATTTGAAGTCGTTGCGCAGGCGCTCTTTGGTTTGTTCCGCCAGCGTGTTGGAATTCTTTGTGAGAACGATGCAGACATCGATACCCCGGTCCATCGAGAGGCCCATTATGCTCTCGAAAGTATCCGTCTTACCGCACTGGACATTTCCCAGGAGGAGACACGGATCTGTTGCTCCCGGGCCTTCCACGAGCAACTGGTCCACCATATCCCGGACGCACTGCTCTTTAGCATCAGTCATAAAGCGGTTGTGGGCCTTCATCGTGGAGAAGACAAATTCGTTCTCATCGATGCGCTCACGCTCTTCCAGACGGGCTTTCTGCTCGTAGAGTTCCGGCGGGATAGGCATCCCACACTCTTCAAGATTGTGCATGAAGTCCAGAAGTTTGGCAAGGGTATCAAACTGCTTCATAAAGAGGTATTTGATTACAGGTCAAGAAATTCAAAGTACGGGTTGGTGGATATGTCCGCGTCCGTGGGAATCATCGGATTGTGCTGGAAGAAGGAGCGCTTGTATGTCTCCAGTGCCAACTGGGAGTATCCGGAGTGATGGATGGCCTCAAAGAAACCCGGGCAAGGACGATGGAAGAAGCCAGCCTCAATGAGCATCGGGATGACGCAGTTCATTGCATTGGGCAGGCTACGGTTGGAACCATACTTTTCTGACAGCTTGGATGCCAGCAGGGCCGTTGTCACCTGCGTCTGGACGTGGAGGTATTTTCCCAGGATGGCGGTGAGGTCGTAGCCGAAGGAGTATGCGCTGTTAATGACTGCTGCGAGAATGATAGGACGATCCGTTTTGCTGCGAAGCGCGGAGATGACGGCGTCTTTATTTTCCTGCAGGAATGGCATCAAGGGATTTCGGTTGGTCAGACGGCCCATCACGTAGGTGGACTTGCGAATGCGGTTTTCTCCCTGGTATTCTGTACCAGCCAGCTCCGCGAAGTACTCTGGCGTTCCCTGCCCCTCCAGTGCTGCCAGAAGGGCCATCTCCAAGAGTGAGATGGGAATGCGTTGATTGATGCCTATTTCTATCTTGTTCGTCATTGTACCTTAATGAATGGTATGGCCACTTCCAGTAAATGGGAGCCGCCGTGGGTAATTTGCCGTTTACCGGCTTTGTTGAAGGCCTGCTCACCACGGTAAGCGAGCCAGTTGTCGTGGACCAGGAAGGATTCCGGGCCGTGGTTTGACAGGAATTCCTGCATCGGCGCTTCTGCCTCATAGATGAGGTGACGAGCGCCACGAGAACCATCTTGGAACAGGTGCGTCTTCTCTGCTGAGGTCAGCGGAGCCTCTCCTGTAGAAAGGACATTGCCGTGGTCGGTGGTGATGTAGATAGCGAATCCCTGGTCCTTGAGGGCGATTATTGTCCGTGTGAAGCGACGTGCCCAGGCTTCTGTGCAGGCCAGCAGCAGGTCTGGAGCGTCGGAGATGTGCATCACCTCATCCAGCGTGACGGAAACTAACGCCAGACGGCGTGTTGTTGACCAGACTTCCGGCTCACTGTCGCCATAGATGTACTGGATGTCAGCAGAAGGTATGCCCTGCGCTGTCCACCAGGCATTCCAGAGTTTCTCTTCGGATGCAGGATTCTGCTTGTAGTCCAACACTGGATCGTCTCCCCGGAAGATTGCTTGACGGGAAAGCATTGTGATGGTGGGCATCCAGGCAAAGATGGTGTCGTCGGATGTTCTGATTTTCTCTGTCTTGAGTTGCTCGCGGAGGACCAGATACTGCCACCAAGCCATACCGTCCACGACCAGCAGGGCCACCCTTTCGTTCTCCCTATGGTTGAAGGACAGGAAGGGTAATATCTTATTGACGCTTCTGGGAGCGAGGAAATGGCTTGCGTGTAGCGTTGCAAAGTACGCGAGGTCCAGATACTCCTGGAACCGGTCATTCAAGCGAGCCAATTCTGGACGGATGAGGTCATACTTATCCTGACGGATGGCCGTGAGAACCGATTGGGAGACAGCCTCCACCGTTGGCGTGAGGATGCTCCACTTAGGATCTATTGCAGCCATATCCGCCACAGGGTCGGATACCGGCGTTGGTTTCGCGTGGGCAGCAAATTCAATCTCCAGCAGGTGCCGGGACAGGTCGGTGGCCGTCACAAAGCCCGGGATGTTCTTGGCGTAGAGGGATTCGAGCACATCCGGCTTCTGGTCCAAGAGGGTCTTGCGGTCCTGGATGTTCGGGAACAGATCCGTAACGGCGAAAGATGTCACGTGGGCCTCTGCCTGGATGTCCGGCAAGAGCAATTCTGGCCGCTCACAAATGTAGCAGAAGCGGGTGTCCGGCGCTGCCTTGTACTGGAGTTCAAAATGGAGCCTCAACGCCAAAGGAGAGCCAGCGACGAAGAGGATACCGGTCTGGGTGGTGAGCGCACGCTGGACAGCGGAATCCGAAAGGAATCCGTCCAGGTTCCGAACGATAGACAGGCGCTTGTATGGTACCGTTATCTTACCGGCTATGTCCTGATAGAATGCGCTCATTTCCATTCACATTAAACACGTGTACGTGCGATGTCGTAGAACTGGAGCAGGATGTCGTCTTCCGTGAGCAGGTTCTGTGGTATCTTCTCACCCACCATCACGATAGTTGCAAAGTCCTTATCCATATAGCACTTCTTGAAACCGCAGCGAATTGCTTCCACACGCACTTCTTTGATGCGAGCGTGCGGTTTGGATGCTGCCTCCACGTATATCTTGAACTCCTTCAGTAGGGCCTTTTCGCGGAGTTTGTCCTTATCCACATCATCTTGGATATTTGGCAAACGCCATGATCCATTTGCCTCCTGAATAAAATTCTCTTCAAGTATCACACTTAGCTCTGGGAGAATATCACCTTTACGGATACCATTGATAGCTTGCATCCATTCTGGCGATAATTGCTGATAAGTTAGAGGGCCATCCCTGAGCTGATTTCTAAGCCACTCAATGCCATCAGACTCATTCGATACAATGAGGCCCAATGAAAGAAACTCTGGTGCTGCTTTCTTTTTCTCACGATACTCAACTAACTGTCCAGGAGTAAAGAACATCCCATCCTCTTCCGAATATCTTTCTCTCAAGCCGACTTGGAATTCAGAGGCGTCTACCGGAACAGGAAGCCCCTTCTGAACATAGTACGTAACAACGCGGTCATATAGAATCTTGGGACTTCTTTCTACAATCGCAGTTGTTGCATTCTCTCTTTGAAGATGGACAGGCAAGTGCTGTAGGAACTCATCAATAAAATCCCATACTGAAGCTGCCGTAAAAGCATTAGCCTCAAATTTTTCCGTGAACGATTCTCCGGGTTTGAAGCAGGTTATTACTAAATCTTGCTTAACAGCAGTTGTTGTCGTGACAGCCTTGAATGAACCCTGTTTCTTGTCGAGTGCTGCGACGTTGGCTACTACAAAACCAACGCCCTGTAGCGCATTCTGGATCGAATTCCAAACAGATGCTGAAGTATTACTGAACTCAATTGTAATCCATCTACCAGGCTTCAAAATACGATAAAACTCCTTGAGGGACCGGTTCATAAGATTTTGGTACTCAAAGATCGTTTTATGTTGAGAGTCGTTGACAATTGCCTCCTCTTCAGTATTGGTAAGAACATGTAACCAGCCTTCCCAGATGGAGTTTAATTCGGAATACATCAAATTTGCACCGAACGGCGGATCAATGAACATATAGTCTATAGAATTGTCCGCTATAGTCTCCAATGCAGTTGCTGATGCTATACTTACGACAGAATTACCACGTTGACCATACCAACTTGCTTTGAAATCTTTAATTTTACCCTTAAGCAACTTTGCTGGATTCTGTTCTATGTTCAATGACGGGACGAAAAGAGTGCCACTTACAAGGCCACCCTTTCGGTCAAGCCTGAATTTGTACATCACAGAAGCGTTCTGGATGACTGACGTGAACCAAGCAAAAAGAATAGGATTCTCCCTTACTTGTTTCTGAACGAAGTCAAGGTAAATGAGATTTCGGTTTGTAAAGAGTTGATGTAGGTGATATAATCCACGTGCATAATTGCGATTTGACTCATCACCATCAGGGATTATGCCCAAGTAACGGCACGATGATATGTCCTCTGCTTTTTTAATAATCTCCAAATCCCCAGAGTCAATATCCTTCTCCCCTCGTCTTCCATTGGGAAGCGTATAATTGACTCTAACTGGGACTTTAGCAATAGTTTTGACGTTATCGTTAAGGAGAGAGTCATACGATGTCTGCCATGCTTTTCCTAATGACTTCTTCGTATGGTGAGTACCACAATGAGGGCACACGAGTTCATCATGCATAACCTCATTCGCCAAATCTACAGCCTCATCCCAAAAATTGATACTCTGGCCGCAAGAAGGGCATGTAAACAAATCAGACCAAATAGTATAATTAACCTGTGCTTCTATGCCTCCAACTTTAGTCTTATACAGCCAACCCACCTCCTTCTCTGCTAATTCGAGAATCTCATTAGCTCTTTTCTCGAATTCAATAGGATTGAAATCAAGATTATAGCTGGCAGAGATAAGTGAAGCAATCGGGGATAAATCAGAACAAAGGCACTTCCTTGACCCAAGATCCGAATTCTTTCCACCAATGGCATATACTTCATTCTTGTTTCCACAAAGGCCTGCTGCTACTCCAGTCATTCCTGTACCACAGAAGCCATCAAAGACGATGTCTCCGGGTTCAGTATAATGCAGAATATAGCGCATAATGGCCGGATGGGGAACTTTTGTATGGTAAGCATGAGCCATGTAAATTGGGTTATTCTTACCCTCACTTACATCACTGGCATACGGTTCTGTGACTACTTTTTCTTCAGCACGTTTTCCTTCCGCAATCATCTGTTTCTTCTCTGCCTCCCAAGCGGCCACAAATTCATTCAGCCATGGATTCGGGCACGCTGTATAATATGGCGGATCTGAAAGTGTTATGATGTCATCGTCTTCTCCATCTGGGAAACCCTCAATCTTCTTCAGTTCAGGCAATTTTTTACGCAGTTCTTCCCGGAAAAAAGCCCGACGCTCCTCGTCATCTGCGAATGTGTGGCCAAGAACAGTAACCGGCCCAGTCTTCACCTTACCGCCCAAACTGGATGCCTCTACTTCACTGAGGACATCATCGGAAAAGAGCAAGTTGTTATTATCGTCTGCCATAAGTATTGCTATTTGATGAGGATTCGAATGTTATCACCTTCGGCGCCGGCTGTGCGGTTTTCGATGAGTTCCTTGAAAGCCCTAATCACATCCTTCGGTGTCATCAGACCGTCAATTACAGCAAGGATGTCCTCATGGGTGATGGTAATCTTGCGGATGCCGGCGTGCAGTTTGTGGATAATCTCGATTATCTGCTTTACATTGTCCGGGTTGGTCTCCACATTGTGGAACTTCTCTACCAGTTTCTGCTCATAGTCCGTAAGCGCATCCTGAGCGTTCTTCAGCAGGTTCTGGTCCTGGAGCGTGACGTGGAGGGTGTGGTCGATGGCTGTGTAGATGCCCTCCAGTTCCTCCTTCAACTTGTTGATGTCGGGCAGGATGAAGTCCTTGTAGTCACGCGGGTTGAAGCCCTGATAAGGCTGATTCTTGAGCGAAGCCTTGGTGACCATCGAACTCTTGAGCGTGAGTTGGGACATTTTCTTCTCCCAGGCAATAAACTGCGAAGACACCGGGATAAAGTCCTCACCACAGGCTGCGTCGCAAACCTTCTTGGCATCGGAGGAGAGAATCATCCGCTTGGTGTTGTTCTGGAATTCGTTGATAGTTACGCGCTCATACTCTTTGAGATACCAGTCGATGTATTTGTCGATGAGTTTATCCAACTCTGCCTCGTAGGCCTTCAGCGCAGCATCGGTACCCTTCTCCACCACGGAATCAATCTTGGCAATAGCATCGTTGATTTCCTTCTCGAATTCCTTGACATAGACGTACTGGAGCGCCTGCTTGAGGTAGTCGATGCGGTGCTTGAGTTCATCACGGATTTCGAGGGCACGGCGAATCTTCTCGATGTTGGGCTTGGACTCAAAGAACTTTTTGAGGTCGGCCGCAGACCAGCGGAGGTTCCGCATCTTGGCTTTGGTGTTGTAGGCCGGAACCTGGTCGCAGACTCCCTTCATCGCATCCAGGCTATTTGCAAGTCCAGTGGCGGTGAATGGATCAATGATGTCCACATCGCCGATGCTCACACCTCCCTTAATCTTGTACTGGAGGGAGACAATCTCGCTGGCCATTGCAGAAGCGGCCGTGAGCAGCTTGGAATAGACCTCCGGGTCGTCCAGATTGTTGGAATAGTCGTGACCGGTGATGCCCAGGAAGAGTTCCTTCACGGCAGGCATGTTGAGGCCACGGGGACGGCGGACGTGGGAGAAGGTGTAGGTGAAGTCCTTCGTGATGTCCACGGTATCCTTGATAGAGGTGGCGTTGATGTTCTTGCCGCCCGGGTATTCAATTTCAATCTCACCGAGGACCACCATCGCGCAAAGGACGATGTACTCGAAGGAGGAATCAATGTGGAAGTCCTTGCTCCGGTAGATGTCTTCCCAGAAGCGCTCCAGAATCTCATCGCGGTTGAGGACCTTGTCTTCTCCCTTATCCTTCATCATCTGGAGGATGCTGCGGGCGTAGATGGAGTTCTGGAGTGAGAGGGTGTTCTCGTCCAGGAGACCGAGACCGGCAAGGATAGCCTCACCATTACGGTTGGACATATTGGGATTGGCAATCTTCTGGCGTGCAGCCTTAAGGATTGCGTCTTGGTTTGACGTGGAGAGCGGCTGGAGCAACAGCGAGAACTTGGGATAGTCTTTGAGGGTGTTGCAGAAATGGTCTTCCAGAATCATCGAGGCTATGTTGGAAATGATGCTTTCCTTGGAAGGACCGGAGAGCTGTGCGGGCGTGAGGGTCTGCTGCTTGCCCTGGTAGAATACACGGAGGGCCTGCGGGAATTCTTTGTCAAACATTCCACGGAGACGGTCGAGCCAGGTCTTGCGGAACTGGTCGTAGTATGGCTTCTCAGAGGAAGGTGCGCTTGCTTTGAGGGCCTCGGAGGCTGCGTACAGGGAGATGACATCCTTCATCTGGTCGGAGATGGTCTCCAGGCGGATGTAGATGCTGTCGGCTTCGTCTTTCTGCACGATGTTCTTCTTGTTGAAGACCGGCATGAAGTAGACGTAGAAGTTCTGCTCGGGATGCGTGGTGGAACGCTGGTCCGGATTACCGAAGAAGAGGTAGCCATCCAGCATCATCTTGTGGGAGCGCCACTCAATCTTGTGGGTGAAAATCTTGAACTCCTTGCGGTACTGCTCCACCTCAACGGGCAGGAACTCCACGAGGAAGGAATACCAGTAGGAATCTTTGACATCGTCGGTCATCTGGGCCGCATAGTCCTTGATTTTCTGCTCGTAGTTGACACCGCCCTGGACACGCAGGTGGAATTCCTGGTTTTGGTCATTCTTCTCAAAGTACTGGCCAACAGTGGCAGTGACAATCTGGGAAGCGGTGGTTTCAATCACGTCCTTGAGGAAGTCACGGTCGAGGATGTTGGCGTCCAGGTAGCAGAGGTCGTCCACGAGGGATTCGGCGGTGATACCGTTCTGGCGCGTGAGGTCATCCTGCAGAATCTTGATGGCGCAGGCACCGGCGATACGACGGGCCAGCGGAGCCTTCTTGGCTCGAGCGTCACGGAAGTTATCGTCTATCTTCTGGTAGATGATTTCCATAATCTCGGAGACACGGCGGACATCCGGATCTGTCTTCATATCGGAAGATGCATCCATATCGTCCCAGTAAGAGTCGTAACTGATAAGTCCAGGCTCCTGGGTGGGAACATCCATGCTCATAATGGCGGCAAACTTGGCGGAGAGGGTCTTGAGGACCTCGCGCTGGGACTTGGCCACGCGGATGCGGGAGAAATTGTCGAAGTAGGAAGGATTGACCGGGAACAGTTCCACATACTTATCCAGATCCTTGGAAATCTCCGTGAAATACGCAGTGAACTTGGAGAGATGCTCGCGAATCTTGGCTTTCTGGGCGTCGTTCTTCTTGAGGAGTCGGCGGCTGGTGACGAATTCCACGTCCTGTTTGGTGATGGTGAGGTCCTTGAAGCGGTCGTTCACCTTCTGCAGCATCTGGGCTGCGAACTGGAATTCAGGAGCGTTGTAGATGAGTTCCTGGACACCGAAGACCATACGGAACTTGGATTTGTCGGATGCCTGTCCCAGGCCCTGCAGCACGGCAAGGTCTCGGTTGAGGGCATCGGAACCGGAACGGCCCTTGAGGTAGGACAGCATTTCGTCGATGATAATCATCAAGCCGTGGTTCGGGTACTTCTGCTCGAAGAAGGCCATCATGACGTTTATCTTCTCTGCGTAGGAGCGCAGGGATGTGTCGGCGGCGATGGAATAGTCAATGCCGAGGGCTTTGAGGCCTTCATCGATGCGGTAGCAAACGATGTCCCAAAGTTCCTGGTCGTTGCCCAATTCGAAACGGATGGTCTTGTACTTGCCGGCAATCTTGGTGAGGTCCTTCTTGGCGGATTCACTGCCAACGAGGTCCAGGTATGCGGCGTCTTCGGCCACCAGCGAGAAGAGCGACATCAAGTGAGATTTACCGGTACCGTAGGAACCAACAATCTGGATACCGAAGGTCTCGGCGGACGTGGTGTAGTCCAGGTTGCGGCAGATGGCCGGGATGATGCTCTTTTCGTAAGCGTCGGAGAAAACGAAGTTCCTGACGAGGGATTTTCGGTATTCGCCGTCTGAGAGGCGGTCGAATTTCACGACCTCGTTAATGGGTTCGAATTGGATTAGGTCTGCGTATTTCATTGATATTCGTGTAGTTAGCGTCTTACAAGAGGAATTTCGGTGAAGTCCAAGTAATAACTTTGATCTTCCGGAAAGGGATAATAGGTATAATCTTGAGCAATAGGATGCTCCAACTTCAGAATTAGATTACGCCCCCTGATAGCATCCAAAATGAATGTTCGTACATTGATACGTAATGCAGGTTCAAAGAGTATGTTGAAGTTTTCAATGGCAATTACTCCATCCTTGGTTTCTTCTGCCAGAATGGATTTGAGCGCATCCCAGGCCTTCATAGGTAGAAATCTTCCTCCGAGATCCTCCTCTTTAATCGCTTCTGCAAGCTTTTGACCCAGATTTACATAGGTGTATCCCGGGAGGTATTTCTCGGAGAGGATTAGGCCGGATGTCCTGTCAAATGTCATTAAAAATGAAGTTGTGCTTTAATCGTGCTAATATACAAAAAATTATTGACACTTTATGACAATGGGCGCAGAAAATATGTAATACAGTGTATTGAACAAAGGACGCGACTTAATTTAAATTTTTATATTCCGGGAAAAGCGCCAAAGGAAAGTCCTTGCAAAGAAGATAAATCATTTTTTACCTTGCCAAGATTTGGTATAATCCCGCGGATTTCCTATATTGCCGCAAAATGATACGAGTATGAAGAAACTACTGAAATTCCTACTCCTCTTCCCTATCATCGCCCTATTCGGCGGTGTCAGGGATGCGATTTAGGCCAACAAGCGAATGAGTGTGCCCTCTTTCGTGAACATCTCTTTGTAGCGCATGCAGACAGCATAAACCTGTTTGCTGGTTACCGGTTGGCCATCCTTTCTCAAATGCAGCTCACGGATATTAATCTCCCGAGCCAGTGACTCGGTAGTCATCCCGTGCCCCTCGGTGGCCAGGAGAAACACTATGGCTTCCTCAATCTTCATTGCCCGTCAAATATGATTCTTATGTTTGATGTCTTTAAAGACCTTAGCAAACAGCATTACTCCAGGATATGTCTCCTCCCAATTCTCCCAGTATGTAATCATATCATCTGGGATTAGCCAAGCCGCAGTATAAGAAGGCGTATAATCGGCCTTATTACCGTGCCGTTTTGCGATATCCGTGGAAATTTCATTTAAGCGATCATAAATACCCCTTCGGTAATCCTTGATAATCTCTTCTGTTGGTTTTACGTAGGCTATAGATGATATAAAATGAAGACCTAACCTAATAACGCCCTTAGTATGCTCGTCCATTTCGTGACAAATCTCCTTAACATCGTTGAGCTGTCCTATCATTGTTCCCCAGCGTTCTATTACGCTACTCTCACGGGCAATAACCCTATTCCCCATGAATAACGCTCGACTCCCTTTCATCTCAATGACAAAGGAATAGCCACCATAAACACACCAGTAGTCTATACGTCCCCTACGAACATTTTCGTCAGTCTTTGATTCCTTTCTGTCAACAGGAAGCTCTGTTAATACAAGACCATCACATATTTTAGAAAGTGCGGGGAGAACAACCGAATCCCACCTTATTTCTGTATGCATATATGGAAGATTATCGGCCTCAATATCAGGCCTGAAACACTTTATAGTGAGTCTTGCAACTTCCTTCATGAGTTTGTTAAGTAAGGAATATGCCGTCTTCATATACTCGTCATCAGATATAAATTCACTATAGCGAATCTTGATATCACCGTTGGAGTAGGACTTAAAAGTAAATGGCTTCATAGTCTTGTGTTGTGTGAAGACAAATTTAATCAAAAACTCAAATAGGTAGAACCCCCTCACCTATTTCGCTTGCAAATGTAAAAATAACACTTACCTTTGTGTTGTAATGCTTAATAATGGAGGCGCTATGAAAGTCATATCCTTTCTCTCCGCAAAAGGCGGAACTGGAAAAACAACCTTCAACATGCTCCTGGCATCCTACCTCAGGTATGCCAAAGGTAAACGCGTAATAGCCATCGACTTCGATGCCCCTGAAAACAACCTATCGGCAACACGTGAACGCGAAGTAGATGCAATGCAGGAAAAGAACCCAGAAGCAGATCTTCACGAGCTCTACACCGTTCGCACCATTCAAGCCACCAGTACGCAAGGAATTCTGAACGCAATCAAAGCGGTTAAGGAACTTAAGGACTATGACTACGTAATCATAGACACCCCCGGCAGCATATCGGACGGAGAAGCAACCATCCACATTCTGGTCTCCGGCATCCTGGACTTTGCCGTCATCCCTACAGATATCGACGGCATGAGCATAGCCTCCAGCTATTCCCTGGGCAATATCTGCCAGGACCTGAAGATTCCCTTCTTCATCTTCTACAACAGAGTAGTGCCACAGGAAAAGAAAAACCTGTACGAAGCCTTCACCGGTATGTTTAACGACGGAGGAATGAAGGTTTCGGCCAACCGTATAAAGAACACCGTTAAACTTAGAAGAGACTCGGACAGCGCAGCCAGCCACCTTCGTAGTAGCATCCACTTCCCCGAAAAGGAAATCAAGGCCTGCGTACCCGAGATTCTCAGCCTGTTCGAGGAGGTGTTAGACAGTTGTGGAACCCAAGATCAGCAACATCATCCCATTTGTGACGCTCCAGCGCATCGTGCTCCCCCAGCGGCTGACCAAGACATCGGCTGAAACTGAAGAAGAAGCCGACGAGAGCAGAAAGCTTGAAAACGTGACTCGGGACTTTGCCATCAATTTGGAACGGGCACGAAAACAGGCAAACGAAATACTAAATAAAAACGCATAAGTGATGAGAGAAAGAGGAGAGAGATATGCGGTTACCGGCATCCTGGGCCTGGCCGTGAGTATCTCGGCATCGGCACAGGATGCCATTTCGTTTTTGAACGAGGCGAACACCCAAATCCGTTCCGCCGGTTCAATCATTTACCAGGTAGTTATTGCAGTGCTCAGTATCGTGGCCATTGTGTCACTGATTACCGTGGGCATCAAGATGTACTCCGGCGACAACGAGAGCGCCCAGAAGGCCCTCGGGTGGTGCGGGGGGATGGTTTTCTGTATCATCGCAGCCCTGGTGCTGAAGAACTTCATCGGGCTATGAGATGCAGGGTTTACCGCAATCTGGACCGGCCCTTCACCCTGCTGGGCGTAAAAGGACGGTATATTCCGGTTGCGCTGATTGGCCTTTTGGCCATCATTCTGACAGCTGTTGTATTGGGTTCTGCCCTGGGAACCTTCGTGGGTTTGGCATCGGCCGCTGCGCTGATAGTAGGCGGATACGTGATTCTTCTGGAAGTTCAGCAGCGTTTTAGTGAGAAAGGGCTGTCCCGGTTTATCTCTGGACAGCGCCTTCCCAAGTTCATCTTAGTACGTTCAAAGGTATGGAAGCGGTAGATGTTCGTTCCAATTTCCCCGTTATGAATGGCGGTGACGGGATAATCCTTTCCAAACGCGGAGATATCTGCGTTGGATGGGAGGTTTTATTACCGTCGGCTTTCCGCTGCAACGAGCAGGCTTATGATACCCTGGTGTCATCGATGGCTTCTGCTATCGGCCTTTTGCCGGACTATACCATTGTCCATAAGCAGGACATATATATGCGGAAGCGCTATGTTTCCGAGCCTGTCCGCGGCTTTCTGGAAGAGGCCTATGAGCGGCACTTTGACGGCCGGGAGTACCTGGACCACAGGTGCTATCTGTGGCTTTCTTTTTCATCCCGAAAGAATGTCCGAGGCGGAAGCTCTGGCATTCTGGGTATGCCCGCCTTGGCCTTGCCTAAGGGTGCCGAAATCGCCCGCGACTTAGCGGCGGCAGAGCAGTTTGCCTCCATCCTGACTGGCAATCCCCTGCTCCGACTTCGTCGCCTGGCCGAAGACGAAATCTTCGGCCATATCCTGCAGGATTATCTGAACTTCACGGACGAAGGTCCGGATGCGCTGAGTGACATCCAGGTGGCGCCGGATTCCATCCGCGTAGGAGATAAGACTGTACTCTGCCATCTGTTTGCCGACCTGGACCAATTGCCCAGTGAGGTGGCTTCCTGCAAGCGTGTGAGTGAGCTTTCTACGGAGAAATCCACCGTATACCTGTCCTATCTGAACGAGATTGGACAGGGCCTGGACTGTGAGCACGTTGTGAACTGGTACTGCGTGAAAGAGCCACTGAAAGACATTCACGGCAGCTTAGACGCAAAGCGTCGGCAGATGCAGAGCATGAGCTCCCGCAATGCCGAGAATAGAAAATACGCCGAAGAGATAAACGATTATCTGGAGACGGCGGCCGTGCAGCAGATGAGCACCGTAAGGTGCCACCTGAACATCCTGTCTTCTGGCTCTACGGATCAGGTTGCCACAGCTATTTCCAAGTTGGGTATCGTTCCGGTAAGGGACATTGCCAACGCTCCGGCGCAGTTCTGGACGTCCATTCCGGGAAACGAATCCGGCCTGGCCTTCACGGAGTATATGACCATGGAGCTGAACTCCGCCCTGTGCTTGAATATCTACGACGGATTCGACGTTGGGATAGTGGACGGTATACTTAAGATGAGTGACCGTATCCGTCTTATTCCCCAACGCTTTGACATTCAGGAGAAGGCGCTGGAAGAGGGTCTGATTGAGAACTACAACGTATTCCTTCTTGGGCCTTCCGGCTCCGGAAAATCCTTCTATATGAACAAGTACCTTCGGGCCAGCTATGTGGCCGGTCAGCATGATTTCCTGATAGACCAGGGACACTCCTATCGGGCGCTATGCCACATTATCCACGAGGAATCCGGCGGGAAGGATGGCAGTTATTATACCTTCGAGAAAGGCAAGCCCATTTCCTTTAACCCGTTCCGGAATGTGAAGCGCTTCAGCAAGGCAGACAGCGAGGCAATGACCTTCCTGTTTACCTTGATGGTAACGCTTTGGAAAAACGGCAAGGTCGATATTTCCTCATCGGCCGAGAAGTACGTACGCGAGAGCATTACCAGCTTCCTACGGCAGTGGGATGGGGATTCCGACCCCATTTTCAATGACTACTTTGAGTATGTCCGGGATGTGTTTGGGGACCTTCTTTCCCGTGAAGATACCGGTAAGGAGTACTTCGACCTGAAGGATTATCTGATTTCCCTGGAGCAGTTTTACACCGGCGGGCCTTACGACTATCTGCTGAACTCCCGCGAGAGCGTTGACATCCTGCACGACCGCTTTGTTGTGTTTGAGATTGACGCCATCAAGGGAGATCCCGTGATTTACCCCATTACCACCTTGGTCATCATGGATGCCTTTATGGAAAAGATGTCGTCCAATTCAGACTTCAAAGTAATGGTGATAGAAGAAGCCTGGAAGGCAATAATGGGAACGCAGATGGCAACGTATATGCTGGAGCTATGGAAGACGGCCCGTAAGCACAGAACGGCGGCCATGGTTGTCACCCAGGAGCTGAACGACATCATTTCCTCCCCTATCATCAAGGACTCCATTGTGGAGAACTCTGGCGTAAAAATCCTGCTGGACCAGAGGAAGTACCTGAACAGATTCGATGAACTGGCCGCAGCGCTATCTCTGTCCGAGGATGACAAGAGCATGATTCTGTCGCTGAACCGGTATCGGCCGGGAATTGGCCGAGAGGTGTTTTTTAACTTGGGCAATAACAAGTCCTTTGTGATGAGGCTGGAGGTGTCTCCGGAGGAAGCCATTGCGTTCTCTTCCCAGAAGAAGGACAAAGAAAGGCTAGCCGCAGCCGTGGAGAAATGCGGCGGAAGTTATGTTAAGGCTATTAAAAAACTGTGCACAAAACGCGTATGAAACGTATAACTATCATATTATCAATATTGTTTATGGTGCTTTGCGCACCACCCGCGCGGGCGCAATTCGCCACTTTTGATGCCTCTAACCTGGCTCAGGCGGTACTGTCCTTCCTTCAGGACGGGGACAATATGGTGCTAAATACAGAGCAATTCCTGCAGAACCTGGGCGTTGCCAAAGAACAGCTAGAGTTCCTGCAGGAGGCCGACAAGCGCTATCGAGAAGTCCGCGGAGACATTTACAAGGCTCAGGCGGTAATCCGCATGGCGCAGAATTACGAGCAGATGGCCCGGATGTTTACGGGCTATGTGAACCGGATTAAGACTCTGGACAGTAGCCAGATGAACTACTATCGTGGCCGGTCACTGGTAAATGAAGGTTTCCAGTACCTGCTTTACGCATCCCGGGAAGTGAAACGCGCCAGGGAATATCTGGATAATAAGTCGCAAGTAAGCGAGGAGGAGCGTATGGCTCAACTTGCCGAATGTGACCGGCGCATCAGCCGGGCAAACGCCGTGATGTACACCCACATCAAAGAGTCCTACGAAGAAATGGACCGTGCGATAGCACTTTCCGAGGCGTATGAGAGCCTGGAAGAAGCATTCACCATTAAATACAAATAGCCATGGCAGCATACCGACTCAACTATCCGGAAATGCTTCAGCAGATAAAGCTTTCCCTTTTCACCGGTGACCACAGCGGCATTTATTCCCTGTGCTGCGCCGTGGCGTGCATCGCGTGCAGCTTTGCCCTGATTACCTGGTACAACAAGATGATGAATGACCCCTATGGCAGGCTTGATGTTCGTGCCATTATCCGCGCAGTTCTCGTCCTCTTCCTTACCTGTAATTTCTATACATTTGTGCTGGTTCCATTTGACCACATTACTTATCTGGTAACGCGGGGTCTTTCAGCCAGCGTTGATGAGCATCATGGCGAAGCCTACGACTGGAAAGATATCATCCGCCAGGTTGAAGAATCTCGTGGCGGTGAGGAATCCTTCCTGACTCAGTTCATCAAAGATATGGACAAGGAGGCTACGGAGACATCGGCCGATGGCACCAATCTGAGCTTCAGCTCTTCCTCCGTGCTGGAATCCGAGGCGGAAACCGCCATCGAGCAGCCGAAGAAAACGCCTCTTGACCGGAAGATTTGGCTGACGCTGAAAGACTTCGTAAGCGCCAGGATGGCTATGCCGGTCGCCGCTCTAGGAAGCGTTTTGGCCGGAGTTGTGTCGGCCCTTGTGAAGATTGTGCAGTGGATCCTTCTGGCCGTAAGCAGCGTGTTCTTGATGATACTGGGCCTCATCGGCCCGTTTGTGTTTGCCATCTCACTGATTCCTGGATTTGAAGGGAATATCAGTGCGTGGATTGGCCGATATATCCAGATATCGTTCTGGTGCCCTATTGCTGCCCTCATTGACTACGTGAACTACAAACTGACAGGAGCTATGTGCGTGGCGCTTTTCAATGCGCCCATAGTGGCCAAGAGCGCATATACGACGCACCTGATTCTACTGGAGATTGTTATGCTTATCTGCCTGGTCTCCGTGCCACAGCTAGCCGCTTGGGTTGTTGCCAGCGCCGGAGCTTCCGAAGTGAGTGGCAACGTAATGAGCGCTGCCAAGAAAGCCGCATCCATAGCCGTTAAAAAGCATTGATTATGAACAAGATTCTATCCATTACAAAAGACATAGAGAAGAGCTTCAAGCGGCTCTCTCTGATGACCATAGTGGCCGTGGGCGGCTCGCTGCTGTTTGCCCTGGTGGTAGGCACTTCGGCCCTGTCGTTTGCCGAAAAACAACGCCAGAAGATATACGTGCTGGACCAGGGCAAGAGCCTCTTGCTGGCCTTGCAGACGGATGCCATCCTGAGTAAGGATGTGGAAATCCGGGACCACGTGACCCGCTTCCACGAGCTGATGTTCACGCTAAGTCCCCAGAAGCAGACCATCCAGGAGAATCTGGACCGGGCCTTCAACCTGGCCGATCGGAGCGCCTTCGAGTACTCGCAGGACCTGGCCGAGAAGGGATACTACGCCCGTCTGGTATCGGCCAACATCAGCCAGCAGATGATTGTTGACTCGGTGAAGTTCGTGAGCAATTCCTACCCTTATCAAGTGCGCACGTACGCGCGTCAGTATGTGGTAAGGGAAAGCACGGTGAGCCAGTATTCCTTCGTAAGCACCTGCCAGCTGATTAACGCCGGCCGCTCTGATGTGAACCCGCACGGGCTCATCATCGAGAAGTTCAAAGTGATCAAGAATGACCTTTTAGAAACGCGCAAACGATGAAGAAAGAGATTCAGAACAATTCGCCGTGGGTGAAGTACGGGATGTACACAGCCATTGGCATTTCGGTGGCGTTTGCCATCTGGTATTTGTATAGAGCGATAACCTTATTGACTTGAAGATATGGAACAGGACAACAAGAAAATGATATGGATGTTTGCAGCCCTCTGCGTGGCGGTAGTAGGACTGATGATTTACCTGATACTTACGCAGTTCGGCGGTTCATCGAAACCTGCGCAGGAAGAGAGTGTTGTAGCTACCCTGCCGGACGGAGAGGTGCGGCAGATGGCCGGTTCCAAGAGCGAGGCCTTTCGCGGAAGCATCTCCACGGATGCCTATTTCGATATGCTGGACGCCGAGGTTTCGGCCGATGAAGACGTGTCGCTGGTATCAGATTCGTTGAAGGCGAAACGGCCTGCAGCTCCGGCTCCTGCGCCCTCCGGTTCGGCCGTGGAGCGGGTGTTCGGTGCTCCGGACTCCCCTGCTCCCTCCGAGGCTCCCCGGCGTTCTTCTGGCGGCGGTTCTTCGGCCCGGCCGATGAGTTCCCAGGAACGGTTGGAATACGACCGACAGCGTGCCGAGATGGTAAGGGATGTGCTTACCGGAGGCCAGGAGGAGACGACACCGGCTGCCGAAGAATCCCCTGCCCCCCAGTCCATCGACCTTTCGGCCGTAGGCTCCTCGGATGGGATTATCTCTTCTCTGGACGATGACTTTGAGGATGCCGCCGTGCAGTATGAAGGCTCCAAGAGGCCCTTCCGCTGTATGTTCGTGCGGGACCAGAAGCTCACCAGCGGCCAGCGCATTACTCTGCGCCTACTGGAAGACTATAACCAGGACGGCGTTAGGATACCGGCCAATACACACCTTGCTGCCATCTGCAAAATCGGCGACCGGCTGGAGCTGCAGGTGCGTTCTCTTGAGATGAACGGCCGCATCATCCCGCTTGCGTTGGACGCTTACGACACCGACGGCCTGCAGGGCATCTATTGCCCGGAGACTTCGGCCGGAAAGAACGCCAAGAAAGCCTCCGACGATGCCATCTCAACTGCCGGGCAGACCTTCGGTGGCCTGGTGGGAGACATCGCTTCCACGGTTATCCGTACCGGCGCTTCCATCGCCAAATCGGCCAGCGGCGAACTGTCCGTGAGCGTTGTGAGCGGCTATGAGTTTTACCTTGTCAAATCCGAAAGAAAATGAAAGCACAAACCTTCTTTTTCATCGCTGTGCTCGGGTGTTTTCTCGGGGCCTTCTCGGCGCGTGCCCAGGCCCCGGACACCCTTTTTATCTCCACTACGCAGGTGGTTCACTTGCGCTTTGGGAGCGAGCTGAAGTACGTGAATCTGGGCAACAAGGCCATTGTAGCCAAGATTGTGGACGGCAGCAAGGACTATGTTGCCGTCAAGGCGCGGGAGCCTTTTGACATCTGCACTTCGATGAGCTGTCTGGAGAGCACCGGCGCTATGCATACCTTCCTGGTGGCCTACCGGGAAAGCCCTGCGCGGCTGGACATCGACACCCGCCTTCCCGTCCGCACCGGCGTTTCCCCGGAGGTATCGGCCGCCGCTCCGGCGGACACCTCTTCTTTTTCACCCCAATCTTTTGCAGACTATACCGCTATGAAACAGGAACTATACCATCTGGGCACAAAGGGATACGGGATAGAAATCCTGTGCGAGAATATCTTCTACAAGGACGACGTCCTGTTCCTGCTGATATCCCTTCATAATTCTTCCTCCGTGAGCTATGCGCTGGCATCGCCCCGCTTTGCCGTGGAAAGCAAGAAACGCACGAAGCGCGGGCTCCAGTACGAGAAAGCCGTCTTCCCCAAGCAGAGCTACGGGCTGGGAACCGTCCCGCCCGACGGCGTGGGGAAATTGGTATTCACCCTGGACAAATTGTCCCTCACCCGCGGGCAGGTGTTCCGCGTGTACTTCTATGAGAATGGCGGGAGCAGGAACTTCACCATGACCCTTGGGATGAAGGATGTGAATGAGGCGAGGAGGATGTGATTTTTCGGCAGATAGTGAGAATAGTTTTTTTCGTAGCATTTGCATGGTAGGTACATTTGGAAAAGTAATTCCAAGTACCTACCTTTGCACTCGCTAGCGCAAAAGCGCGTTTTTCTTTGACAAGTTGATTTTAGGCCACTCAGGCAACTGAGGTAGCTGTTTCGGGACACAATCCGTACATTCTTTTTATTTGGCTATCAAACAGATAGCATTCCGCCCGTCCGAAACATTTTTATCTGGGAGCAGCACGGTGCCGCTTCCGCAAACCCTAAAACCAACAACCTATGAAAAACGAAAACACCAGCGCCAGCAACACCCTTACCCCTAACCAGGTAAAGACCCAGGTATTCGCCAGCATCGATGCGGCGGAGAAGGCCATTGCGTCCTACAACCGCAGGTGCGGTAACAGGCTCTCCAAGGAGACCTGTGAAGATCTTGCCGTGGATGCATGCATGCAGGCCTGCGAGAAGTTCCACACCTATGACCCGCAGAAGGCGTCGGTCAGGACCTGGCTGGGACAGATAGCCCATAACCTGGCATTCAACACCTTGTCCAGAGAACTGAAAAAGGTTTCGCTGGACTTTGACCGCGTGCATGACGTGGAAGAGGATGAGGAAGGAGGTGCCGGTGCTTCCCACCTCTGCCAGGAAGAGCGCGACCAGATCCTGCTGGACGAGTGGGACGCCTGCGAAGAGGTCCTGGCGTTCGAAGCCCGGCGGAAGAGCCGCCTCCAGAAGGAGTGCTACTACAAAGCACTCGCTTCGCTTGGAGACAAGGACCAGGTCCTCATCTACATGCGGGTGGAACAGCACAAAGGCGGAGAGGAAATGGCGGAGGAACTGGGGATGACGCACGGCGCCCTCAGGGTTGCCTTCAGCCGCGCGCTGAGGGCATTCAAGCAGGCGCTGGAGCTGCGGCACTTCAAGGATGTAGATGAGCACACGTCTCTCTACTTCTGGGAGGAAAGCAGCTCAGGACCGGAAGATGAAAATGCGTTTTGGGAAGGCCGTTCGGAAACGAACGGCTAATTTTTTGCCCATAACGTAGCCATATACAGTAACGGCGGGATGCCCACACCAGCATCCCACCGTTACCATAATCTCAGGCGCAAACGTTAGTTGCGCTCGTTAGCCGGGCAGCCGACATTCGGGCAGCGGTCACAGGTCCACCCTTCGCCGCAACCTCCCCAGTGGGAGATGCCGATGCATTCGAAGCCCTTGGTCTGAATCTTTGCGCCTTTTTGCTGTTTTTCCTTTTTCATCTTTTCCTCTGTTTTTTAGTTACACTTGCTTATACTAAGGTTCCTGCAGAATGTTACAGGTTTCTTCTAAAAACCGATCCGGTTTCTCTTGGGGGCGTGGAACAGGGTCTCGTTGTCGCACATCTTATGGATGGCTTCTATGGAAGGATTCTGCCCTTCAAGGATGTACTCGACGGCGCATTTCCGGGAGATGTTTTCAATCTGTCCGCCAGAAAGTGTGTACTGCGCGGCCAGGGATTCTGAATCACCGGCAGAAAGAAACGGCATCATAGATTCCCAGATTCTGGCCCGGACCGAAGGTTCCGGGACGGTGAACTCCACCTTGTAAAGGAAGCGACGTTCGAAAGCCGGATCCAGGTTCTCCGTCAGGTTGGTAGTCGCGATAAGGATACCTTCCATTTTTTCCATTTCCTGCAGGATAATGTTCTGGATGGTGTTGTTCATCTTGTCAACGGAACGTTCTGCCTGCTTGGCCCGGATTCCGAAAATACCATCGGCCTCATTGAACAGAAGGATTGGAGCCTTTGCGCTATGCTTGATGAGCCACTGGTAGTACTTGAACACAGAGCGCACAGTTTTTTCACTCTCTCCCACCCATTTGCTCTTCAGCCGGCTGATATCTATCTGCAGGATATCACGCCCGCTTTGTTTGGCCAGCTGATACACGGTTTCTGTCTTTCCTGTACCGGGGGCTCCGTAGAAGATGCAATTGAAGCCTTTACGCATGGAGACTGCTTCCAAACGTGACTGGATTTCTTTGAAGTGTGCGTCCTCCAGGATGTCTGTCAGGCGGCTCACTTGGGAGAAAACTTCGCTGTTGTAGTACAGTTCACGGGCTGAAATGGACTCGTGGCTGACCAGGTCCGGGCACTGTTTCCTGGTATCCAGCTCTATGTCAAGATCCGCGAAGAAAGCATCCTTGGCTTCATCAGAAAGGGCAAGAATGTTCGTGTCTGCCATTCCCTCATTGATTCCAAATTCAATAAGGCCCTTCTGCTGGGTAGGCATCCGCTTGTTTTTGATGGCGCTGTACGTGGCGTGCAAATCTGCCATTACTCCCATATAGCCCAGCAGCTGATCCATATGGATGCTGTCGTTCCCCTGATTCACATAGTTACTGCATAGCACCATGAAAATAATGTAATCCAACTTGTTCCCAGGATTAACGTCATATTTGTCCAGCGCCTTACAAAACGCTAGCTGCGGATTGCTGTCCACCAGCTCCTTCAGACCGTTCTTCAGCGTTTCGGCCTTCATGCGGTCCCGGTCATGTTCAATGAGCATATTACCAAGGTAGTTGAAGAACTGTTCCGCGGACAGATTATCAATAGGCTCTTCAACAAAGACCTCATCATTTTTGATTGCTTCAATGACGCCATCGTTGACCGTATACCCGTTGGACTCGGAATACGGAGTAATGGAAGTAACCTGGCGTACCAGCCGGCGCCGGATCAATTCGTCCAGCTCATGGCTGTAATCCAGGAATTCAATATTTGTACAGCCCAGCATATTGCAGATCTGCTTGGCGGTTGTGCCGGAATGCGAGAAGGAGGACTCCAGGATGCAGGCCACTAGTATGCTCTGTACCGGCGAAGTGCGCAAAATGGAGTGGATATAGTCAAAGTCCTCCTTATATTGAGGGGAACGGCTGACAGCAACGCCATTATCTTTAACGGCTTTCAGGATTCGTGCGAGGCGGGCAGTGCAGTTGGTCTTATTCGTCATTAGGTCGTTTCTTCTGGTTTACGTGGCCGCATTTGTGGTCACACCTTCATTATACAAATCACGCGTAGGATGTTACAGCCTTGCCATTACTTTTTTTTTCTTCAACCCGTGTAACATTTGCAGCGCATGTCAGTATAAGCCCACAGAGATCACGATGATCTCCGGCTTAGACGTAATTCGCATTTTAAAAAATTGCTTTGCACCGAAACTTTGATTATTTTTGGTTGAATCAAAATGAACACTGTATACAATATGGAAACTAAGATGACGAGGCTATCAACCCTCATGAAGAGGTATGATATTGACCTTAAAACTATTTGCTCTATTATTACAGGGCTCGGATACGATGTTAAGGAAACGCCTTTCTCGGTGATTCCTAATGAGTTGATTTCTCAAATCGATAATGAACT
>Ga0265298_10002492_pt1 | contig 25489 bp, 17 predicted proteins | sample AusTroGonzalo_MG_3_FD_193486 | JGI IMG/M metagenome (GOLD analysis project Ga0265298, IMG submission 193486) | Bovine rumen microbial communities from tropical cattle in Woodstock, Queensland, Australia - Gonzalo_01 | ecosystem: Host-associated > Mammals > Digestive system > Stomach > Rumen ...
TACTCTTTACACTTGGAGTGATCATCCTTTTTTCCGGCTTCGCTTATTCCCAAAATGGTACCATTAAGGGAGTAATTACGGACCAGACCGGAGAGCCATTAGCGTACACCAACGTCTATTTGAAAGTGGACGACAAGGTGGTCAACTATGCGATGTCTGACGCAAAAGGAGAGTATCAGTTGTTTGGTATCCAGCCAGGCACATACGACATTGAGGCGAACGCTGAAATGACGTGTAAGAAAACCATGAAGAAGACAGGTCTGGTGGTGAAAACCGACCAAGTCCAATTCGTGGATTTCAAAATTAACTGCGCCACTGACTTGGATGTTGTGGAAGTCGTATGGGAACCACCTGTGTTCGACGCAGATAACACTTCATCTACCACTCGTTTGAGCGGTGATGCTGTTCGTAAGACCCCTGGTCGTTCTATTACCGCGGCCTTGTCCAATTTGGAAGGTGTATCCAGTGTCGACGGTTCAATGACCGCCGTTCGTGGTAACCGCTCCGATGGTCAGCAGATGATTGTGGATGGTGTGAGAATGAGAGGTAATGCCAGTGTGGCTATGAGTACCGTTGAAGAAGCCCAGTTGATCCAGGGTGGTATCCCCGCTGAGTTGGGTGATGGTACGAGCTTTACTGTGATTACCACGAAACCCGCTTCAAAGGATTTCCACGGTTCAGTTGAGTTGCGCGGTTCATTGGAGGGTTACAACAACTTCTTGGCCGCTGCCTCTTTGACAGGACCTATCTTGAAGGGTAAGAAAAGAGACGACCCCGCCCGTATCGGTTTCCTCATCAGTGGTGAGGTAGAGTATGTTAAGGATGGTTACCCCGCTGGTAAGGGTAGCTGGAAGAAACCCGGTACATGGCGCGCCACTCCTGAAACTATCCTCAGCATTTCCGAGGCTCCTATACGTTATCCCCAAGGTTCAATCGGTGTTACTAAACTGGAGTCTGAATATTTGGGATCTGATGCTTTTGTGAAACAAAGAGTACGTGACCATGCCAGTTATTGGAATTACCTGGCTCAGGGCAAGATTGAATTTTTGTTCGGTAAAACTAACAATATCCGTCTTTCTTTCAATGGTTCGTATGAATACTACAAGGGTAGAAGCTGGTCCACTACAAGAGCTTTGTTCAATGCTCAGAACAACCCTGAATCCATTTCCAATACTACCCGTGTGAGTGCTCGATTGAATCACAGAGTTTACACCGATACCACAGGTAATGGTGTTCTGAAAAATGTGATGTATGACATCAATGTCAACTTCACTCGCTATAATTCTATTACCCAGGACGCTACTCATAGAGCTAATTGGTTCAACTACGGTTATATCGGACGCTTCAAATCACATTTCGCTGAAAAATATTCCGATGCTGAAAGTTCTTACTTAGATCCTCAGACTGGTATTACATATTATGGTAATATATATAGAATGAATAACCGTCTGGATACCCTCCTCACCTTCGAGTCAGGTAATGTCAACCCCGGTTTGATATTCTATACCCAGAACTTCTATGACCAGTTCTCTCCCGCTTACATCGCTTCTGTTTTCGGTCCCGAGCAGCCATACGATGAAAATTTGTATTCAACGTTTGGCGCACTGCTGAATGGCCAGGGTCCGTCATCCCCTTATAGTTTGTATGCTTCACCTAGTGTTCCTTACACGGGTTACAGCAAATCACAGCAAGATGTGTTTGGTTTGAAAGCCAGCGTTTCCATGAACGTGGCCAACCACGAGTTGAAGTTCGGTTTCGAATTCGAAAAGATTATTTCACGTAGCTATTCAGTATCTCCTTTCGGAATCTGGACTTTGATGAGAAACAAGGCTAATCAGCACAATAATGAAATCGATATTACTCACCCTGTTTATCTGGATGCTATTATGCCTTCTTGGTACACTGCTGAACAAAGACAGAACTTCATCAACGAACATAGCATTGATTTCAATGGCTATGATGGAGATATCTATATTTGGTTTGACCGTGCCCTTGGTGATGTTGCCGCAGGCAGCTTCGCTCAGAATATCCGTAATAAACTGGGCATGGACATGAGAGAATGGGTTGACGTAGATGATATTACTCCCAGCCAGTACGTCGCAATGGGCGGCCTCTCCCTCTTCTCGGCCGAAGAATTGGTGGTGGGTACCGGTCATGGCGGTATCGTTTCTTACATGGGTTACGATGGCTTGGGTAAGAAATACAGAGGTGGTGCTTCCATTAGGGACTTCTTTACCAAGAAAGACGGCAAGAGAACCTATGAGATTGGCGCATACGAACCGACCTATATGGCATTCTATTTGCAGGATAAGTTCTCCATCAACAGCTTGCTCTTCAGCGTGGGTGTGCGTGTTGACTACTTTGATGCCAATCAGGATGTGCTGAAAGATCCTTACTTGTTCCGCGACGCTTATACCGTTAAGGAAATGAAAGCATTGAACTTCGGCAAGGAGACTTTGTTGGAAGGTGCTGGCGACAATTGGTATGTATATGTTAACCAGAGAAGTTATTATAACGCTAATCTGAATCCTGATAACTTTGATGTCACTGTAATCGGTTACCGTGATGGTGACTACTGGTACGATGCTCAGGGTGACTTGGTTACTGACCCCGAAACCGATTTGTCATTGAATACAGCGGGTCCTATCCTGAAGAATAAATTGGATGAGACAGATGTGACCAAGGTTGAGGCTGACGCATTCGGTAGCTATGCTCCCAACTGGTCAGTGATGCCGCGTATCTCTTTCTCCTTCCCTGTGTCAGACAACTCTTTGTTCTATGCTCACTATAATATTGTGACCTCTCGTCCTACTAACTTGAGCATCAATCCTATTACTTATATGTTTATTGAGGATTATGCTACCAGCTTGATCAACAACCCGGCTTTAAAACCTCAGAGAAGCGTTGACTATGAAATCGGTTTCCGTCAGAAAATTGGTGAGAAGTCAGCTATCAGTATCGCTGCTTACTATTCAGAGAAACGTGACATGATTCAGTCATACCGTTTCACGGGTGCATATCCAAGCACATACTACTCTTATAGAAATATGGACTTCGGTACTGTTCAGGGCTTTACTTTGAGCTACGAATTGAGAAGAATCAAAAATATTTCTTTCCGTGCTAACTATACTTTGCAGTTTGCAAAAGGTACCGGTTCTTCAGCAAGTTCAAACGCTGCCATCATCGCTTCCGGTCAGCCGAACTTGAGAACTTTGGTGAACTTGTCATTTGACCAGCGTCATAGAGTTGGTGCTAACATTGACTATCGTTTTGACAGTGGTGTGGATTATAATGGTCCTATCACCAGAAAACAGAAAAAAGGCACCAATACGGTTAAGGAAATCAGATGGTTTGAGAATGCAGGTATTACCCTTCTGTTCTCTGCTGCATCTGGTATGCCGTACAGCCGTTCAAGTACTCCTAACTCAACTTTCGTGTCAGGTACAACTTCACGTTTGAAAGGTACTATCAATGGTTCTCACAGACCTTGGATTTTCCAGTGCGACCTTCGTCTCGACAAGACTTTCATCCTGAATCTGTATGGCAAGAATGCCAAGGATAAAGATGGTAATTCAAAGGGTGTGAAACCTGGTTATCTGACTGTTTACTTGGACATCCAGAATTTGTTCAACTTCAAGAATATTCTCTATGTGTATGACTACACCGGTAACCCGGATGATGATGGTTTCTTGTCAGCTGCCGCTTATAGATCTATCGTTGAGTCCCAGACCGACCGTAGCTCATTCATCAACTACTATAATATGATTATGCAGGATCCTTACAACTATAGCCAGCCTACCCGCGTGAGCTTGGGCGTTCAATTCGGATTCTAATATTTATTCCAACAGTTTGATAATAATAAAAATAAATAATCATGAAGAATACAATTAAAAGTTTATTTTTAGTAGCCCTTGTGCTTCTGTCCGCAGTTGGAAGCGTTCGAGCTGAGAGATGGGTTGGGGAGACGAAGAAACGGACTCAACAGGCTAAGGCGGGGTCTGCTAAGTGCTTGTCTGCTACCAACTCGAATGAGTTGACTATCAACAATGTCCGTGCGTATATCGAGACTAATGGTACAATGTGGAACAAGGAGCTTGCCGAATATGAGGTTCCGAAAGGTTCAGGTAAGAGTTCTATGTTCGCCGCAGCTTTGTGGATTGGTGGTATGGATGATAACAACCAGTTGAAATTGGCTGCCGTCCGTTTCCGCCAGGTGGGTGATGACTACTGGACCGGTCCTCTGTCAGTGGACGGTTTGGCTCAGATTGCCCAGGAAGACTGTGCCGCTTGGGACAAAATGTTCAAGATGACCCGTGCTGAGGTGGATGAACATATCAACACCTACAACACCCACAATCATTCTGTTCCGAATCCTTCATTGGCTATCAGAAACTGGCCTGCCCATGGTGACTATGACAACAAGTTGCAGTCTTTCTATTTGGCTCCTTTTAAGGATGTGAATGGAAACTACGAATATGACCCCGAAAATGGTGACTATCCGTACTATGATATCGACAATGATCTTTGCCCTTGGACGGAAGCCAACAAGGCACGAGCTGCTCATGGTCTGCTACCTATTCCTTACGAACAGTCTCGCGTCGCTGAATTCCCGACTTATGCCAATTCTATCGGTATCGATGGTATGGTTTATGCCGACCATGTGCTGAAAGGCGATGAGACCTTGTTCTGGATTTTCAATGATAAGGGTAATGCTCATACCGAAACTGGTGGTGCTTCCATTGGTTTGGAAATTCGTGCTCAGGCCTTTGCTTTCCAGACCAACGATGACTTGAACAATATGACTTTCTATTCTTACGAAATCATCAACCGTTCAACTACCAACTTGAACCAGACGTTCTTCTCACAGTGGGTTGACCCCGACTTGGGTTATTCTCATGATGACTATGTCGGTTGCGATGTGGCCCGTGGTTTGGGTTATTGCTACAATGGTTCCGCTACTGACGGTTCAGGTTTGGCTCAGCATTATGGCTCCAATCCTCCTGCTGTTGGTGTTGACTTTTTCCAGGGCCCTTATATCGATGCCGATTATATGGTGGACGATTCAACGGGTGAAAGAATCGGTCGTGACAATCCTAAATTTGATTTGAATCAGGCAGGTGTTGTGGGTACAGTGGCTAACAAACTATACTGCGACCAATTTTTGAAAAGTGCGTACACAAATGACCAGTTCGCTATCAATGGTGTGAACTTTGGTGATAGTATTGCCAATAATGAACGTTTCGGTATGAGACGTTTCGTATTCCACAATAACGACAACACTAGCCGTGGCGACCCAAGCAAGGCTACAGAATACTATCAGATGTTGAAAGGTATCTGGAAAGATGGTCAGCGTATGGTTTATGGTGCAATGGCTCATCCACAGTACGGTGGAGTTTTGGGACCTGAATGTGACTTTATGTTCCCGGGTACCAGCGACCCATGTAACTGGGGTATCGAAGATCCTGCTCAGCGCGATGTGTTCAATTATCAGAACTATGGTGGACCCCGTGGTTGGGTAGAAGAGACTGTTGCTGGTAACCAGCCGGGCGATAGACGTTTCATGCAGTCTGCAGGTCCTTTCACCCTGCGTCGTGGTGCTGTGAACTATATTACTGTTGGTATTCCATGGGCACGTTCGTATTCAGGTGGTGCATGGCAGTCAGTGGAATTGCTGAAAATTGCCGATGACAAGTGCCAGGCTTTGTTCGAAAACTGCTTCAAAGTTTTGGATGGTCCTGATGCTCCCGATGTTACTATCAAGGAATACGAGAACGAGCTGATTATCTATTTGACTAATGATAGAGATGACTCTAACAATAAAGATGAAAGTTACGCTGAGGTAGATCCTCAAATTAATGAGGGTTATACGACAGACTCAACCTATACCCAAGTGTATATTGATCCTGTTGATGGTCACCTTGATTCTGTAACTGCTACTACGTCTGTTTATAAAACTTATCCGGAAGGTAGTAACAAATATTATTTCGAAGGTTATCAGATTTACCAGGTATCAGGCAAGGATGTCAGCGTATCTGATATCGGTAATATGGATAAGGTTCGTCTGATTGCCCAGTGCGATATCGTGAACTATCGTGCAGATGGTACCGCCATCGGCCAGTTGATTAACTGGGAGTTTGACCAGAACTTGAATACCAATGTAGCTGTGGAGAAAGTAAATGGTGCCAATTCCGGTATCCAGAGAACCTTCAGAGTGACGGAAGATAAGTTTGCAACAGGAACAAATAACACCTTGGTGAACCATAAGACTTATTATTTCATGGTTATTGCATACGCTTATAATGAATATGCTCCGTTCTCAATTGACGAGCAGGTGACCGATGGTTTGAAAGGTCAGAAGACCCCGTACTTGGCTGGTCGTAGAAACATTAAGGTGTATTCAGCAATTCCGCATAGCCCGAAAGCAACGGGTGTTGATGTGAACAAGTTGTGCGCATACGGTACCCAACCCCAGATTACTCGACTGGAAGGTCAGGGTAACGGTGGTTTCGTATTGGAACTCGATGATGCAAGTAAAGAAAGAATTTTGAAGGGTGGTAACAATGGTGATTTTTCAGCTGGTAGTGTGACATATAAGAACAATTTTGGTCCTATCGACGTCAGAGTCATTGATCCTCTGCAGGTTAAACCTTTAGATTATGAAGTCAGATTTGTTCAGAATGGAGAAGAAGTAAATAATGACACAAGATGGGTGTTGAGTGTTACAGGTGTGGATGGTGTTAATTTCTCTTCAAAAGAAGAATTGTATGCTTATTTGAAAGATACATTCAATATTACAAAGCCAGTTGACACTTCAAACTTCAGTATTAATGTTGCTACTGAACAGCTGTTCATGGAATTAGGTTTGTCTGTCGCTATTAACAACAAACCGTTTGAGATTCATGACGATAGCCAGTTGCGTTGGCTGGAGCAGGCAAATGATGGCGTGCTGTCTTCAGGCGCTATGCTTATGGGTGGTCAGGTAACGTTCCTGCAATCCTCTCTTTCATTCCAGAATTCTTCATCACCTTGGCTCTTCGGTCAGGTGGATATCGAAGGTGAGTATCCGAGCAACTGGATTCGTTCGGGTAAACAGGCCTCTGGTAACTGGGAGCAATGGTCTTCTCAGGATGGTGCCGAGGATGAATACATGAAGTGGAGAAATGAAGACGCCTGTGAAATTTACCCGCCTAATGGTGATGAATCACCGTACACAACCCAGTGTATGAGAGCTTTCAGAGATCCTATTTCACAGTACGAAGCTATCGTTTATGGAACTTGGGCTCCGTATGTGATATCTTCCCCCTACTCAGGTGGTGTGAAAGCTGGTTTCATTGTACCCGATACTGTTTTTTATGCAGCAGGTACTGGTTGTCCTACTCCGCGTTACTATGATTTCGCTGAATTACTGAAGCAGAAAGAATATACGAGAGGTGATTTGTGGCCGCATTACGATGATGGTAGATCCGCTACGCAGCATGCGTCTGTAAATCACGCGCAGTGGTCTTTGGGTCACAACATGACCATGACCAACCTTTATTCAGTGGATGTTGTGTTCACGTCCGATAAGAATCTGTGGACTCGCTGTCTTGTGCTTGAATCCGGTTCCACAGCTACAGGATACGTTCCTACAGAATACGGCGATAATGTTCGTCATGAACCTAAAAAGGCTCCGTCTGTGGATAAAAACGGTAATCCCGATAACTCAGGTACAACAGGTTTTGGTTGGTTCCCAGGATATGCTATCAATGTTGAAACTGGCGAGCGTTTGAACGTAATGTTTGCTGAAAACTCGCTGGATACTCTCAGCAATGGTAACGATATGATTTTCAACCCGACCAACATATATGCATCGTATGTTGATTCGGAAACTGGCGAAATGGTAATCTTGACCGAGTCTGAATATAGAACCATGTGGGACAACTATGCTATCCTTGACCAAGGTGGTGTTGATGACCAACATGCTATCTGCAAAATGCCTGAGCCTTCATTTGGTGGCAGACATTATCTGTACATCTGCAATAGCGCTGGTTCAACAGCTCCTATCCAGTACGAAGACAGATTCGCAAAACGTAATTATAATGATGACGACCAAATGCGTGCCGGTGCTGGTACTGTGAATGCTGCAGGTACTCATACCTCTTATCAGCATGGTGGTCTGATTAGAAATCTGTCTGATAACGACAATCCAGTTGTTAGTCCTACTGGCGCAACATATAACTACTATGAATGTGGTCCGTATGATGAGGGTGAATGGTTGGCAGCAAAATTCTCCTCATTCACAAGTGACACATCTTTGAATCGTCCTCAGAGAAAAGCTGTGAAAATGCAGTTGTTCAACAATGTGATGTGGACTACTATTCCTATGCCGACTAAGGAATATGAAGATCAGTGGTTGCAACCTGGCAACGATGCCACCGTTAAGATTCGTGTAAGTCGTCCGTATATGAGATACAGATCCCGTTGGTATAGTGATGATCAGAGAATGGCTTATGAGGCTGCCCATGGTCCTATTGAAAATGGTGGTTTCCCGTTGTATGCATTCTCAACAGCAGATTTGGCACCAGTTATCAATACTACGACCGAATATCACGATGAGATGCTGGCGGATATCAATATTGTGCCGAATCCCTACTATGGATTCTCCAAGTATGAATCCACAGCTCTTGAAACATACGTGAAGATTGTGAACCTGCCCGCACCTTGCGACGTCTCTATTTATTCTTCCAATGGTGTCTTGATTCGTACATTGAGCAAGAAGGCATCAGAAAATGCGACAACCTATATTGATTGGGATTTGAAGAACCATGCCGGCATTCCCGTAGCAGGTGGTGTGTACATCATCCATGTGAAAGCTCCTGGTGTTGGTGAGAGAACCCTGAGATTCTTCTGCGCTATGCGTCCAACCGACTTAAATGCATTCTAAAACGTTTTTTGAGAATATTAAAAAAGTATGACTATGAATAAAGTATATAAAACATTTATCATTTGCGCAGCTATAGGTCTCCTTTCCTTCGCTGGACAGTCGTTCGCAGGTAACAGAGACCGTTCAGGACAGGCTGGTGCAGCCAGCTTGTTGATCGATCCCTGGGCAAGAACAAACGGTTGGGGTAATGCAGGTGTGGCCGAAATCCGTGGCATGGAATCAGTGTATTCCAATATTGCGGGTATGGCCTTTGTGAAAAAAACTGAAATCGGTTTCTCAAGAACCCAGTACCTGACAGGGTCCAATTGCGGTATTAACATTAACTCTATTGGCATTAGCCAGGCTTTGTACAGAAAAGACAAAGCTACCGGTCAGAGAAAAAATCTGGGTGTAATCGGTATTTCTGTCTTCATGATGAACTTTGGTGATATTCCTATCACTACGGTTGATCAGCCGGAAGGACACATGGGTGTGTTCGCTCCGAGATATTTCAATATCGGCATTCATTACGCCAAGTCATTCAACCAGTATATCCATGGTGGTGTGAGCGTGAAGATCGTCAATGAGAGTATCTCTGACTTGAGTGCTACCGGTGTGGCTATCGATGCAGGTGTCCAGTACCTGGCTGGTCCATACGAAAACTTCAAAATCGGTGTGGCCTTGAAGAATATCGGTCTTCCTATCAAGTATAACGGAGACGGTATCATGCAGAGAGCGGTCATCACTGATTCTGAACACGAAATGACACTGGAGACCCGTAGCGCTGAATATGAAATGCCAGCGTTGCTGTCATTGGGTATTTCCTACGACTTTTTGTTCTTCGGTGGAATTTACAAGGATATGGACAAGGAAGAGAGAAGAGACGAAGGTCTTACTCGTGCTGATGCAGACCATCGTTTGACCTTGGCTGGTTCTTTCACCGCAAACTCTTATTCCCGCGATATTTTCTCACTGGGTTTGGAATATGGTTTCAAACAGTACTTCGCGGTGCGTGTCGGCTATAGTTTGGAAAGCTTTGGCGTGGAAAAAAACGACTCTGAGAAACCAAACAAGATCACTGCTATTACGAGTGTGAATCCTGAATCCATCTATTCAGGTCTTTCTTTAGGCTGCTCTGTAGGTATTCCTTTGGTCAAGAAGGAAAAAGGCAATCAAAAACTCGTTCTTGACTATGCTTACAGATTCACCAACAAGTGGAAAGGTAATCATTATGTTAGCTTGAAACTCGCTTTATAATATTTCCTAACACATATTAACGCATAACAAAAGGGGCTTTTAGTTAAGCCTCTTTTATTTGTATAACGAACACAATAATTTTATTATGGATACGATTAAATACTATTCAAAAGAAAGTTTGGAACAACTGAAAGAAGAACTCAAACAGCTGGAAAGTGTGGAAAGACCGAGAATATCTGCCGCTATCGCAGAAGCACGCGATAAAGGGGATTTGTCAGAAAATGCGGAATACGACGCGGCCAAAGAAGCTCAGGGTATGTTGGAACTCAAAATTGCCAAGTTGAAAAATTTGGTGGCAAATGCTCGTATTCTGGATGAGTCTAAGATTGATGTGTCGAAGATATTGATATATTCCAAAGTACAGGTGAAAAACCTGCAGAATAATATGGTGATGTCCTACACTTTGGTGCCTGAATCTGAATCAGATCTGAAATCAGGTAAGATATCGGTGACCTCTCCTATTGCCAAAGCCTTGATAGGCAAACAGAAAGGTGAAACAGTGGAGGTGAAAGTACCAGTGGGTATCATCAAACTTGAAATTATGGACGTAACAAGATAAGTATCATGGAAACTATATTCACAAAAATCATCAAAGGAGAAATCCCTTCTTATAAGGTAGCCGAAAACGACAAGTTTTATTCTTTTTTGGATATCAGTCCCTTGGCAAAGGGCCACACACTGGTTGTCCCGAAGGTGCAAAATGACTATATTTTTGACTTGGATGACCAGACCCTGGCCGATATGATGGTGTTTGCTAAAAAAGTGGCACTTGCCGTGGAAAAGGCATGCCCATGCAAACGAATTGGAGTGGCGGTCATCGGTCTGGATGTGCCACACACCCATATTCATTTGGTACCCATTAACAATGTGGGAGATCTGGATTTCAAGAAAGAACGTGTGAAATTGACAGAAGAGGAATTCAAGAGTACTGCTGCCGCTATTGCCGCTGAATTTAAGAATTAAGAATAAAAAACTAAGAACTAATCTTAACCTTTAACTTTTAGTTCTTAGTTAAAGATACATTTAACTATGGCAACAATTGACGAATTAAAAACTATCGCTGCCCAAGTCCGCAGAGATATTATCAGAATGGTGCATGGCGCCAAATCAGGTCACCCCGGTGGCTCACTCGGCTGTGCGGATTTTTTGACCGCTCTTCATTTTGAATTGATGGAGGTGTCGCCAGAAACTTTTACCCAGGATGGTGCAGGACAAGACATGTTCTTCCTGTCCAATGGACACATTACTCCCGTACTGTACAGCGTGATGGCACGCCGTGGCTATTTCCCAGTGTCCGAGTTGTCCACATTCCGTAAGTTGGGTACACGCTTGCAAGGCCATCCGACTCCCGTGGAGAAAGTTCCGGGAATCCGCATCGCTTCAGGATCGCTGGGACAAGGTTTGTCTGTCTCTATCGGTGCGGCATTGGCAAAAAAGAATAATGGCGACCAGCATGTGGTGTATGCCTTGACGGGTGACGGAGAATTGCAGGAAGGTCAGGTATGGGAGGCGGTGATGTTTGCCGGTGCTAAACAGGTGGATAACCTGATTGCAGTGGTGGACTTCAATGGAAAGCAAATTGACGGTCCCACCGATGAGGTTTGCTCGCTGAAAGAAATTACGGCCAAATTCGAGGCTTTCAATTGGCAGGTGATGCAAATGGATGGCAACAAGATGGAAGAGGTGGTAGAGACGATGAAAAAGGCCAAAAATGCTTTGTTCCATGGCAAGCCTGTAGTGGTAGTGATGAAAACGGAGATGGGAATGGGCGTCGATTTCATGATGGGAACCCATAAATGGCACGGAACGCCTCCTAATGACGAACAGGCCGCTGCAGCTCTGGCTCAACTGCCAGAAACTCTGGGCGATTTCTAAAAATTAAAAACTAAGAACTAAGAATCATGTGGGTCATGACAATTCTTAGTTCTTAATTCTTAGTTTCATGAAAATCGTATATCGCTATATTATCAAAAATTTCCTCGGACCTCTGGTCCTGACTTTCTTTGTGGCCATTTTTATCCTGCTGATGCAGTTCTTGTGGAAGTATGTGGATGACTTGGTGGGAAAGGGCTTGGAGATTCATATTTTGCTGAAGTTCATGTTCTACGCCGCTGGCTCATTGATGAACATGGCGCTTCCACTAGCCATCTTGCTGGCATCGCTGATGACTTTCGGCAATATGGGAGAACGTCTGGAAGTGGTGGCATTGAAATCCGCGGGTATCCCGATCAGCAAGATGATGGCACCGCTGGCTATGGTGGCCGTTCTGCTGACTGTTTTCGCATTCTGGTATGCTGATAGGGTGATTCCGGTGGCGAATTTGAAACTCCGTACACTGATCTATACGGTCCAAGAGCAAAAACCGGCATTGAATATTGAAAGTGGTGTCTTTTACAATGGTTTTGATGATATCACTATTCGTATTGGCCATAAAAAAGCTGATAATTCCACTATTGAGGATGTGCTGATATACGATCATTCCCGTCATCAGGGAAATGTTACCATGACCTATGCCAAGTCTGGAACCATGAAAATGACCGATGACGGTAAAAATCTTATATTTGTATTATACGATGGTTTTTTCTGGGATGAGAGCGCGAATGTGGAAAGTCGTGGTGCATCAAGTCCCTTGAACAGAGCCACATTTAAAGAACAATACAAGCGTTTTGACTTGTCTTCTTTTGAGTTACAGGAAAGCGACGAAGAGTTCTTCTCTTCTTCCCAGCAGGCTATGCCTATGGCTATGCTGGCGGAAAAAATAGATACCTTGAAAGTGCAGGTGGATCGGGCTCAGAAAGAAGTCTCTAAAGGTTTTCTCAATAATTTATACTATTTTACCAATTATGTCCGGGATAAAGAGGTGATGCAGCCTACGATGCCTTTGGATTCATTGAAACCTCTGACTCCTCAGCAGAAGATAGATGCCTACAAATATGCCCGACAAAATGCGGAGGCAGTGGTCAATTCGGCTAAGTTTGCCGAACAGGATGTTTTTTATAGAGAATTGTCAATGCGGTCATACCAGGTGGAGTATCACAGCAAATTCACTTTTTCACTGGCCTGTTTGCTATTTTTCTTTATTGGAGCCCCATTGGGGTCTATCATCCGCAAAGGGGGTATCGGTATTCCGCTGGTAATTACGGTGGCTTTCTTTACGTTCTATTTTATGATTACCGCTTTCGGGAAAAATATGGCTACAACGGGCCAGATGTCGGCTTTCGAAGGAGTGTGGCTGTCCACCTTCGTGCTGATACCAATATGTTTCTTCCTTACTTATAAGGCGACGGTAGATGCCAGTATGATGTCCAGTGAAACTTACGAGAAATTCTTCAAGAAAGTAAAATTAAAAATACAATCAATTATAAACACAAAAAAATAATGAGGGTATTGCAATTGTGTCACAAACCGCCTATGCCCCCTGTTGACGGTGGTTGCATAGCGATTAATAATATCACCCAGGGCCTGCTGAACAGCGGGCATGAGGTGAAATTGTTGTCGCTGGCAACACACAAACACCCCTGCAGGAAAGAAATGTTGCCTGCCGATTATCTCGAGAAAACACGGTTTGAGACGGTATTTGTGGATACGGATGTGAAGGGCTTCGATGCATTGGCCTCACTGTTGAAAGGTAAATCCTATCATGTGTATCGCTTTTATACCAAAGAAATGGTACAAAAGTTGACACAGATATTGCAAAAAGAGACATTTGACATCATTCAGTTGGAGTCTATTTTTGTGGCTCCATATATTTCTGTAATAAGAAAATATTCAAAGGCGAAGATTGTGTTGCGCTTGCATAATGTGGAACATATTATTTGGGAACGTATCGCGCGGAATCACTATTCATGGTTCAAGAAGTTCATGCTGAAACAGATGAATCGTCAATTGAAACGCTATGAGTGTTCTTTGATGAACAAGGTGGATGGATATGTGGCCATTTCAGATGTGGATTATCAGTTTTTCCATGAACTGTCACCAGCTACTCCAGGTACGGTGATTCCTTTCGCATTGGATATGGATAATTATGAGACGGAAGACGAATATATTCCGTCCGACCAGCCGGAACTGTTTCACTTGGGTAGCATGAACTGGCTGCCGAATGTAGAAGGCTTGGAATGGTTTTTGGAGGATGTTTTCCCTGCCATATTGGAGAAATTTCCGACACTGACTTTTACCATGGCCGGTCGCGGTATTCCGGAAACCCTGCAACGCTATGCCTCCGATCATGTGATTATTGCAGGAGAGGTGGAGAGTGCCAATGAGTTTATGTTGTCCAAAGACATCATGATTGTTCCCCTTCTTTCAGGAAGTGGTATCAGAATTAAAATTATCGAGGGAATGGCGCTGGGGAAAACCATTATCACCACATCAATTGGCGCCGAAGGCTTGAATGTGGAGAACGGCAAGAATATTTTTATCGCGGATACGGCCGAGGAATTTGTGGCGGTGATAGAGAAATGTGTCAGAACGCCTGATATCTGCACTATTATTGGTGAAAATGCTCGCCATTATGTGGCATTGAACCATAACAATGAAGTTGTAACACAAGAGTTGATAGATTTTTATCATGAAATATCTTAGTACTGTCAATTCGCCAGCGGATTTGAAGAAGCTGAAAGTGGAAGAACTCCCACAGTTGTGTGAGGAGCTCAGGGAGTATATTATCTCCGAAACAGCCTCTAATCCAGGACATCTGGGTTCCAGTCTGGGCACAGTGGAGTTGACGGTAGCTATCCACTATGTGTTTGATACTCCGAACGATAAACTGGTGTGGGATGTAGGACACCAGGCATACGCCCATAAGATTATCACTGGGAGAAGAGAGCAATTTCATACTAATCGCAAATATCAGGGAATCAGTGGTTTCCCTGTGATGAAAGAGAGCGAGTATGACGCTTTTGGCACAGGGCATGCCTCCACTTCCATTTCGGCGATATTGGGTATGGCGCAGGCTGCCAAGTTGTCGGGTGACACGGAGCGCAACCATATCGCTGTGATTGGTGATGCTTCCATTGGTGGCGGCATGGCGTTTGAGGCTATCAATGAGGCCGGCATCAGAAATGTGAATATGCTGGTGATCCTGAATGATAACAAGATGGCAATTGATGATAACCGCAGTGCTATGAGCAAGTATTTGCTGCATATCACTTCGTCGCCTTCTTATAATAATTTCAAGACCAAAGTTTGGAATTTCTTTACTTCAAAAAGAAAGTTTTCCAATAAGATCGCACAGTGGATCAGTAATGTGGGAAGTGGTATAAAGGGTTTCCTATTGAGTGGTAGTAATCTGTTCCAAAGTTTGGGTTTCCGTTATTTCGGACCCACTAATGGTCACGATGTGAAGACATTGGTGAAGACTCTGCGAGATTTGAAGTCCATCCCGGGCCCAAAGTTGCTGCATGTGATTACCGTGAAGGGCAAAGGCTTAAAACTGGCGGAGGAACACCAGACCACTTATCATGCACCGGGCAAGTTCAATCCTGAAACGGGACAGCTGATCAAGAGCGAGGGCAATAATCAGCCTCCGAAATACCAAGATGTGTTTGGCGAAACGATTCTGGAGTTTGCTCGTCAGGATGAAAAGGTGGTGGGTATCACACCTGCCATGGCCACAGGTTGTTCTTTGACTATCATGGATGCGGTGTATCCTGACAGAGTGTTTGATGTGGGCATTGCCGAGCAACATGCCGTGACGTTTTCAGCAGGATTGGCCGTGGGCGGAATGGTACCGTTCTGCAACGTCTATTCCACTTTTCTGCAGCGTTCATACGACCAGATTGTGCATGATGTGGCTTTGCAGAAGCTGCCGGTTATTTTCTGCATCGATCGTGGCGGCGTGGTTGGTGAGGACGGCGCTACCCATCAGGGTATTTTTGACTTGGCATTTCTGCGTTCTATTCCGAATATGATTATCGCTTCACCGCTCAATGAGCATGAGTTGCGCAACATGATGTTCACGGCTTGGCAAAACGCCAGCGAAAAAGGTCTTCCTTTCGCCGTTCGCTATCCAAGGGGTAGAGGAGTGCTTACAGACTGGAAAAACACGCCAGAACGGCTGGAAATTGGCAAGGGACGTGTTTTGCAGGAAGGGAGCGAGGTGGCGGTGCTGTCGTTAGGACCTTTGGGTAATAATGTGACCGCGGCGATAGAACTGTTGAAAGCCGAACATATCAACCCGACCCATGTGGACATGCGTTTCCTAAAGCCTTTGGACGAGGACTTGTTGGCAGAGGTGGCTGCCCACCATAAGGTGCTGATAACCATAGAAGACGGTGTGGCCAAAGGTGGCTTGTTCTCTGCGGTTTCCGAATACTTGAGCGAGCATCATTTGCAGAACCGCCTGTGTCATATTGCCATCAACGATTGTTTCGTGCCCCACGGAGATGTCCCGTCGTTATACAAGGAATTGGGTTTTGATGCTGAGAGTATCGCAAAACTAATTCGGATTGAGGTTCGGAACTAGACTTGTCATAACTTCCTTCTGACACTTCTAGCAGTTCTATGTTGCCGGGGTGGTATAGGAATCTCACTACGGTGACCGGGGTGGTGAATTCTCCCTCTTCGCAACCGCTGATGGCAAGTGTATATTCGGTGCCGTCATCCATATTGTTCTCCATGCTGAAGTCCCATTCAAAAGGTCCTTGTAAATATAACATATCCAGAAATCCGTATTCTTGATACATTTCCACCACTTTGTACAGGTAATATGGGGCAAAAACGTAAATATCGCTTATCAATTCAGATTCTTCGTATTCCCATACGTAGGTGAGATGGTCGTCGGAAGGAGTAATCGTTAGCATATCTCCATCGAAATTGACATCAAAGTGCAGATCCCGATCAGGCACAGGTTTGGTGTGAAAATTGCATACAACCGGATTACCGATGAGTTTGTAAGTTTTGGGATTGATCTGGAACACGATGAATTTGAAATCCTTGTCGTCCTCCAGCATGTTCATGGTAAATTGCCTGCTGCCACGGAAACAAAAGATGTCCGTGAAAGAGCCGGACTCAAAAAAGGGTAGCGCTTTCACCATCTCCAGAATTTCATTGTTGCAGATTGCAGTTGTCGATTCATTGTAGTTTGGGTCACTTTCCTTCACGAGAACATAAGAATAATAAGCGTGTGAACTTTCTGGGGCCACGGTGAAGCGTGCGCGGCTGCCTGACACCGATTCTATCTCTACTTTTATCTCTGTTGGACGAATTTCCTCCTTATTACAGGCGGTAAGCAATACCAAGCTCAGGATCATAAGATTAAACAGTCGTTTCATGAGTTTTAACTCCTTGTATTATAAATTTTTATATACTTTGAGAATGAATTTTACCGCCCCTGATTGGTGGCTGCCATAGTGGTCGAAGTCATACGTGACATCTTTTCCCTTGAAATATTCCTCAGCTTTGAGGGCGTTGGCAAAGGGCACCGTGTTGTCGTCCATGCTGTGGAAGAAACAGACGGGAGAGCGAGGGGTGAAGAATAGGATGGAGTTAAACATTAATGCCCGATAGAGTTTTGCGGTCTGCGGATTGTGTTTGTCTCGTCCCACTTCGGTCATCAGGTCACTTACTTTTTGGGCATTCAGCAAACTGTTGATTTCAGCCACGGAATATCTCTTCGAGTTTACCCATTCGTCAAGATGTTCTATCAGTACCGGCTTGAAGAAATCATTAAGGTTCAAGCCCAATTCCTCGCCTTCATTGATACCCTGCACAATCATCGGTATTGCACAGGGGATACCAGTTCTGTCTTCCAGAATCGCCACATCAAACGTGGCAGCCATGTCGTAAGGGCCGCCGCCGGCATACACCATTGCGATGGGCAACTCCGTTTTGTACGCATTCTGCAGGATGTTCATCACGCCTAAGGTGGTGGAGCCGCCTTGCGAATAGCCGACTAAAATCACCTTGTCGCTTTCAGGCTTACGGTCGATAGCCTCCAGGTAGGGTTTCACTGCCAAGGCCATGTCTACCACACTCCGTGCAGTACTCTCCATGTGCATGTATGGATGGATGCGATTTGCCGTGACGCCGTAGCCGATGTAGTCGGCCATCACCACGGCATAGCCTTTCGATGCCAGAATGCCTTCCAACTGGAAGCTCTCTGACGGACATTCTCGGTTGGCCCCGATGGTCCAATGGCTCACGATAATCATGTTCTTGATCTTGCCTTTGGCCGGAAGAAATACCTTGCCTGACAATGTGAGAGGGGCTCCTTCTATATCGTGGCCGGTATAGGTACCTGCAATTTGTATCACTTTGTTGCTCTTCATGGTTTCCATCAGGTTCTCCACCAAGTCAGCCAAGGAAGCACTGGCCACTTTCGTCTCGTCTTCGCCTAATTCCATGGTGCGGATTTCGGGGTTCATTGCACCGTTGATGATTACTTCACTATTCTTTACGCTCGTCACGTGGAAAGTGTCGAAATCCACTATGTCGACTTTCGGTTTATGACATGCTGCCAAAAATATTACCGCGAGGCTGAAAAAAATCCACTTTTTCATCTTTTTACCATTTATAATAGACACTGATTGAAAAAATGCGGGAAAAGACCTGGTAGATGGCTCGTGTGCTGGCAATGGCGCTGAGGCCGCCCAATTCGAAGGAACCACCCCATGAACCTTTGCCCACCTCGATGCCGATAAAGTTCAGGTTGAAGGCCGGAGCTGTACCGAAACCGCCCTGGTTGTCGAAGGCCAAGAGTCCACCTATTCCCAAACCCGAATACAATCTCACCCATTCCCTTTCAAAGTAGGTGAAGCGTATCGTGAATAATATCGTCAAATCCCAATTTCTGATGCTTGTTGCCGGAGAAACCAGCTTGTGGTATTTGTCGAAATTGCCTTCCTTCCAGAAGATACCCTCTATGTCGGCTTGCGCTCCAAGACTTACCACCCTGGTCACCCGGTACTGGTATTCAGCGAAGATGTGTCCGGTATAGCCATATTTGAAAGTCTCTACATGCATATAGTTGTCTGGCAGCGCACTGGGTGTGGCCCATGTGCCACTCAATTTCGGGCGGAAGACCATTGTCTCGAAGAGCATGTCTCCCCAGCCAATTCTCACGCTGTGCCGTTTGTCTAAAGAGGGCTTTTCATTCTGACAAAAGGCTGTGGACAAGCCTGCAATTGTCAGAAGCAGGAATATTGCTATGGCCGATATTTTTCTCATTGTATTTATTATTTCAGTTTTCCTAAACGCATGCCGATTTTAAAGAAGCCTAGATGCATGGCATTGCCGCCTCCAAGGGGAATGCAATCATAGCCGAAACCTGCCTCTAATCGCTTGTATTCAATGCCAAATAGGATTTTTATACGAGTGGCAAGTCCGTCATAACTCATCCTTTTATTGTGGGATACTATGCTCTCCTCTTCTTGGGTATAGTAGTAGGCAGAAGAGAATATATTGTTAAGACCGGCGGAAAAGTCAAAGAAGGGGTAAAGCCCATCGTTAATAGGATAATAGGCTCTGAAATTAAACATGAGGGGGACACTGATCATGCATCCTTGTACGCCCGTTAAAGCGTAAGAGGTAAATAAAGCGTCAATGCCTGCGTTGAATCCCACAAAGGCGTAATCGTAGAATCTCACGCCTATGGTACCTGAAAACCCCGGGCCGACAGCCGTTGCGGTAAATGGAACCCCAAGCTCAAGATATCCGTTAAGCAAAATGTTGTGGATGTATTTGCCTTTCAATGGGGTAGCTGTGTTTTCTCCCTGACCGGATCCGAGTAGTTTGCTGTTAAATACATCTTTGCTTCCATCCATGTAATGGATGAAAAAGACATCATTTTTAGCCACTTTATAGTCAGGACCGTTTTGGGATTCCCATCGTTTATAGGTGATTTCGTCGGTTCCCACAGTGGTGACTTTGGCTTGGATTTCAGAGGCATCCATCAAGACAATTACATCCTGTGCCTGCGCAACGATAAAACTGCAAAGGAAAAGAAATAAGAAAATAAATGTTTTTTTCATTTTTAGGCTTGTTAAAACTGTTGACAAAATTACATAAAATTGTTGAACATCACAAAGACGCATAAAATTTATTGTGGGATGTCATTCGTCTTAGCAGGGGCAGTCGCGATGGCGAAGCTCGACGAGGATGTCGGGGTATTTGGCGCGGAGATGGGCAGCGGCGCATTCGGCAAAGTAGGCTGAGCGGTGCTGGCCACCGGTGCAGCCGAAGCTGACCATCAGGTGGTTGAACTCGCGCTCGATGTAGTTGTCCACTGCCATGTCGATAATGTCGTAAACCTGCTGTTTGAAGCGGTCAACTTCTTTGTATTTTTCCAGATATTCTTTCACGCAGGCGTCTTTGCCGGAGAAACTGCGGTATTGCGGTTCGCGTCCAGGATTGGGCAGGCAACGGCAGTCGAAGACAAAGCCTCCTCCGTTTTCGCTGGGATCCTGTGGCACGCCTTTCTTGAAAGAAAAACTTTGCACCAGCACATGTAGTTTTTTGTCATCTTTGGCAGGAGCTTTCCCTCCTGTGAAAAAAGTCCAATCCACTCGTGTGAGTTGCTGAAGGACGCTTTTCAAATAAGGAATATTGTCCGGCAGTTTGTCGCCTGTCAGCAGATAGTTAATGTTGCCCATAGCGTAAGGAATGCTCTGCAGGAAGTGGCTCTTCTTTTCGAAATAGCCACGATAGCCGTAAGCTCCCATGGCCTGCATGATTCTAATCAGGACAAAACTATAGAAATGTTTTCTGAAATCGGTAGTGTCAACCGTGATATGTTTCTGCAATTCAGAAAGATATAAATCCAATAAGGATTCTCTCAATTCAAAAGGCAGGTCGGCTTTGCCGTCGAAAAGCAAGGAGGCAATGTCGTAAAAGTAAGAGCCTTTTCTTCCTCCTTGGTAATCAATGAAATAAACCTCACCGTCGTGAATCATGATATTGCGCGACTGGAAATCGCGGTAGAGGAAGAAGTCGCTGTCACACTGTAGCAGGTAGTCCATCAAAGTTTGGAAATCGTCTTCCAATTTCTGCTCGTCGAAAGTGATTTTCGACAGCTTGACGAAATAGTATTTGAAGTAGTTGAGGTCCCATTGCATAGATTGCCGATCGAAGGCGGCGCGGGGGTAGGCCACTGAGAAGTCGAGTCCTTGCTTGCCGCTCATTTGTATCAGCGGTAGTTGACGAATGACCTTTTGGTAAAAGCCGATGACTTCGGGGGCCAGGACGGGTCCGTCACGATGGCGGAGCAGGAAGGAATAGAGCGTTTCGTCTCCTAGGTCGCTCAAAAGGTAATACTGCTCGTTGTCGTGTATGCTTAACAGTTGCGGCACATTCACTCCGTGTTCACCGAAAAAACGGGTGTAAGCGAAAAAGGCGCGGTTCTCGGCCACGTCTTCGTTATAGACGCCCATTAGCGTGGATTTTCCCTCAAAATGCAGGCGGCAATAGATGCGCACGGAGCCCGACTGGGGAATTTTTTCCATCTTGGAACAGGGTGCCTGATAATAATGTTCGGCTAATTGACGCAGTAGGGTAGGCTCGAAATTCGACATGATCAATAGGATTTCTGATTATTTTTCTAACCAATCGGGATGGGCGTAAGGTTTGTCTTCCAAGTTGAATCTGCCCTTTTTGAGGCCGTGCATGCCATAATAATAAGGCTGAATGATCTCCATATCTTTCTCATAGTCTCCAGAGGGATAAATCACGGGACCCACGCCTCCTCGTTTGCTACGGTAGTCAAGATATCCTAACAGCAGGGGTACTTCGGCCAGCTGGGCAATTTTATAAAAGCCTTTTTTCCATTTCTCCACACGTTTGCGAGTTCCTTCAGGGGAGATGAGGAAGGCGATTTCGTCACTGTTTTTGATGATATTGGCGGCAAATTCGGGAAAGTGCGCCCCATGCTGCCGGTCAACTGGAACAGCTCCCATAGCTTTGAAGATGTATTTGACAGGGAAAAAGAAGGCTTCTTTTTTCATCACGAAGGCGGTCTTCACGCCCATGTCCTTGAGGGCCATCCATCCGATGAGGAAATCACTGAGGCTGGCATGCGGTGCAAAGACCAGCACGCATTTCTTAGCTTCAGGGGCGATGTTGACGGTGTCGATTTTATAACCCATCAGTTTCAACATGATGTGGCAGAATTTTTTCATGGCAGTAGGAATTGTTGGGTATAAGTATTTGTTATTGAATGTTGTATGTAAGAACGCTATTGGTGTCATGCACTTCAAGCCGGACTTTCCCTCCCAAAATAAAAGTGCGGTTGTCTTTGATATGACCGGCAGGGAAACCGAAACCGACGGGGTAGTTGTAATTGGCACAGTGTTCTGCCACAATTTCTTCTGCCGTTTTGCCGAAGGGGATGGTATTGTCATGCATGTCGGACATGGCGCCAATCACCAATCCGGCCAGATGTTCCAATTTGCCGTTGCGTTTCAGGTTCATCATCATACGGTCAATATGGTAGAGGTATTCATCCAAATCTTCGATAAAGAGGATTTTCCCCTCGGTATCGATGTCGGAGTTGGAGCCGAGCAGGGAATACAACATGGAGAGATTACCTCCGATAATCTCTGCGGTAGCTTCACCGGGGTGATCCAGCGGGTGTGACGGGCCACTGAAAGTCAGGGGTTTGCCGCGCAGAGTGGTTAAAAAACTATTGTTGGCAGCCGGCGTATTTTGAGGTATGTTGATGGCTAAGGTAGAGTGCAGGGTAGCGATATGGCAGTGGCGGTGCACATGGGAGTGGAAGACGGTGATATCGCTAAAACCGCAAATCCACTTGGGGTTTTGCATAAAGTTGCTGAAATTGAGACGGTCGATGATGCGGACCGAGCCGTAGCCACCACGGGCACAGAGAATAGCTTTGACTTCAGGGTTGTCCAGCATAGCCTGAAAGTCTTTGGCGCGTTCCGAGTCGTAGCCGGCAAATTGGTTGTTGTCGGCATAAAGATGTTCTCCCTGAAGCACTTGGAAGCCTTCTTTAGTGAGCCATTGGATGGCGGGTTGCATTTCCTCTTCGGAAACTTTGCGGGCGGGAGCCACTATGCCGATGGTGTCGCCTGCCTGCAAAAAGGGAGGTAGTTGTGTGGGTTGTGATGACATTGATTAAAAGTTAAATCCGTGTTGACGGGTTATTTCTTGGGTTAATTCTCGCAGCATGGTGCGTTCGGGACTGTTCAGCACCTCGCTTTTCACTTTTTTCAGTTTTTTGTTGACATAAAAGCCTCCTGTTTGTCCCTCCAGATCCGGGTCCAAAGCCAATCGCAGCATGGTGGAGGCTCCTTGGGTCGGAGTCTTGATGATGGGTCGGAAAAACCAGTCGCAGAGTTTGTCCACCACAATGTTGCCCATCCTGATGATGTTGGTGCTCACAATGCCCGGGTCGGCACAGTTGACGGTGATACCTCGATCTGCCCATTTTTCCGCCGCATCCATGGTGAAGTAGAAAAAGGCCTTTTTGGAGTCGGAATAGGTGACGAAGCGATTGAAGTCTTTCTGGCTGACTGGCTGGAACAGCGTGGGTTTCAGATGTCCGTAGCGTACGGTCAGTGATACCATATTGACCACTCTCGTACCTTTCTCCATCATCGGAAGCAAAAGATGAGACAGCACATAATGGCCTAAATAGTTCACACCTACTGTCTTTTCGTAATGTTCGGCCGTTTCTTCCGCCTTGTGGCACAGTGTGCCCGCATTGTTGAGCAACAGGTCCAAATGAGAGTAATGTTGTTGCACTTGGCCAACAAAACTTTTGATGGACTCGAAAGATGCCAAGTCCATATGCATTAGTTCTATTTGGTCGGGCTTGTTTTGCCGGAGTTGTTCATATACAGGGGTGGCTTTGGTCAGGTCTTTGCAGGCCATGATGACGTGGAAGCCGGCATTGGCTACGTCGCGAACCAAAGTGGCACCCATGCCTCCGTTGGCACCGGTGATGATGGCTAATTTCTGTTCCATGAAGGAGTTTTTTGTAGTGAGATATTAGGTTTTCTGTTTTTCTTTTTTGGCGGCGGGGAAGAGCACGTTGTTCAATATCAGTCGGTAGCCTGCCGAGTTGGGGAAGAGATTGAGGTCGGTGGGAGGGTCATTCACCAGGTGCTGGTAGTCCTCGGGGTCGTGGCCGGCGTAGAAGGTCCAAGTGCCTTTGCCATACTCGCCATGAATGTATCGGGCCTCGTCGAAAATCTTGGATTCGCCCATGATGGTGACCGTAGGTTTGATCAGGGCTTTGCGGAAAGCGGTGGTCTGTCCCATAAATCCTGGAATCACCGTCAGGTGGTTCTGGCACAACATGGTGGGTACGGGATCCCATTTGGCGGAAAATTCAAACAGGGTGAAATAGTCGTTTTTGCGGTTGCTGATATGCACCGTTGGATCCACATCGATATCTGAAACCTCATATTTATAGGGGTTTTTCTCGATTTTGAAATTGGTGAAAGCGAAGGTGTTGTCGTAGTTGAGTTTCTCTTGGGCATTAGGGTCCATGGGGTCGCCGTCGAACATGACGTCGCAGATGTCAACATCCTCAGCGGCCAGGGCAATGTCAAAGCTGTCTGGACCGGAGCACATGGCAAAGAGGTAGCCTCCACCCGCCACAAAGTTGCGGATTTGCTTCACCACAGCCAGTTTCATGTCAGAAACCTTGCTATAGCCCAGTCGCTGTGCGCGCTCCTCGTTTTCTTTCACATCTTGGATATACCAGGCGGCGTTGCGGTAGCTGCCCCAGAATTTTCCGTATTGGCCGGTAAAGTCCTCGTGATGCAGGTGCAGCCAGTCGTATTTGGGCAGCTCGCCTTTGATGACTTCCTCGTCATAAATCACATCGTAGGGTATTTCCGCATAGGTCAGAACCAGCGTCACCGCATCGTCCCAAGGCAATTTGTTTTTCGGGGAGTACACGGCGATTTTGGGCACCTTGGTCAACTTGATTTCGTTCATGTTATTCTCCACAGCGGCAATCTCCTGACGGATGCTGTTGGCCTGTACATCGGCAATTACCTGGTAGCTCACGCCACGGATGATACACTCGTCTTCCACCTTGCTGGAATAGGCGAACATGAAGCTGCCGCCACGGTAGTTGAGCAGCCAGCTGGCATCAACGCCTTCCTTGATGGCGAAATAAGCGATGCCATATGCTTTCAGATGGTTCTTCTGATCCATGTCCATCGGGATGAGGATGGAGGTGGAATATGCTGATAACCAAGTGGTAACCAGCAGAAACAGTAAGGTCAGTATGCGAATATCTCTTTTCATTTAGTCCTAATCAATAAAACCTACAAAGATAGTGAAATTTTTACACTAATACAGCATGCTGTAATGCCTTGGCAAAATTGGTCACACCTGTCTGAATACGCTGTATGGTTTTTGCTG